>Ga0116151_10004666_pt1 | contig 11976 bp, 10 predicted proteins | sample AD_UKC117_MetaG_FD_89893 | JGI IMG/M metagenome (GOLD analysis project Ga0116151, IMG submission 89893) | Active sludge microbial communities of municipal wastewater-treating anaerobic digesters from Hong Kong - AD_UKC117_MetaG | ecosystem: Engineered > Bioreactor > Anaerobic > Digestate... | reverse complement strand
TCCGGGGATCGCGCTCCCCGGCCCATCGTCTATATGTACTACCAGGCAGATCCCAGTTGCAACGGATGGTTCCGTTGCGCGCCAGATGGAGCGAGCGATGAAGATTTCCCGACGACAACTGATCAGCGGTGCGGCCGCGATCGCAGCGAGCTCCGCGATCGCTACGACCCGCAGGTCGGCCGGCGCTGAGGATGTCGATTGCGTGATAATAGGAGCGGGTCTGGCCGGCCTCAACTCGGCCATCACGCTGACCGATGGCGGCGCCTCGACTCTGGTTCTCGAAAGTGCGGAGCATGTCGGCGGACGCTGCCGTACCGCCTACGAATGGGACTCCCGCATCGAATTGGGCGGCGTGCAGATCGGGCAAACTTATTCCCGCGTGCGGTACACGGCCAATCGTTTCGGCCTCCCGCTAGGCGAGGGCGCTCACATGAATGCGCCCTACGCCTTCGTCATTGGTGGCAAGCTGGTGGCGGCGAGCGACTGGGCGAGTTCGCCACTCAATCACACCACCGGCGATGAACGCACCGTACCTCCCCATGCGCTGGGGAGCTATTACGTCGAACGTCTCAATCCGTTCCAACACCTCGAAGACTGGCTGAAGCCGTCGGCAGCAGAATTCGACTTGAGTCTCGCGCAATGGTTGGACAAGCAGGGCGCATCGGAGGCAGCCAGGCAGCTCATCGAACAATCGCGTGGCGGCGACAGCCTGGAGTCGCATAGCCTGCTGCGCATGTTTCAGGAGGCTACCTATTACCGCTACAGCGCACGGAAGGCCAAAGAGACGGTTGTTGCCGGCAAGCGGGATGTCTTCGAACGCTCGGCGGAGACTTCGCTGCACGTCGAAGGCGGCATTTCGCGGCTGACCACGGCAATGGCCGCGTTCCTCGGCGACCGGGTGCGGCTGAAACACCGGGTGGTGTCGATCGAATTGGATGATCGCGGTTGCACCGTTGGCTGCGCCAACGGGCAGCGATTTCGCGGCAGGACGGCGATCGTTGCCGTGCCTTTCGGCGTCCTACGAGGTGTCCGCATTGACCCGCCGCTGCAGGGTGTTCAGGCGGAGGCGGTACGGCTGATGCCATACGGCAACCAGAGCCAAGTTTGGCTGCGCGTCAAGGCGCCATATTGGGAGCACGACGGCGCTGAGGCCTCGATGTTTTCCGATGGGCCATTTACGTTGATCCGCCAGCAGCTCGAGTACGACGGCAAGCGGGAGCTGATGAGCTGCTTGTCCTTCGGACGCCAGTCGGTTTCGGTCGATGCTCTGTCGCTGGCCGATCGCGGCCGCCTGGCAATCAGCGAGATCGAGAAGGTGCGTCCGGCTGCTCGCGGCAAGCTGGAATTTCTTGGCGCACAGTCTTGGGCGGAGAACCCCAACGAGCGTGGTTGCAGTCATTCCTTCGTGCCCGGACGTGGCTTGGACTGGGCGCAACAAATGGCCAAACCGCACCATCGACTGCATTTCGCCGGCGAACACTTGCGGCGACTGGAAGTTGGCATGGAGTCGGCGATGGAAACTGGCGAGATCGCGGCTATGGGTGCTCTGAATCAGCTGGGGTGAGCCGTTGTTGACGCGGGCGCCGCGCTTGCCGCGCCTACGAAAATCTGGAGAACGCCAATGATTTTGTTGCGCCGACGGATGATCTCGACAATGTTGTTAGCCTGTGCGCTGGGTTCTGCCCATGTAACATTGCCAGCTCACGCGGCGGACAATGCTACGGCGTGCGAGCCCAAGTCTGCGGGCACGATCACGTACGACGAGATTGTGGCGAAATACGCTGATGCAGATTCGAAGTTTGTGACTTTGGAGGGACTCGATGGCATCCGAGTCCACTACAAGGACCAGGGATCGGGGCCCGCAATCCTGTTGATTCACAGCTCGGGCGGCGACCTCAAGGACTGGGACACCTGGGTCAACGTGCTGAGCCCGAGCTATCGCGTGGTGCGTCTCGATCTTCCGGCCTTCGGCCTCACCGGGCCGGTGCCTAGTGGTAACTACTCAGTCGACCGGTACCTGATGCTGGTCGACGCTCTCATGGACAGTCTCGGAGTAGATCGCTTTGCGATCGTCGGATCTTCCTACGGCGGGCTGGTGGCATTCCGCTATGCCGGCACCAGGACTGATCGCGTCGCTGCGCTGATCCTCGTGAGCTCGGCGGGGATTGAATACGGTGGTCATGGAGGTACCGTGGAGAAGGCGCGCGATCCAGCTGCGGTATTCAAGCCTGTGCTCATGACAAGCGACATGGTGCGGGCGAGCTTCAACACGATCGTCAACGACCCCGCCAGGATCACGCCGGAGCTCGTGCGGCGCAAGACGGATTACGCCAATGTCATTGGCCGGGACTACGAGGGTTTCGTGGCAACGCGACTCTACGAGCGAGGCAATCCGCAGCGTGTGCTGGGCCACGTGCGCGCACCCGCGCTTGTTATGTGGGGCAGCGCCAGCAATGCACTCTATGTCGAGACGGCCCAGGCATTCGTGGACGGCATGAAGAACGCCGCGAGTACCAAGAAGATAATCTATGAAGGGGGAGGGCACTTGCTGCACATCGAGCGCCCGGAACAAACGGCCCGGGACGCGCAGGCCTTTCTCGACTCGACGGTCGGCCGCCGAGCCGTCCGGGGGCCGGACCGCGAATCGATCCGTCAGCGGCCAACTACTTCGGCGCACTGAAAACGAGAGGCGTCATCTGGGCCGCGGAAGAGCTGAATCGCTGGCTGGCGCGACCGTCGGCCGGAGGAGCGAGAGCATGACAAACTGTGGGGACGAAAGCCTGGAGTCATCATCGCGACGGCGGATACTGACCACGGGCGCGCTTGGCGCGGCCGCCGTGGCCTTGGGCGTCGATGCGTCGGCGGCCGGTTCCACGGTCAAACCAGTACGTGTGCAGGCCAACGGGATTTACGAGACGGTGCCATTGCGCAGTGACATGCTGCGCATCACGGCCGTGCAGTCGTTCATGCGTGCGATTCGCGACACCCGGCGCCCCGAGTCGGAGCTGCAAGCCAATCTACGGCATATGATCGATCTGATCGACATGGCCAATGGCTTTCCCGGCCGCCAAGATCTGATCTGCTTTCATGAACAGCCGATCATGGGCTGGAATCCGTGGACGCGAGAAGAAGCGCTGCGGGTTGCGATCGAAGTCCCCGGCCAAGAAACCGAAGCGCTGGGCCGCAAGGCCAAAGAGTATGGTTGTTATATTACCTTTGGAACCTATGCCCGCGATGCAAATTGGCCCGGACATCTCCTGCTCAACGGGGTGCTGATCGGCCCGGACGGCAATATCGTCGCCAACCACTGGAAGACTAACAATGCTCGCGGCTTGTTGCCCGGCTGGGACTTGTTCACCACCTCGATTTACGACGTGCTGGATCGCTATCGTGAGATGTACGGCGAAGACGCGGTGCTGCCGATCGCGCGTACCGATATCGGCAACATTTCCTGCTCCATCACGCCTGGCCAACCAGACGTGATTCGCGCGTTGGCCATGAAAGGCCTGGAGCTGCGCCTGTCCTCCTCGTCTGGCGGCTACAGCGTCGAGGAGACGCAGATCATCGGCCGGCACAATCGCCTGTGGAGCGTTGTCTGCAACCAGTCCATCTCACCCGAACAGCCTGGGTTTCCCGAGTTTTCCGGCTCTGGCGACACGGCGATCTACGAGCCCGGCGGGCGGATTGCGGCACGCGCACGCTCGGCCAACGAGGAGTTTGTGACGACCGGCATTCCGATCGCCGCTTTTCGCCAGTCCCGGACAGTTCCGCCTGGAGTTCCCATGGAGATGCTGATGCCGGTATTTGCCGGCTACGTGCCGCGTCACGGGGCCAACCTGCAAGCAGACTACATTCCCGCTGACTCGGCCGACGCGTCACGATATTTCGCCAGAAAAAAAAGCTGGTAGCCGCCACAATCCCAAGGAGACACAATCGTGATGCAGCGCCGAACTATACTCGGACTGGCAGGCGCAACCGCAGCGGTGGCCGCGCTCGGGCCCACGGCGATCACTGCGGCTGAGCGAGCCGAGCCACCGGACCTTGATGACAAACAGCAACTTGCACTAGCTTTCCGCAAGCTGGCCTATTCGCTGGACGACACCGTCATGTTCTGGTGGATGCGCGGCACGCGCTACGGCGTTGTGGACTCGGTTGCCACCCCGTTCTGGGATATGTACGTGGGCGCGTGGTTCACCACCCATGATCTCGCGGACGATCGCTACGCAGTCACGATGGCCAGCGCAAACTTCTATACGCCGCCGAACTCCACCGACTTGCTCGAAGAATTTCGCAATCCATATACCGGCGCCGACGTACCGGTCAGGTACCCGCCACCCAAGTCTCGACGCACCGTCATGGGTCGCGAGGGTGGCTCTGCGTTCGGCGGCGAAATCCAGGGAATGAAGTCCTCGCACCGCGACGCGATTGGTCCTGGCTGGATCGAAGCGGACGATGTCGTCATCCGCGGCGACATGGTGCTGCTTGCCGAGCCTTTGGATCCGGCGTCGGACCTCGCACCGCTGCACGTGAACGACTGGTCGACCTATGTCGGCAGATTGGCGGACGTAATGGATCCAGCGATGAAGAGTGCGCCTGCGGCACAGTACTTCAACGACATCCTGACCTGGCCGCAATGGTTGAATAAGGGTGAGCAAAGCGGCAGCTACGTCTCGCGATGCTTTGGTAGAAAGGTCCGCAGTGCTGAGCACATGCCCAAGACCTGGCGAGAACTATTCGCGCAGGCCATGCCGGAAGCGGCCAGAGATCCCCTCGCGATACTCAAGGCGAGCTGAGCATGGCAAGACTGACACGACGGACTTTCATCGGCAGTGCCGCCGTGGCATCACTGGGAGCCAGCGCGGGCGTCCGAGCCGCTGCTGACGGCAAGCGGCAAGCCCGCACGGCACGCGCGGATGTACTGGTCATCGGCGCAGGCCTGTCGGGGCTGTCGAGCGCGATGCTACTCGAGGAAGCCGGACTCGATGTGCAGGTTATCGAGGCGCGAGATCGGATCGGCGGTCGCGTGTTCACGCGATTCGACCTACCGGGCTATCCGGAAGTTGGTGGCAACAGCTTTGCGGCCGGGTACGGACGGATCCTGGACGTCGCGCGCCGCCTGAAGGTGCCCGTCGTCGACTACGCCGCGCGCATGGCCAAATTTCGCAAGAGCGAACTCGTCATGCATGGCCGGGTTGTGTCGCCTGATGCATGGCCCTCATCGCCATACAATTCATTGCCAAAGGCAGTGCGCGACCGGATGCCGTGGGAACTGGAATACCGCGAACTCGCGGACAAGAATCCCCTGACCGCACCAGAGCAATGGCGGTCGGCCATCGGCCGACCATACGACGTGTCGATGTACGAATTCATGCGTACACGCGGTGTCGACGACGAAGTCATCAGGCTTGCGTTTTCCGAGAACCCCTACTTTGGCAGCTCGGCATACGACGTCTCAGCACTGATGTACCTGTTCAATTCCACGTGGATCGCTGGACTGACGAAGATCGGCCCGGGAATCTTCTCGATCGCGGGCGGCAATCAGAAGCTGCCGATGGCAATGGCAGCGAGCCTCAAGCGTCCGGTAGAGCTAGGATGCGAAGTGGTGGCGATCGCCACGAGCGACGCCGGCGTGCAAGTCCACGTCGCTGATGGCAGCCGTTATGAGGCCAGTCGCGTCATCTGCTCGCTGCCCTACTCAGTGGTCCGCAACATCCGCTTCGACCCCGTGCTCGCCGGACCGCATGCAGACGCCGTGGCGTCACTGCCGTACATGATGAACACGCTCATCTTTCTCAAGCCGATTCGGCCGTTCTGGGAAGAGGACGGGTTGAGCCCGGCCATGTGGACCGATGGCATGCTCTGGTCCGTCATGTCGCAACACTTCGGTGTAACGGAGGAGGAGGTAACCTGCCTCGTCGTTAATCCGCGGGGTCGCAAGGCAGCCTATGTTGATCGCTTGCCGCGCGAGGAAGTAGTGAGTCGAGTAATCGCGGAATACGAGTCGATCCGACCGGCAGCCCGAGGCGCACTGCAGTTCACCGGCTATCACGCCTGGACTCAGGATCCGTATGCAGGCGGCGATTGGGCGATTTACGGGCCGGGCCAGGTCACGCGCTTCGGCGACGCGATCGCAGCGGTACACGGCCGGGTGCATTTCTGCGGAGAGCACACGGCTGTTGCCAATCGCGGCATGGAAGGGGCGATGGAGTCGGCCGAGCGGGTTGCAGTCGAAGTGCTGAGCGCGCTCTAGTTAGCTGACACGACACAGTATCCGCGGGGGATTGCGCCAGATTGCATGGTCAGCGACGAGATCGAGCGAACCATGCTACCCGCCAGTCGCCGCTGCACGGCTCAGCAAGTCCCGTGCCGCTGGATACGATCATCTTGACTCGGAGGCGCAGTTACACGGGTCACTGCCGCGATCGTGGATGACCTGCCAAACACCGGTTCGGCTCTTGCGCCAGATGGAATGAAACCGTCCGATCAGCCTGCCGTCGGGATCTTGCACCGGCCCAGAGCTGTAGGCTAACGACCCGCCTTCCAAGACCTCGACTTCCTCTGGTTGCCAGGAGAAGGGTGCCTGTGGCTTCGCGAAGTAGGTGGCCCAAGCTGTGACGATACGGTCCTTGCCATGTAATGTTTCGGCACCCGAATGGAATACGGCGTCCTCCGCGATGAATGTCGCGAACGCCTCGTGGTCCCGGTCGGCCATGGTCCGTGCGAAAGCGCGTTCCGAGGCGAGCACCTGCAGACGGGCGCTATCGTCGCTCACAGGCGACGTGGCACAGCCGATAATCGAGCAGTACAGAATCAATGCCTGCAGCATTCGCATGGCCATCGCCCTACATATCATGACCGAGGGTGACATTTAGCCTGACGAGCGACGCTCCGCAATAGGGAGGTTCGGAATGATGCGGCGCCGTTTTTCGGCGCCGCATCGGCCCGGCGAGCGACACTGAAACTGGCCTTAGCCTTGATCGCCGAATTTCGCGTGTACCAATGCGAGCTGTGGCTGGGCGATATCGGCGACCGCGCGATTGACCGCGTCAGCGACACACTGGCGTCCGGCGATCGACGTCCGCAGATCGCGCGACGTGGTATCGGGGCAGACACTGCGGGCGGCGGCGCGCAGCCGTTGATGCAGCGCCTCGGCGCCGGCTCGCGTGTTCATGTTGAGATCGCCGTATTCCACCCGCACGGTCGGCGCGTCGGTGGCCGGGTCGCCAGCCAGCGCGGTGCCGGCAATGGTGCAAGCGATAATTGCGATCGTCAGCGTGTGTAGTTTTCGGTTGTTCATGATGGTCTCCTGATTGACGAGTGATCGGTGTTCCAGATCACAGCCTGTCGGTCCGTTCCATGAGCCGTGCTGCGATGTGTCCATCTCACACTCATTGCGTTCGCATTGTTAGGGGGGCAGTGACGACTTCGTCCTCGCCGTCGACGAGTTCGGCCCAGTCGTACTATGCTGCGTCGCGTTGGAGCCCAGAGCGCGGCACGGAAACTCCGTTTCGTCCCCGCAATCAACGTGTTCGTCCCAGGTGCGCCGGCGCGCTCTGCAGGCGGGCCGACGCTGCGGTATTCTTGCGCCCATGAGTGCACCGGCAGAATCCATCCCCGCGCGCCTGTTGCGAACGAAGAAAGCCGCGCCGGCACTCCTCGGCTGCAGAACGCTGGACGGATTGCGTGTGCGGCACTTCTTGCTGATCACGGCGCTGTACTGGGGCTACGTCGTGCTGTCGAATATTCTCTACGCGGAGAATTTCAGCCTCAGTCTGGCCACCCACGATATCGAGGGCCTGTTCGCGCCATGGCACCAGCGGCTAATGCAGCATGTCCTGCTGTTTCCGATGCTGCTGGGTTGTTATTGGCTGTCGCTCAGGGTCGGCTGGCAGCCGATGTGGCGTGCGTTGCCGAAGCAGATCGCACTGGCGGTGGGTTTTGCGATGCAGCCCAACTGGCTCATGATGGTGGCCGGGATGCTGATGAAGCTCGCCGCCGGCGCGGACGCATCGCAGTTGTGGCCCACCGACGATCCCGGCAAAGAGCACAAGATCGAGGACGCTGGTGTTTTTCTCGCGAGCTGGCTCGCCTCTGGCACCAACTTTCTCGTTCAGTATGGCTTTGGTCTGGCGCTGCTCACGGGCTTCGCGATGTACCAGCGCTTTCGCGATGCCGAGCTGCAGGTGGCCGCGCTGCAGCGCGAATCGAATGCCGCGCGGCTCGCTGCGCTGCGCATGCAGTTGTCACCACATACACTGTTCAATCTGCTCAATACCATCCGTGGCCAGATCGGCTGGGACCCGCGAGCGGCGCAGCAGCTCGTCGTGCAGTTGTCGGAGCTGCTGCGACGGCTGCTGAACGCCGGCGAGCGCGAATTTGCGTTGCTCGCCGACGAGCTGCAGTTCGTGCGGCTCTATCTCGAGCTGCAGCAGAGCCGTTTCTCCGATCGATTGACGGTCACGCTGCCGTCCGACCAGGCCGTGCCCGCCGTCTGGGTGCCGAGCCTCATATTGCAGCCACTCATCGAGAACGCAGTCGTGCATGGACTGGCCGGTCATGACGGACCCGTGCAGATTACTTTGAGTTACAGCATCGACGACGAAGCGCTGACGCTGCGACTCACGAACACAGTGGCGAAGGCGCATGCAACGCCGGATGGTGGTATCGGTCTGCGCAATGTGCGCGAGCGGCTGCAGGTGCATTTCGGCGCGCGGGCCACGCTGCGCTCGGAGCCTGCGTCGCGAGATCGATGGATCAGCGAGATCGTCCTGCCGGTGGTACGTGATCAATGAAAGTCGTGATCGTCGATGACGAACCAGCCGCGCGCCGCACGCTGCGCGAGTACTGCGCGGCGGCCGGCGATCTCGAGGTGACCGGCGAGTATGGCGATGGCCTGGCGGCGTTGCGCGCGGTGCGCCTCGATCCGCCGCATCTGTTGTTTCTCGATATCCAGATGGATGCACTCACCGGTCTGCAGCTCGCACGCGAACTGCCGTCGGAACACCTGCCGATGATCGTATTCGTCACGGCCTACGACAAGCATGCCGTCGAGGCGTTCGCGCTCAACGCGATCGACTACCTGCTCAAGCCTTTCGACGACCAGCGCTTCGCCGCGATGCTGGAGCGAGTGCGCCGGCTGCACGCCACGCAGAGCGCGGAACAGCGCAGTGCGGCGCTGCTCAAGATGCTGCAGCAGCTCGAGCAGCGAACCGCGGCGCTTGCGGCGCCGCCAGCGAGGCTGCTGGGTGAGGCCAATGGCCGGCTCTGCATGCTCGAGGCGAGCGCGGTCGAAGTGATCGAAGCTGATCGCAATTACGTCACGCTGCGCGCGAACCGTGATGCCTACCATGCGCGCAGCACGCTCGCGCAGGCCGAGCAGGCGATGGCCTCCGAGCCTATGCTGCGCATCAGTCGTTCCTGCCTCGTCAACACACGGCACATCGCCGAGGTGAGCCGAACGCCGCGCGGAGATTTCATACTCGTGACGCGCGGGGGCGTTACGGTCACGAGTAGCGAGGGCCACCGCGACCAGGTACGTGAGTACCTGAACGCATTTCAGTTGCGCGCGACGGCGGACGGTGCCTCGGCGAACACGCGGTAAGTCGAGCTGACATAACGGCGGCCCGTATCTGCGCTGGTCCGTTTACAGCTGTCGGATTTTCTTACAGCGACGGACGACCGCCTGCGCCGAAGTACTACGTGCATAGGCATTTCGATCATGGCACGTTAATTGCATAGGTTCGCTGGTAGAACAACAAATATTCGGGGGAAGCGGCCATGCGACGACAATTACTGCAGATGTTCGTCATTCTGGGCGTGCTCACTGGCAGCGATATCGCTTATTCAGGCCCTGTTGACCTTAGCTCTTGGCTAGCTGAGGGCACGGGCATGTGGGAGCTGGAGCCCGGCAATAGCAGTGTGGTGCAAACCCTCAATGCCTCTCCAACTGTGTTCTACAACAACACTGACAGCCAGGGTAGGCAGCTGTCTGGCACCATCGAAGTGATCACCGAGTTCGATGATGACGTCGTCGGCTTCGTGTTGGGGTACCGCGCCGGTGGTCTGATCAATCCGAGCCCGGACTACCTACTCATCGACTGGCGGCAAACAGACTTCTTCAATGCTGCAAATGGCTGTACGCAGGCAGCCGGTCTGTCGATCATGCGCATTACCGGCGATATTGGCGATTTTTCCGGGCTCACCTGCCGTGACGGCAGCGAGGGCGTGCTCGAGCTAGCGCGTGGTACGACACTTGGCAACGTTGGCTGGACGAATCTTGTTCAGTATCAATTTGATCTGATCTTTACCGAGTCGCTCGTGCAGGTCGTGGTGAACGGTGCGTTGGAGATCAGCATCGCTGGGACGTTCGCCGACGGAGCCTTTGGCTTCTATAACGCTTCTCAAGCTGGGGTCAGATATGCCAGCGTGGAGGAGGAAGCCGCGATGCCGGTGCCCGTGCCGGAGCCCGGCGCCTTGCTACTGCTTGTTACTGGTCTCATCACTTTGTTGTGGATGACTCCCCACCGTGGGCGCCATACCTCGCGCCTCGCTTGACGCTCTGTTTCTGCATAGCGCAGCGACAAGGCCTAGAAACACGGCAACCGCTTTCGCGTCTTACGGCACTGAGTAACTACAATAGTCGTCGAATAGCTTTTCCACCTGCAGATACCCATCCGCACTTGATCTGGCCGCCCCGCCGCGATAAAGGTCCATCTGATCGCTCGGCAGTCGGACGAGTATCGGCAGGTCGAGTTCAGTCGTCTCCGGCTCAACCTCACACCTTCATGGTCTTCCAGCCGCCGCGCGTAAATAGCCACAGCGTGAAGATGCCGACCGCGGTTTCAGAGATGAACACGCCCCAGAACACGCCCGAGTGCGCCCAGCCGAGCGGCAGCGCCAGTGCCCACGAGAGCGGAATCTGGATCAGCCAGAAGAACACGAGATTGATCCACGTGGGCGTCATGGTGTCGCCCGCGCCGTTGAAGGCCTGCACCGACACCATCCACCAGCCGTAGACGAAGTAGGAATACGACAGGATCGATAGCCATTCGCCACCGATCGCAACGATGGCCGCGTCGTCTGTGAACACGCCGATTATCTGGTTGTGCGCGACGAAGAACACGACGGAGACGATGAGAGTGTACGCCATGGTCAGCCAGCCGATGCGCCAGACGGCTGCCTCGGCGCGGAGCGGCTGGCCGGCGCCGAGGTTCTGTCCCACGAGCGTGGCAGCGGCGTTGGACATGCCCCATGCGGGCATCAACGTGAACATCATCACGCGAATGGCGATCGTGGCGCCGGCCACCGCTTCCGTCGACACGCTGGCGAGTATGCGCATCAGAAATACCCACGCGGTCGTCGCAACGAACATCTGGCCGATGCCGCCGAGTGAGGTGCGCGCAATCAACAGCATGGTCGCGCCGCTAAAGCGCAGGCTGGCGAGAGTCATACGCAAATGCTCGCTGCCACGCACCAGTATCCACACCTGCAGCAGCACGCCGACCCCACGGCCGAGGTTGGTAGCGATCGCCGCGCCCTCGATGCCCATCGCGGGAATCGGGCCCCAGCCGAAGATGAGAATCGGATCCAGCACGATATTGAGCGCATTCGCGACCCACAGCACGCGCATCGCCGCTGCCGCATCGCCGGCGCCGCGAAAGATAGCGTTAATGACGAAGATCAGCAGGATCACGGCGTTGCCGCCGAGCATCCATTGCATGTAACGATAGCCGTGCTCGATGGCCCACGCGTCCGCGCCCATCAGCCGCAGCAGCTCCTTGGCCCAGACGATGCCCGCCAGCGTGAAGGGCAGCGACACCAACAGCGCGAGTAGGATGGCCTGCACGGCCGACAGCGCCGCGTCGTCACCGCGCGACTCACCAATGCGCCGCGCGACGATGGCCGTGACGGCCGTCGCGAGCCCCATCGCGATGGCGTATAGCAGGAACAGGTAGGTCTCGGTGAGTCCCACGGTCG
>Ga0116151_10004665_pt1 | contig 11976 bp, 4 predicted proteins | sample AD_UKC117_MetaG_FD_89893 | JGI IMG/M metagenome (GOLD analysis project Ga0116151, IMG submission 89893) | Active sludge microbial communities of municipal wastewater-treating anaerobic digesters from Hong Kong - AD_UKC117_MetaG | ecosystem: Engineered > Bioreactor > Anaerobic > Digestate... | reverse complement strand
GGTTGAATGGGGAAATGCGTCTATCGATAGCGAATCTGAATGATGATCTTATTAAGATTATAAGACTGCTGGGGCGGGACTGCGAAAAATACTATGATTTGGAGCGTTGATGCGGAAAGCCGGATGGAGGATGTGGACCTGGCCTTCCGGGGGCAGCTTGCGGGATGGATGTGCCTCTACATTCCCGAAGCCAGGGTCCGCCATTTTCACGGCGGGACGGCAGGGTTCGGCTCGGATCTATCGGTGTTACTACGGGAACAGGAACGTTCTCTGGTATCCGGTCAAGGACTTTTCCACAAGGCTTCTCGCGACGCGCTCCCCTGGATCGTTGGGGCGAAGCCTCGCCGTCATCCCCTATTACGCCCTCCAGGTCAGGTGAGGACGGCCCTGAGGGCGAAGGTCGACGGATTGAAGGGCATACACCTGATGCTGGGGAAGCGGAAGAAGGTGGTCCGGAAGGTCTCGGAGAGGGAGATATGCAAACATATAAGGACTTGGAGCAAAATTGGGGAGCCCTGAGATGAGGCGAGAGGAGATCCTGGAGTTCGCGGAGCTGAAGCGGTTTGAGAACATGAAGCTTAAGAACTTCTCCAGCGGTATGTACGTCAATCTCGCCTTCTCGACGGCGATCCAGACCGACCCCGACGTCCTCCTCGTCGACTTCATCTGGACGAGGGGAAGATGGCCGCCCTGGGGGAGGCTTATCGGGTGGTGGAGGGTTACTTGAAGATGATGAATGGAAGTGGAGTTAGAGGATAAAAAATGCTAGAGTGGACCGGCGAGAGATATCTTCCCTTCGTAGATCCTAAGATAACCGGGGCAGAGATCCATTATGAACATCTTCATCGTTACGCGTTTGCTTCACAGTTCGTAGAAGGCAAAGATGTTCTGGATCTAGCGTCCGGTGAAGGCTATGGGAGCTGCATCCTCTCAAAAAATGCAAATCGAGTTGTAGGGGTTGAGATAGATCAGGATGCTGTGGCCCACGCTCGTAGTAAGTATATAAAACATAACCTTGAGTTCGAGCAGGGGTCTATCCTTGAGATCCCGATTGAAGGAAGAGATGTATTTGATGTCATAGTCTGTTTTGAAGCCATAGAGCATGTTGGAGATCATAATAAGCTCCTATCCGAAGTAAAAAGGCTTTTGAAGGGCGATGGCCTCTTCATAGTCTCGACTCCAAATAAAAAAGTATATTCAGACGACCCCGGATATAAGAACCCATATCATGTTAATGAATTATATTTTGATGAATTTAAATATTTGTTATCAACTTATTTTTCGAATATTTATTTTTTGGGCCAACGAGTATACGCCGGGTCTAATATATGGCCGATTTTGCCGAAAGATCCCTCCAGCTTCAGCGAGTTCGTGGTAGGACGAAATGACCAGGGGATGGTTTTTACAGAAGACGAGGCGAAAATCCCGCTGTATTTGATCGCAGTCGCATCGAACTCAACTTTAAGCGAAAAACATCTCATTAAGAGTAGTTTTATTGATACGAAAGATACTCTAGTCGGCTTGCGCGACTCCAGGATAACCGAGCTGGGCGAAGAGCTTCGGAGGGTCGTCGATCGTGCCGGTTCTCTTGATCAGGCGGTATCAGAGCGCGACTCCAGGATAATCGAGCTGGGCGAAGAGCTTCAGAAGGTCGTTGATCGTGCCGGTTCTCTCGATCAGGCGGTATCAGAGCGCGACTTCAGGATAACCGAGCTGGGCGAAGAGCTTCGGAGGGTCGTTGATCGTGCCGGTTCTCTCGATCAGGCGGTATCAGAGCGCGACTTCAGGATAACCGAGCTGGGCGAAGAACTTCAGAGGGTCGTTGATCGTGCCGGTTCTCTCGATCAGGCGGTATCAGAGCGCGACTCCAGGATAACCGAGCTGGGCGAAGAGCTTCAGAGGGTCGCCGATCGTGCCGGTTTTCTCGATCAGGCATTATCAGAGCGCGACTCCAGGATAGCCGAAATTGGTGATGAGGTTGAGAAGGCAATCGATCGCGCCCAGTTTCTAGAAGTTGAATTATCGGAGCGCGACAATCGAATAAATGAGCTAAATAACCAGCTCGGGTACTATGAGCGTGAAGCCCAGAGATTAGAAATAGAGATTCAGGAGATGTGTAAGAGTATTATGTGGCAATTGGTTATGAAGTATCACAATGGTTTTGTAGAACGGGCCTTGCCTCATGGTACAGAGAGACGGAGACAATATGATCTCGGATTGAAGGGTGGTAGGATACTGGTAAATGAAGGTTGTGGGCGTTTCTGGTGGGCATTCTGGGATTATAGAAGATCAAAGAAGATTTCAAATGCTGGTATGATTATCCCGCCAATATCGGATATGAAAACGGACGATTTCTCGAAAGATGTTGAGACGATAGATCGAAAAGTTTCAATTGTTATTCCAACAAAAAATGCAGGCCCGGATTTTGAGTATACTTTGGAGAAAATTAGAATTCAGAAGGGAATCAAAGAAGTACAAATAATAGTTATTGATAGCGGATCTACAGACAATACAGTTAAATTAGCTGAAAGATACAGAGCTGAAGTTTATAGTATAAAGCCTGAAGAATTTAATCACGGAGAAACTCGGAACTATGGTGCATCTAAAGCGACAGGCAGTTACCTTCTGTTTATTGTCCAAGATGCTATTCCAATTGGTGATTATTGGTTATATACTATAATTAAAGTGCTTGAACGCGATGAAAAAATCGCTGCTGTTACCTGCAGGCAAGTGCCAAGAAGTGATGCAGATTTATTTGCATGTAGCTCAATTTGGAACCATTATCAATATCTGCAATTTAATAAAGATTTCTTAGCACATATAGATATGGAAACATTTAAGACGCTAACCTTTGATGATAAAAGAAAGATTGCCGGACTAGATAATGTGTGTTCGTGTATCAGGAAAAACATATTTGATACACTAAAATTTAATAAGATGAATTATGCAGAAGATTTAGATTTTGGTATAAGACTTATAGAGCGTGGATATAAAATATGCTTTTTATATAATAATGGCGTAGTTCATTCTCATAATAGGGGGCAGGATTATTTCCTGAGACGAAGTTATGTGGATACCAAATCATTGATGAAAATCAATAAAGAAATACCTCCGAATGAATATAAAGATATTGATGTTGTATTAACTGAATTATCAGCTATGTATAATTCATTAATGTATTCCTTGTATTGGTTGGCTGAAGATAGCAACAATGAAGCGGATATAGATTATATATTTTCTAGAGTTAAAAATTGCTTATTTATTGAGGCTCAAAATGATCTCTCTAATACTATTGCAGATCGAGAATTGCATACATTGTTATTGTATTTTGGAGGTTTGTTAGAGAAAACATCAAAAAATAAATACGTATTTTATGATGGCTATATATCATTGTTAAACAGTTTACAGACATATTTAAAAAATATCACTACTATTTATAAAATTAATGAATTATTTGACCCTATCTGTAAATTGTTTGCGATATACTGTGGTTCGTGCTTGGGATGTTCTTATTACTATAACTCTGATGATGAGATGGCGAAATATATAGATAATATGCTTGATAGAGGGGTTTAAATATGCGCATTTTATATATTGTGCATCAATTTTTTCCAAGATGGTATACTGGTACAGAGAGATTCGTCCTGAATATAGCGAAGCAGATGCAAAGAGTAGGTCATTATGTGGAAGTTTTGACATATGGTTTTAAGGAAGATGAGGGCTTTTCGCTTAAAAATGGTGCCATGGTTAAGCGCTATAAGTATCAGGGTATACCTGTCATATCAATAAGGCACCAAAATGTTCCACAGGATATACGTTTCGTATTTGAAATATTCGATGCAGAAATAGAACCATTAATAAAAACTATTATAACTATTAAAAGCTATGACATTATTCATGTTGCGCATCCTGTGCGGCTAGGAACAGCAATTAAAATTTCGATTCTATCGGGATTGCCGATCGTTTTAACTTTAACGGATTTCTGGCTAGCGTGTCCTCGAGGTATAGCTGTCACGTCAAAAGGTGAACTATGTCGAGATTCTGAAGAAGGAACAAGATGCATCCGAGATTGTTTTGGTGACATGTATAAAAATAAAATAATGGATCGGCGGTTTGAAATAAATGCCATATTAAAAAATATAGATTGTATTGTTGCAGCAACCGATTCTTTGAAACAAATATTCGAGGAAAGCTATCCTGAATTAACCCTTAGTCTTGTTAGGTTTGGAGAAGATTACAGCGACGTGGTGACAAATAAACGTACATATTCAAAAGATAGCGTGATTACTTTAGGCTTTTTAAGTACACTTCAGCCCCACAAAGGTGCTCATATCCTTTTAGAGGCATTTAATAAAGCAACTAGCAGTAACATCCAAATAAGGATCTATGGTCATTATTTTGAAAACGAGGATTATTACAATACTTTGATTAAAAATTATAAAAATAAAGTAGAGTTTTGTGGGGAATACAGATATGAAGATATGCCGATCATCTTGAATGATATAGATATGATAGTAGTCCCGTCAGTATGGTGGGAGAACTCCCCTTTAGTTTTACTAAGAGCGCTTGCTCATAATGTCCCTGCGATTGTTTCTGACTTAGGAGGAATGACAGAAATTGTAACGGATGGTGAAAATGGATTTGTCTTTGAAGCAGGTAATGTAGAATCTTTAGCAGAGATCCTAGATAAACTTGGGCGAAATCCAGCCATTCTAAATGAAATGAAAGCTAATATTCGTCACCCACCAAGGATTGAAGAAGAAGCTTTTGAATATGAACTAATTTATTCTAAATTGTTCACGGCTAAAAATATATAGATATTTGGTGGGGCAATCGATGAGATATTTGATTTTTGGGGGGAATGGATTTATTGGGTCACACCTTGCAGAAGCGCTGATCAAGCAGGGTTATGATGTCAGAGTTTTTGACGATTTTAAATCTGGTAAGAATAATTTATCGGATTTTAATGAGGATGTCGAAATTATAAAGGGGGATTTTTTTAATGAAACCGATATCTCTAATGCATTAAATGATATCGATTGTGTATTTCACTATATCTATAAGACTACACCGGCGACAGCTACAAGAGATCCAGTTTACGATATCCAATCTAATCTAGTAGGATCTGTGAAGCTATTCCAAGAGGTGCTGAAGAGTGATGTTAAAAAAATAATATTTCCATCATCTGGTGGAACAATCTATGGTATCACTACGGGAATTCCAGCTAAGGAAGATGATCCAGTTAACCCGATTAATCCCTACGCAATATCAAAACTAGCCATCGAACAATATCTGAAATATTTAAATTATATGTACGGTTTAGATTATTTAATTCTACGCTATTCCAATCCTTATGGTTCGCGCCAGAATCCTTATGGAATGCAGGGTGTAATTCCCATTTTCCTGAACAAAATTAAACATGGAGAAACTCCAAAAATATATGGAGATGGCTCCATGATTCGGGACTATATTTATGTTGAAGATGCTATAGAAGCCACCGTAGCGGTGTTAAATATCAATACAAGTGAAAACATATTTAATGTAGGGAGCGGTAAAGGTACGTCACTTAATGAATTGGTAGATGTAATATCTAATGTAGTTGGTTTTGAAGTGATACCAGATTATATAGAATATTCTGAAAAATTCATACCAAGAATTGTATTGGATATATCAAGAATAAAGAGGATTAGTGGCTGGAGTCCGACTACCGAGCTAAGCGATGGAATAAATAAAACATGGATGTGGATAAATACAATATAATTTGAAATCATTCGTAGATAATTATAGGCTTGCCCCACCACGCCCAATCATAGTTATAGTTTGAACCGTTGCCATATCCAGGAAGTGTTGAAAAGATAATAGTAACGTTTGTATTGGCATATTTTGATAAATCTATTTCAAAGTCGTTCCATCTTCTACTGTCTTGATTGTTTTTTGGGTCGATGTATGCTGAAAATATCATTGATTCTGTTTCATTTTGCGATATATATATATCGCAAAATGAAACAGAATCAATGATATTTTCAGCATACATCGACCCAAAAAACAATCAAGACAGTAGAAGATGGAACGACTTTGAAATAGATTTATCAAAATATGCCAATACAAACGTTACTATTATCTTTTCAACACTTCCTGGATATGGCAACGGTTCAAACTATAACTATGATTGGGCGTGGTGGGGCAAGCCTATAATTATCTACGAATGATTTCAAATTATATTGTATTTATCCACATCCATGTTTTATTTATTCCATCGCTTAGCTCGGTAGTCGGACTCCAGCCACTAATCCTCTTTATTCTTGATATATCCAATACAATTCTTGGTATGAATTTTTCAGAATATTCTATATAATCTGGTATCACTTCAAAACCAACTACATTAGATATTACATCTACCAATTCATTAAGTGACGTACCTTTACCGCTCCCTACATTAAATATGTTTTCACTTGTATTGATATTTAACACCGCTACGGTGGCTTCTATAGCATCTTCAACATAAATATAGTCCCGAATCATGGAGCCATCTCCATATATTTTTGGAGTTTCTCCATGTTTAATTTTGTTCAGGAAAATGGGAATTACACCCTGCATTCCATAAGGATTCTGGCGCGAACCATAAGGATTGGAATAGCGTAGAATTAAATAATCTAAACCGTACATATAATTTAAATATTTCAGATATTGTTCGATGGCTAGTTTTGATATTGCGTAGGGATTAATCGGGTTAACTGGATCATCTTCCTTAGCTGGAATTCCCGTAGTGATACCATAGATTGTTCCACCAGATGATGGAAATATTATTTTTTTAACATCACTCTTCAGCACCTCTTGGAATAGCTTCACAGATCCTACTAGATTAGATTGGATATCGTAAACTGGATCTCTTGTAGCTGTCGCCGGTGTAGTCTTATAGATATAGTGAAATACACAATCGATATCATTTAATGCATTAGAGATATCGGTTTCATTAAAAAAATCCCCCTTTATAATTTCGACATCCTCATTAAAATCCGATAAATTATTCTTACCAGATTTAAAATCGTCAAAAACTCTGACATCATAACCCTGCTTGATCAGCGCTTCTGCAAGGTGTGACCCAATAAATCCATTCCCCCCAAAAATCAAATATCTCATCGATTGCCCCACCAAATATCTATATATTTTTAGCCGTGAACAATTTAGAATAAATTAGTTCATATTCAAAAGCTTCTTCTTCAATCCTTGGTGGGTGACGAATATTAGCTTTCATTTCATTTAGAATGGCTGGATTTCGCCCAAGTTTATCTAGGATCTCTGCTAAAGATTCTACATTACCTGCTTCAAAGACAAATCCATTTTCACCATCCGTTACAATTTCTGTCATTCCTCCTAAGTCAGAAACAATCGCAGGGACATTATGAGCAAGCGCTCTTAGTAAAACTAAAGGGGAGTTCTCCCACCATACTGACGGGACTACTATCATATCTATATCATTCAAGATGATCGGCATATCTTCATATCTGTATTCCCCACAAAACTCTACTTTATTTTTATAATTTTTAATCAAAGTATTGTAATAATCCTCGTTTTCAAAATAATGACCATAGATCCTTATTTGGATGTTACTGCTAGTTGCTTTATTAAATGCCTCTAAAAGGATATGAGCACCTTTGTGGGGCTGAAGTGTACTTAAAAAGCCTAAAGTAATCACGCTATCTTTTGAATATGTACGTTTATTTGTCACCACGTCGCTGTAATCTTCTCCAAACCTAACAAGACTAAGGGTTAATTCAGGATAGCTTTCCTCGAATATTTGTTTCAAAGAATCGGTTGCTGCAACAATACAATCTATATTTTTTAATATGGCATTTATTTCAAACCGCCGATCCATTATTTTATTTTTATACATGTCACCAAAACAATCTCGGATGCATCTTGTTCCTTCTTCAGAATCTCGACATAGTTCACCTTTTGACGTGACAGCTATACCTCGAGGACACGCTAGCCAGAAATCCGTTAAAGTTAAAACGATCGGCAATCCCGATAGAATCGAAATTTTAATTGCTGTTCCTAGCCGCACAGGATGCGCAACATGAATAATGTCATAGCTTTTAATAGTTATAATAGTTTTTATTAATGGTTCTATTTCTGCATCGAATATTTCAAATACGAAACGTATATCCTGTGGAACATTTTGGTGCCTTATTGATATGACAGGTATACCCTGATACTTATAGCGCTTAACCATGGCACCATTTTTAAGCGAAAAGCCCTCATCTTCCTTAAAACCATATGTCAAAACTTCCACATAATGACCTACTCTTTGCATCTGCTTCGCTATATTCAGGACGAATCTCTCTGTACCAGTATACCATCTTGGAAAAAATTGATGCACAATATATAAAATGCGCATATTTAAACCCCTCTATCAAGCATATTATCTATATATTTCGCCATCTCATCATCAGAGTTATAGTAATAAGAACATCCCAAGCACGAACCACAGTATATCGCAAACAATTTACAGATAGGGTCAAATAATTCATTAATTTTATAAATAGTAGTGATATTTTTTAAATATGTCTGTAAACTGTTTAACAATGATATATAGCCATCATAAAATACGTATTTATTTTTTGATGTTTTCTCTAACAAACCTCCAAAATACAATAACAATGTATGCAATTCTCGATCTGCAATAGTATTAGAGAGATCATTTTGAGCCTCAATAAATAAGCAATTTTTAACTCTAGAAAATATATAATCTATATCCGCTTCATTGTTGCTATCTTCAGCCAACCAATACAAGGAATACATTAATGAATTATACATAGCTGATAATTCAGTTAATACAACATCAATATCTTTATATTCATTCGGAGGTATTTCTTTATTGATTTTCATCAATGATTTGGTATCCACATAACTTCGTCTCAGGAAATAATCCTGCCCCCTATTATGAGAATGAACTACGCCATTATTATATAAAAAGCATATTTTATATCCACGCTCTATAAGTCTTATACCAAAATCTAAATCTTCTGCATAATTCATCTTATTAAATTTTAGTGTATCAAATATGTTTTTCCTGATACACGAACACACATTATCTAGTCCGGCAATCTTTCTTTTATCATCAAAGGTTAGCGTCTTAAATGTTTCCATATCTATATGTGCTAAGAAATCTTTATTAAATTGCAGATATTGATAATGGTTCCAAATTGAGCTACATGCAAATAAATCTGCATCACTTCTTGGCACTTGCCTGCAGGTAACAGCAGCGATTTTTTCATCGCGTTCAAGCACTTTAATTATAGTATATAACCAATAATCACCAATTGGAATAGCATCTTGGACAATAAACAGAAGGTAACTGCCTGTCGCTTTAGATGCACCATAGTTCCGAGTTTCTCCGTGATTAAATTCTTCAGGCTTTATACTATAAACTTCAGCTCTGTATCTTTCAGCTAATTTAACTGTATTGTCTGTAGATCCGCTATCAATAACTATTATTTGTACTTCTTTGATTCCCTTCTGAATTCTAATTTTCTCCAAAGTATACTCAAAATCCGGGCCTGCATTTTTTGTTGGAATAACAATTGAAACTTTTCGATCTATCGTCTCAACATCTTTCGAGAAATCGTCCGTTTTCATATCCGATATTGGCGGGATAATCATACCAGCATTTGAAATCTTCTTTGATCTTCTATAATCCCAGAATGCCCACCAGAAACGCCCACAACCTTCATTTACCAGTATCCTACCACCCTTCAATCCGAGATCATATTGTCTCCGTCTCTCTGTACCATGAGGCAAGGCCCGTTCTACAAAACCATTGTGATACTTCATAACCAATTGCCACATAATACTCTTACACATCTCCTGAATCTCTATTTCTAATCTCTGGGCTTCACGCTCATAGTACCCGAGCTGGTTATTTAGCTCATTTATTCGATTGTCGCGCTCCGATAATTCAACTTCTAGAAACTGGGCGCGATCGATTGCCTTCTCAACCTCATCACCAATTTCGGCTATCCTGGAGTCGCGCTCTGATAATGCCTGATCGAGAAAACCGGCACGATCGGCGACCCTCTGAAGCTCTTCGCCCAGCTCGGTTATCCTGGAGTCGCGCTCTGATACCGCCTGATCGAGAGAACCGGCACGATCAACGACCCTCTGAAGTTCTTCGCCCAGCTCGGTTATCCTGAAGTCGCGCTCTGATACCGCCTGATCGAGAGAACCGGCACGATCAACGACCCTCCGAAGCTCTTCGCCCAGCTCGGTTATCCTGAAGTCGCGCTCTGATACCGCCTGATCGAGAGAACCGGCACGATCAACGACCTTCTGAAGCTCTTCGCCCAGCTCGATTATCCTGGAGTCGCGCTCTGATACCGCCTGATCAAGAGAACCGGCACGATCGACGACCCTCCGAAGCTCTTCGCCCAGCTCGGTTATCCTGGAGTCGCGCAAGCCGACTAGAGTATCTTTCGTATCAATAAAACTACTCTTAATGAGATGTTTTTCGCTTAAAGTTGAGTTCGATGCGACTGCGATCAAATACAGCGGGATTTTCGCCTCGTCTTCTGTAAAAACCATCCCCTGGTCATTTCGTCCTACCACGAACTCGCTGAAGCTGGAGGGATCTTTCGGCAAAATCGGCCATATATTAGACCCGGCGTATACTCGTTGGCCCAAAAAATAAATATTCGAAAAATAAGTTGATAACAAATATTTAAATTCATCAAAATATAATTCATTAACATGATATGGGTTCTTATATCCGGGGTCGTCTGAATATACTTTTTTATTTGGAGTCGAGACTATGAAGAGGCCATCGCCCTTCAAAAGCCTTTTTACTTCGGATAGGAGCTTATTATGATCTCCAACATGCTCTATGGCTTCAAAACAGACTATGACATCAAATACATCTCTTCCTTCAATCGGGATCTCAAGGATAGACCCCTGCTCGAACTCAAGGTTATGTTTTATATACTTACTACGAGCGTGGGCCACAGCATCCTGATCTATCTCAACCCCTACAACTCGATTTGCATTTTTTGAGAGGATGCAGCTCCCATAGCCTTCACCGGACGCTAGATCCAGAACATCTTTGCCTTCTACGAACTGTGAAGCAAACGCGTAACGATGAAGATGTTCATAATGGATCTCTGCCCCGGTTATCTTAGGATCTACGAAGGGAAGATATCTCTCGCCGGTCCACTCTAGCATTTTTTATCCTCTAACTCCACTTCCATTCATCATCTTCAAGTAACCCTCCACCACCCGATAAGCCTCCCCCAGGGCGGCCATCTTCCCCTCGTCCAGATGAAGTCGACGAGGAGGACGTCGGGGTCGGTCTGGATCGCCGTCGAGAAGGCGAGATTGACGTACATACCGCTGGAGAAGTTCTTAAGCTTCATGTTCTCAAACCGCTTCAGCTCCGCGAACTCCAGGATCTCCTCTCGCCTCATCTCAGGGCTCCCCAATTTTGCTCCAAGTCCTTATATGTTTGCATATCTCCCTCTCCGAGACCTTCCGGACCACCTTCTTCCGCTTCCCCAGCATCAGGTGTATGCCCTTCAATCCGTCGACCTTCGCCCTCAGGGCCGTCCTCACCTGACCTGGAGGGCGTAATAGGGGATGACGGCGAGGCTTCGCCCCAACGATCCAGGGGAGCGCGTCGCGAGAAGCCTTGTGGAAAAGTCCTTGACCGGATACCAGAGAACGTTCCTGTTCCCGTAGTAACACCGATAGATCCGAGCCGAACCCTGCCGTCCCGCCGTGAAAATGGCGGACCCTGGCTTCGGGAATGTAGAGGCACATCCATCCCGCAAGCTGCCCCCGGAAGGCCAGGTCCACATCCTCCATCCGGCTTTCCGCATCAACGCTCCAAATCATAGTATTTTTCGCAGTCCCGCCCCAGCAGTCTTATAATCTTAATAAGATCATCATTCAGATTCGCTATCGATAGACGCATTTCCCCATTCAACC
>Ga0116151_10004664_pt1 | contig 11977 bp, 6 predicted proteins | sample AD_UKC117_MetaG_FD_89893 | JGI IMG/M metagenome (GOLD analysis project Ga0116151, IMG submission 89893) | Active sludge microbial communities of municipal wastewater-treating anaerobic digesters from Hong Kong - AD_UKC117_MetaG | ecosystem: Engineered > Bioreactor > Anaerobic > Digestate... | reverse complement strand
AGATATAATCGAAATAGCCACCACCGCCGTCTGAGTTGTCCTCACCTGGCTCCGCAGGTTGACCAGGCCGCTATCCATAGAGCCATGTATCACTTCCTCGGCCTCATCGGCGAGCGCGACAAAGGCTTCAAACTCCTGGTCGAACGCCTCGTCGACAGCACTCCCCGCGATGGATTCGTTCTGGCCATTCTGGTAGCGTGTCTCAGCCGCAGCTATAAAGCTGTCAGTATCATCAAGCAACTGACGGGTCGTTGCATTGCCTAGAAGCAGGTCAAGACGCTCAATATGGTTCCGAGCGCCCTCAATTCCGGCCACAATCTCTTCGAACTTGTTCGATGTATCCCCGGAGAGTAACTCCTCCAAAAAGAGATGAGAGTCGGCCAGAGCAAACTTGGCGGCGCCAGCCTCAAAAATAATCTCGAGTTTGTCATTGCCGTTTCGGTTGGCCTGGATGATCATGTCAAGGTTGGCTATCAAGGCTTCATAATCAGCGTCAAATTGCTGATCGGCTTCACTGCCGATGCCGGCAGCGCTGGCCCGCGTATCATAGCGGTTGTGGGCGCTTTGAATGAACTGCTCCACGCTAGCCCGCACCTGAGACGCTTTATCTAAGACCACCGGATCAGTTGAGGCCATAAAAGTACCTTCCTCATTGCTGCCACCCTGAAGAATGGCATCGGTATACCACAGAGTTTTATCAAGAAGCGCCCACACTTCGTTGATATCCTCGGTGCCATCGCCTGCCATGATCTCTTCGAATAGCAGGTGAGCCCGGGTCGCAGTGAGCTTGATTTCCATAGCGGCGTCGCTGAGTGGGGCGAGGTCAGCGCCAACAGCCAGCCCGGAATTACCGACAGAGTTTGTAAAATAAACAGCGCTTATCCCCATCAAAACGGTGATAAAAGCCAACAGAAGAAATGCGGCGGTCAATTTAGTTCTGAGCTTCATTTGGTTGAACATACGATGCTCCTTGTTCATAAACCGTACTATGTGAACTTAATTCATTAACTATACTATTTAAATCTCGACGAACAGAAGCCATTCTCCATAAAGAAAGTGTGAAGATTTCGTTTGAATAGTTACCTTAGAATTATTATTGGGCAGCATAGTAGCCATATGCGTCAGGCGTGAACTTATGAGGGATGAGGGATGAAGTATGAATAGTCAAGGATTAGGTCGGTAGCGGTTATTGACGAATTGGGGTAACTCTGGTAAATTTTTGGCTTAAGCAGCGTAACAAATCAAAATCGACAACTCGCTCGTGATTGATAAGGTTATTTGCTGTTCCAATCCTGAAACTATTGTTAATACTTTCCCACACAACCCCCAATAACCACTGGCCTAAATTACCGTTAACCCAACCCTTAGAAGAAGATTCTTAGAAAAATTCAACCGCCGCCGGCAAAGTTTAATCCTTTGCGCAAGCCCTGCTTAATAAAGGAGCCTATGTGGAGACCACCGAGTCAAAGCCAACTGATAAGGCATCTAAGGAATCAACCGAACTGCTGCGGGCAATTCTCGATTCTTATCCCGGAAATGGGGTGATACTTGACCATCGAGGCCACATTTCCCTGGTCAATCAGAACTGGATTGATTTTGGCCGGACCAATGGTCTCGACGAGCATTGGCAGTGGATCGGTCTGGACTACCTAAAATTCTGCCGAGACGCGGCCAAGTTTGGGAGCGAAGTCGCCGGGGAAGCCTGTAACGGTATTACGGCTGTACTCGATGGCCAGACGCCGAATTTCGAGTACGAATACCCCTGCCACAGCCCGCGCGAGAGACACTGGTTTCAAATGCGCGCCAGTGCGGTTACCTACGCCGGCCGCCGCAGGGTAATCGTCATCCATCAGAACATTACCCACCAGAAACAGTCGGAAGAGGCGCTGCGGGAGTCAGAAGAACTCCACCGGCTTACCCTCAGTTACATCTCAGACGCTGTCTTTATCACCGATGCGGCCGGAGTGTTTACCTTCATCTGCCCCAACGTGGATTTCATTTTTGGTTACTCTCACTCAGAAGTACAAACATTTGGAAATATTGCGGCATTACTAGGTGACGGCCTGTTCGACCCTGATACATTGGAAACTTTAGGCGAAATACCGAACATCGAGCGAAGAGTTTGGGACAAGGCCGGGCGCGAGCACGATTTACTGGTGACGGTCAAACGCATCGCCCTTAAGGCGGGCACCATCCTCTATACCTGTCGCGATATTACCGAACGCAAACGAGCCGAACAGAAAGGGCGTGAAATCGAAGCGCGTTTTCGGGCCACCTTCGAACAAGCCGCCGTTGGTATCGCTCACGTGGCGCCTGACGGGCGCTTCTTGCGCCTTAACCAGCGGTTCTGCAATATTGTCGGGGGTTCCTACGACGACCTTGTGGCGCGAACGTTTCAAGATATTACCCATCCCGATGATCTGGCCGCTGATCTCGCCCACATGCGGCAGCTGTTGGCCGGCGAAGCCGAAACCTTTACGATGGAAAAACGGTATTTCCGCAAGGATGGTGAGATTGTGTGGGCCAACCTAACGGTTTCGCTACTCCGCCAGGCGACGGGCGAACCTGACTACTTCATCTCTGTCGTCGAAGATATCACCCAGCGCAAGCAGGTGGAGGCGCAACTGCAAGCCTATCAGTCCAAGCTCAAATTGTTGGCAGCTGAATTAACCTTGGCCGAGGAACGGGAACGCCGCCGCATTGCCGCCGAGCTGCACGATGAGGTGGGTCAAATGTTGACATCTGCCGGTATTCAAACGGCTCTAGCCATTAAGACTACCTCTGAAACCAAAGTAGCATCTATTCTCCATGACGTCGCCCACACGATTACTCAGGCGATTGAAGAAATTCACGATATGGTGTTTGACTTAAGTTCGCCGCTACTGGATGACATCGGTCTGGCCGCAGCCCTGGCTGAGTGGCTGGTAGAGCAAGTAGAAAAGAAACATGGTCTACAAACGGAGTTTATTGGTCCGGATCAAAAAATGGTTTTGAACGAGGATGTTCAGGCGATTCTGTTTCGCAATGTACGCGAACTGCTGACCAATGTGATCAAACATGCTCAAGCAAGTAAAGTTACTGTCCGAGTAGAAAAGGCTGACGATAAGGCTATTGTGGTGGTGGAAGATGACGGAAGGGGTTTTGATCCGCTGGCTGTCTCCACAGCCCCGGACCGGGAAGGTCGATTTGGTCTGTTCAATATCCGGGAACGAATGGCCGATCTGGGCGGCATGTTGGAAATCATATCCGAACCCGGCCACGGATGCATAGCCATCCTGACCGTACCGCTCAGTAACCGATGAGGAAAGATAATATCCATGTTCTGGACGGCGACTGGGCCACAATCGCCAAAACCGGCTACAAAAGGATGCGTCGCGGTCTACTGAAATTGCTAGTCCTAAACAGCAGCGCTTTTTGCCGCACAATTGGATTAATTGAGAAGTTGGGTAAAATAATCGCCATTCGATAGATGAAGGATTTAGCTTGACCGTCCAAAAACCCTGGTCACGCCTCGATTGGCTAATTATTCTCATATTTGCGGGGCTGGTGCTACTGTTCTACTGGCGCATCCTGACCCCCAATCCGGCCGACCGGCAGTCGTTCCCACCCGGCGACTTCCATGCTCAATTCTGGGCCTTCGCCACCTTTGAAGTGCGCGAACTCAGCGCCGGCCGGCTGCCGCTCTGGAACCCGTACACCTTCGCCGGCGCGCCCTTCTGGGCCGATGTCCAAGCGGCGGTCTTCTATCCGCCTAGCCTGCTGACGATTTTACTCTCAGCGCCCTGGGGTTTTTCGCTCTTTGCCCTGGAAATCGAGGCCATTGCTCACTTCTGGCTGGCCGCCGTTTTCATGTACCTCTTCATCCGAGCGCTGACCCACAGCCGCGCCGCCGCCGTCATCGCCGCCCTTACTCTCACCTTCAGCGGCTACCTAACCGGCTACCCCAGCCAACAACTCGCCGTCCTGGAAGCCGACATCTGGCTGCCCCTCATCCTCTACTTCCTCTACCGCGCCCACCAATCCAGAACCTCCACCACCCAACCGTCCACACATCCAACCAACCAGCCCTCCACCTCTCCACCACCCAATTATCAATTGATCCTCGCCGGCCTCGCCTGGGGGCTAACCCTCCTCGCCGGTCACCCTCAAAGCGCCCTAATCGTCGGCTACACCTGCACCGCCTACTTCTTCTTCCTATGGACTCAACGGAAGAGCGAACGGAATGATGAACGCGGAATGATGAATAATGAATCTCCACCCCTACTACGTACTACGCACTACGCACTACGTACCACGTACCACGCGCTACGTACCACAATCCCACCGTACCTCATCTTTCTATTCACCGGCCTCGGTCTGGCTGCTATCCAGTTCATCCCGGCCGTCGAATACACCCTACGCTCCGTCCGGGCCGAAGGCACCTATGATAAGATGTCCGGCGGCTTCCCCCTGACCGATCTCATTCAACTGCTGCTGCCCGGTCAGGTGAGTTTCTACTCGCCGCTGTATGTGGGCCTCACCGGCCTCATTTTGGCCATTTGGGTGGTCTTCGCCGCGCCCAATCGACACACGATCTTCTGGAGTATCTTCGGCCTGATCGCCCTACTCATCACGTTCGGCGGCAACACCTTTCTCTACAGCCCGCTCTACCTGTGGGTACCCGGCTTTGCCATTTTTCGCGGCCAAGAACGCTGGGCCTTCGCCGTCATCTTCAGCCTCTCCGTCCTGGCCGGCTACGGCTTCAACGCCCTTCTAAACACCAAATCATCCCTCAAACCACACTTACCCATCTCCACCTTACAACCTAAATCTCTCAATCTCCAATCTCCAATCTCCAATCTCCAACGCCTCACCGCTTTCCTCTTCCTTCTTTCCCTCATCCTCACCTTCCTGTCCTTCTTCGGCCTCAACACCACCGGCTGGACGCCCGTCAGCCCTTTTTATGGCCTGCTTGGGGCTTCTACACTGCTGACGCTGCTAACGGCGCTGAATTGGCTGCTGTGGCGATTCGCCGCCCGGCTGACTTTGGTCTGGCTGACCATCTTGACGGCCGGCCTCATCTGCTTCGATCTCTTCTCGGTCAACTGGCAAACCAATCTTTACCCGCAGCCGCCGGAGTGGCACACCCGTATGCCCCGCGTCGTCGAGGTGATCAAACAAGATGCCGCCCAAACCCCCAACGAACCGTACCGCGTTTACAACGAGTTTCGACTGTATGACAACTACGGCGTACCGTTTGAAATTGAAGATTTGTGGGGCGCCAGCCCGCTCCGGCCCAATCGCTACGATCAATTTCTCGCGCCGCCTATGCCTATCGAACGCACCTGGGAACTACTCAACGTCAAATACGTCATCACCTGGCGTGAAGAACTCTTTGTACCCTCAACTATCCTTTACCAGGAGCCTGCCGCCGACGGCACAACCTACGTCCATCGGCTCGATGAGGTCGGCCCGCGCGCCTGGCTCGTCACCCAAACCCAAATCGCCGACGATGCCGCCATCCTCCACACTATCGCCGACCCCAATTTCGACCGCTGGCACATCGCCCTCCTCGAACCCGGCTCCGAACCCTTCATCCAAAAAATCGATCAGCCTACATCTGAACCATCAACCCCTACGCCCTACGCCCTACGTACTATGTACTCTTCCCCTCAATCTCTCTCTATCACCATCGACACGTCCACACCCGCTCTCCTCATCCTCAGCGAACCCGACTACCCCGGTTGGCAGGCTACCATTGATGGTCAACCGGCTCCCATTCTCCGGGCCGACTACATCCTGCGGGCTGTACCGATGCCGGCAGGGGAACACACGGTGCTACTCACCTTTCGACCGCTCAGCTTCATAATCGGCGCAGTGATTAGCGGCATCACCGTCATCACAGCGGTTATCCTACTTGGGCTGTTCTACCGGCGGCGAGGCTCAATGTGATCCGACCACCTAAACCAGCAACCAACCGCCTCATATTCTGGGCAGCCTGCGTGGGAGTCATCCTCGTCGCCTTCTTATTCCGTTTCTACCGAATCGCCGACTATCCGCTCGGCCTCTTCTTCGATCCGGCCATCAACGGCCTCGACGCCGTCCGCCTTATCCAGCGCGGCGGGTATGTACTCTTTTTCCCCACCAACGGCGGCCGCGAGTCGCTCTTTATGTACCTACTCATCCCCTTCATTAGATTCTTCGGTACCACCCCCTTCAGCATCCGCGCCCTAACCGCCACGATCAGCCTTTTAACCGTGGTCCTCCTCATCGCCTTTCTGCGGAACGATGAAGTCAGAACGATGAATGATGAATCAAAAGAAACACGCCTTCAAACTCCCAACTCTCAACTCTCAACATCGAACCCCCAATTATCAATTATCAATTATCAATTATCAATTGTTTCCGGTTTTGTCCTTGCCACCCTGCCCTGGCACATCGCCGTTACCCGTCTCGGTCAGCGTCCCATCCTGGCGCCGATGCTGGCCATTCCGATCTTCTGGTTCTTTCTCAAAGGCTGGCGCGGCGGCCAAAGCCGCTGGTTTGTACTGTCGGGGCTGTTTATGGGCCTCGCAGGATACACCTACTCCGCCGCCCGCCTGTTGCCCGTCATTTTGGTTCTGGCGCTGCTGCCAGAATTTTTTATCAATCCCATTAAACGCGCTAACCTCAAAACGACGGTCATCAATCTCGCCCTGTTTTTGTTAACCGCGCTCATCGTCTATGCGCCGATGGCCTGGTACCTGCTCAACCATCCGGCCCAATTCACCGCTCGAGCTGCTTCGGTGATGGTCTGGAACTTTCTGGACACCCCGGCTGACATCATCGCCGAACTGGGGCGTAATTTTCTGCGCATTCTGGGCTTTTTCTGCTGCGCCGGCAGCCCCAACCCCATTTTCGGTTACCCCGGCTATCCCGGCCTGTCGATCTGGCTGGCCCCCTTTTTACTACTGGGCCTGGTTGTCGCCCTCAAAAATTGGCGCGATTTCTTTCACCGGCTGGTGGCTCTATGGTGGCTAATCGGCGTTTTCGCCTCGCTCCCCGCCATCGAGGCTCCCCATCCGCTGCGTATGATCGTCGCTATTCCCCCCACCGCTATCTTGGTCGCCTTGGGTCTGCTCAAACTGATCAACTGGCTTCTGTCGAACAAAAGAATCCCAAGCTCACTACGCACTACGCCCTACGCACTACTATTATTAATTCTCCTCCTTATTCTCCCTCTCCCCGGCTTCATCCGCGCCTACTACGTCAACTGGGGCAACCTTGAAGTGACGCAAGGGATTTACGACTACAATGCTATTGCCATTCGAGATGCCGTTTTGAGCCAAGCCAATAAAAATATCCCGATCTACCTCCCCCAGTCGCGGTTCAACGACTCGACCCTGCTGTACTACTTGAGCGATCCCTTTCCCCGCCAGGCCAGCCTCTCAGCGCCGACGGTCGGCACAGCGATTGCGATCTCGCCCGACAACAACATCGATGATACGGCTTGGGTGCGCTTTTACAACGGCGCAGCCACGATACTACCTCCCCTGACCGGTGAAGGCCAGGAACTCATTCAAACTGCGTTGGCGGATCAGAATTCAACCCCAATTAAGGCCATTAATGGGGAAACCGCCGCTCGCCAAGCCTTGCTGCCGGACGATCCGGCGAACTACATCGAGCCGCCCTCGGTCGATCTCGACGCCGACTTCGGACCGATGCAGCTTATCGGCGCTACCTTTCCGGCGACGATTGATCTCCGGCAGGACTTGCCGGTCACGCTCTATTGGCAGACCAACCAGCCGATGTCCACCGAATACGAAGTCCTGGTCCGGTTGATCACCGACGACCGCCGCGCTGTCGGTAATGGCGACGCCCGCCCCACCGATTGGGTCTACCCCACCAGTTTTTGGCGACCCGATAGCGATCAGATTGCCGCTCAGCATTTAGTCACGCTAGAGCCGGATTTGGAGCCAGGCCGCTACTGGCTGGCCGTCTCCGTGTTCGATCCGGCTTTGGGCCGGCGGTTGCCCCTCACCGGCGGTTTTAGCGACTCGCCGGATACCTTTTTTATCGGCCCACTCAAAATTGCCTTGCCTCAGCCGCCTACCGAGGCCCCGCTGGTGCGATCACAGCCCCTTGATTTTGGTGAGGTCGCTCGACTGACATCTTATCAGGTCAAGCCCACCGCCATCATCGCCGGCGATTCAATCCAAGTCGATCTGCTCTGGGAAGCCTTGTCCATGCCGCAGCGCGATTACACGATCTTCGTCCATCTCCTCGACAGCGAGGGTAACCTTGTCGCCGGAAACGACGCCCAACCGCGCAGCGGTCGTTACCCGACCACAATTTGGTCTCCCGGCGAGCTAATTTTAGACTCCCATACGCTTGTCACCCCTCCCGATTTGCCCTCAGGCCAATATCGATTAGCTATTGGACTGTATTTCCAGCCCTCAGGCGAACGCCTGCCTCTAAAATTTAAGACACAGACAATTGATACGACAGGGCGATTAACCTTACCCCCGCCAATCGAAGTATTACTGAAATAGGACGCTTGACCGGAAGTAAAATCCAAGATATACTTAAGAAACGGTCGTAAACTTAAAAAATTCAAACTATTCATCGCAGTCTTCTCGATTAAAGCTGAGTCTTCTCTCAAAGCGGCTCTGGAATTCAACATTACAATATAAAAGACTCGGTTGCGCTACCTGAAATATCATTAAGCCATTTGAACTATTTCTAACAACCACTACACTTAGTAAGCGAGGGAAACATCTATGCGCAAAATAGCAATTGTTGGTTTCAAGGGAGGAATTGGTAAGACAACAACCTGTGTAAGTTTAGGGGCTGGTTTAGCCCTCCGTGGTCACAAAGTTCTGCTCCTTGATACCGACACCCAAGCCAACCTGACCGTTGCCTTGGGATTACCCCAACCTAAAAAGTCATTGGCCGACGTCCTGATAAAAAAAGCAAAGCCTGAGGAAGTCATTCTTTCGGCTCGAAAAAATCTTGATCTACTACCCAGTAGTTTGAGTTTGTTCAAAGCTCAGCAGCGAATGGTCTTTGAAATGGCGCGCGAGGAGATTTTTGAGGAACTTTTCGGCAATCTCACCGGCTATGATTATATGGTGATCGACTGTGCGCCCTCATTATCGCTGTTGACGGTCAACTCAATTGTCTACGCTGATGAAATCTTTATTCCTGTTTCGATGGAAATGCTGGCGCTAACCGGGGCCGAACAATTCATTGAATATCTTAAAGAAGTAGCGCGGGTCATGGGGCGCGGCGCTGATATCCGCCTGATCATCCCCACGATGTACGATCCTCGTCGGCGCGTAAGCGATAAGGTAATGCATCTTCTTGAGAAATTAGGTCCACGAGTGACGCAACCTATCCGGGTCGATACCATGTTGTCGGAGGCGCCGGGTGAGGGCCAGACCATCTATGAATTCGCACCCCGCAGCCGAGGGGCGCTTGATTACGCTCGATTAGCCGAAACGGTGGCGACGCTACCGCCGCTGGAAAAAACAAATAATCATCATAATCAACTAAATCAACCTACCAATGGAGTTAAGGTTAAAGAGGGGCTTAATGACACACATCATCTCAGTCGCCAACCAGAAGGGTGGAGTGGGCAAAACTACAACAACAACTAATTTGGGTGTTGCTCTGGCCCAAATGCAAAAAAAGACCCTGCTGATCGATCTAGATCCGCAAGGGGCGTTATCGGCCGGGTTGGGCATAAAAGTGACCAACGAGACAAACACTATTTATGAGGTCATGATGGACGAAGACGTCCCCGCCAATCAGGCTATTCATCCGATTCAGGCCTATCTTGACGTCATTCCGGCCGATAACGATTTAGCCGCCGCCGCGATCGAGTTGATGCCGGAATTACGTCGGGAATATGTTCTGCGAAACGTCCTTAGCATTCTGGACGGTTGGTACGATTACATTCTCATCGACTGCCCACCCAGTTTGAATTTACTCACCGTCAATGCACTTTGCGCCAGCACCGGCGTCGTTATCCCGGTTCAGTGTGAATTTTTTGCCATTCGGGTGGTCAATCAGCTCATCGACAGCATCGAACGGACTCGCGAACGCATGAATCCTGATCTCAGGCTGCTGGGTATCCTGCCTACCATGTATGCCACAGGCACCATTCACTCTCGCGAAGTCTTGGAAGAGATGAAGTCCATCTACGGTGACAAAGTATTCGACACCGTCATCCATAAGAGTATCCGCTTCGCCGAAGCCACCGTGGCCAACAAAGCCATTACCGATTACGCCAGCAAGCACAAAGGCGCCGAAGCCTATGAGCAGTTAGCCCAAATTGTGCTCGATATGACCGAACCTTCGGATTGACCATCTAAAAAGCACACCTCGAATTTTGTTATTTCCTCAAGCTTGATTACCATTCACAGCTAATGGTAATTAACAGCCCGGATCACAAATTTAATAAGTTGGCCCACTATGCGATCATTGGTCTGATCCTACTTCTGGCCTTTTTTCTACGCACCTACCAGCTTGACCACCAGGCTTTGCGCGGCGATGAAGCCGCCACCGTTCTGTATTCGGCCATGCCCATCTCGGAACTATGGGAACTCTCCCGCGTGACCGATCCCCATCCGCCGCTTTACTATTTGCTGCTTCATCCCTGGCAGTGGCTCATTGGTGAGGAGGCCTGGATAATGCGCTTCGCCGGCGTCATCGCCGGTACGTTGACTGTTGCTACCCTGTACGCCCTAGCCCAACGAACGATCCGCAACGCCGCCGTTAGCTTGCTGGCCGCGGGTCTTTTAGCCGTTAACCCGCTGCAAATTTGGCTGGCTCAAGATGTACGATCTTATCCGCTCTTCACCCTGCTCGGCTTACTTTCATCTTGGGCGTTATGGGCCGCATTGACCGGCGGTCATCCATCTACTGTCAGCCGTCAGGCAGCCCCCCCTTCCAAAACACAAAATCCACCTCTACAACCTACGAACTACGCACTAAGCACTAAGCATTACACTTCACGTCCCACCTCCCACATTCCACACCCACTACTCTGGCTCCTCTACATCTGCCTCACCGTAGCCTGTTTGTATACTCACTACTACACTGTCTTCCTCATCGCCTTTCAAGGGTTTTTCGTGCTGGTCAACGCTAAAAAGTTTTGGACCCAAAAATGGCCGTGGCTACTCTCACAAATCGCCATTGGTTTGTCAATTATCCCTGGTTTACAGTTGGCTTATAATTTTATCGGTCCCGCTGCCGGCGGCGTCGAAAAAATCCCCACGCCCGACATCCTCCGCCTGGCTTCGACTGCCCTATTGACCGGCTTCACCATTAGCGACCACTGTGGCTTGTTAATTAGCTTACTCTTGGCCCCGATTTGGCTGCTCGGTATCGTCACTTTACTTCGTCAAGATTTCACTACCGGCACGTTCTGGACATTCTTTTTTGCTACACCTGTTCTCGGCGTCATTATCTTGTCGATTGACCGCCCTTTCTTCAAAGAACGCTTTCTCATCCAGGCCCAACCCGCCTTCGAACTCCTGCTTGCCGCCGGACTTACCACCCTCTATTTCTCAGCAAAAATACCCATAGTCCGACAACGACGCGCTACGCACTACGCACTACGCGCCACAGCCCTCCTGTTTCTCGCCGGTCTTCTATACATTAATCTGCTGACCCTAACCAACTATTTCACTGATATTGCTTATGCAAAAGCCCCCCCTTGGCACCTATACCACAACTACGTCAGTGAAAAATTCCAATCCGGCGATGTGATGCTCACCAACTTTCCGGAGGCTTCCGTCAGTTACTACAGCCCCAACGGCCTGCCTTTTTATGTGGTGCCGGTCGAGCGTGATCGTTCCAGGGAATTTCGCCTGACGGAAACCGAAAAAATCGCCAATGCATACGATCGTATCTGGTTTTTGCCGCTGCTCCGCCAGGGCTTCGATGAACAGGGCGACGTCCTCAACTGGCTCGATCGCCACGCCGACCGCGTTGATCAGACCTTTTTTCCGGT
>Ga0116151_10004661_pt1 | contig 11980 bp, 8 predicted proteins | sample AD_UKC117_MetaG_FD_89893 | JGI IMG/M metagenome (GOLD analysis project Ga0116151, IMG submission 89893) | Active sludge microbial communities of municipal wastewater-treating anaerobic digesters from Hong Kong - AD_UKC117_MetaG | ecosystem: Engineered > Bioreactor > Anaerobic > Digestate... | reverse complement strand
TTTATGTTCAGAAAAATTCTGCGTATCATCAGCGTTTGCTAAACTTGTCGGAAGAAATTGGCGGACATATTGCAATAGTTACCGACTCGGTTCACAGTACCGAAGAATTGATAGCGAGGGTTGCCAAAGGTGAAATTGATTACACCATTTGCGACGAAAATATTGGGAAACTGAACAAATATTATTATCCCAATCTGAACATTTCACTTCAGGTAAGTTTACCCCAAAACATTGCCTGGGCAGTTCGCAAAGGCTCGGTTGAATGGAAAGCATTTTTAGATAAGTGGCTTACCGACATGAAAGAAACACGCAAATTTAATTTCCTTTATTTTAAATATTTTGAAAGTCCAAGGGTTGCCGAACGCATGACCAGCGAATTTAACAGTATTTCGGGGAGCAGGATTTCGAAATATGATGGCATAATAAAGGAAGTTTCGAAAGAATACAACTGGGACTGGCGGCTGATTTCGGCAATTGTTTACCACGAATCGAGGTTTAACGAAGACGCAGGATCGTGGCTGGGTGCCTACGGTTTAATGCAATTGATGCCCGCCACTGCCGAAGCTTTTGGCATTGAGAATATAGAAAACCCGAAGCAAAATGTGAAAGGCGGTGTTTTGTTACTGAACTCATTAAACAACCAGTTTTTAAAAAGTATTCCCGACTCAACCCAGCGTATAAAATTTGTGCTCGCTGCCTACAATATTGGGCTGGGGCATGTAAATGATGCACAACGCCTTGCAAAAAAATACGGCAAAAATCCAAATATTTGGGATGACAATGTTGATGTTTACCTTCAAAATAAATCGGATGAACAGTATTTTAAAGATGAAGTTGTGCGCTTTGGTTATTGCCGGGGAGAAGAAGCTACAAATTTTGTAAGAAATGTAATTAACAACTACAAGCAGTATAAAAATGTTATTGATTATTAAGTATCAATCAGAAGTTTTATTTATTCAACGATTAATTTTTCAGTTATAATACCAGGTTCAGTTTCAATTTTTAGCAGGTAAATCCCGGGTTTAAAAGATTCAAGTTTTAATATGGTTTCTTCCGGTTCCCATTTATCCCATTTCTTTGCGACACGGCCTGATAAATCGAAAATTTCAATTTTTTTAATTTTAATATCGCAGGGGTTTGAAATTGTTATTTGGTTGGTTGCCGGGTTCGGGTAGAAACTTATATTTAAATCAGGAATGTTATAAACTACTATTCCTGTGGGATTTAATCTTTTGTAATAAACCTCAAAACAATCACTACAATATTCATGGTAGAAACGCACCGAATCCTTGTTGAAAAACTCCACGTGTATCATTCTGTCAGGATCGCATGGCCCATCTTCAAAACAGGGATTAATAAATTCAAGATCGTGTATTTCTGGTATTATACTGTTGATTTCGAAAACTGAGGGGTTATTCTGAAAAAAATGAAAATTAGCTTTTCCCTGGTTTGTCATTGTATCGTTAATAAAACTTCGAAACAAAAGGCTATCACTAAATTCATCTTTTTCAACAATTACATTTACGGTATATCCATTTTCTTCGGGGTGGCCAAACCCATTGCCTCCTAACCCTCCACCTGAATCGCACCATTCCCATTCACCTACTAGTAAGTTTGAAACAGAATCAAGCATTGCTTTGTAAACGGAATCTGTTTGTGCATCTACAACCTTAATATGCATATAATCGAATTTTCCTGAAACACACCCCAATGAATTAATTGCCTGAATAGAATAATTGGTACTGTAACCAGGCTTTGCCCAACCATTTATATCGGTAGAATCAGTTAAGCCTTGGGCCGGACTTATTAAATACGAGATTGGAGTTAATGGATTATCAAGATAAGGTTTTATTAATTTGACACTATCACCTTTAACAATATATTGAAAGTTGGGGTACAGTAATTGTTTCCATATTCCGGCACGTATAAAGTTAAGGGTGTCATATGCAATCTGCCCGGTCGCATCTTCTACTTTAAGATATAACGCAGTCCATTTTTCAGGAATATCATGTAAATATGTTGTTGGATTGCTTTTAGTTGAATCATCTAACATTCGACCTAAATCATACACAATAGGTTCATTATCTTCAGTACCCGCAAATTTTCCAAACCATAAATAAGTATAGGGTTCAACGCCACCTGAAGCAGTTGGGGAACCACCAATTTCAATTTCTACTGCAAATTCATCAGAGCAAATTATTTTATCTTCGCCGGCATCTGCTTTAAGTTGGGCAAATGCTGATAAACAAAAAAGCGTTGCAAAAATGAGGTTGAATACTGAAAAATAAAGCTTCAGTTTTGAATTTTTCATTTTTTCATTGTTAAAATTATTGTTTAACGAATTTTTCATTAATAGTTGAGTTATTCGTCTTAATCTGTATGAAATATATGCCCGGCGGGATCGTTGAGACATCAATTGTATCGTGGAATTCTGAAACAATTTTGTGGGAGACAATATGACCATTTGTATCAAAGATCTTAACCTGATATTCCACTTGATCCCTATTCTTGATATCTATATATAGTGCGCTCCTTGCCGGGTTTGGATATATTGAAATTTTGTCGGGATAAGAAAATTGCTTGTTGTTGGTTAAATTATTGTCGGTATAAAAGCAATTGGGATAGGTTTCATTGGTATAAACCGTATTTCCGTTTTGCTGCACACAAAGCAAGATTTTTTGTATTTCATTGCCACTGTAGCAACGATCCAAAATCCCTTTCAAACTCCCAATCTTTTCAATCCAGGTGTCAGCATATTTTTCATTATTACCCAATTGGATTCTTAGCCTGTTTACTCCATTAACCTCAACAGAATCAACATTTATAACCTTCATTTGCTCATAATATAACGGCAACTCTACTGATGCCAATAACAGTGAGTTTCCGGATTGTACAGAGAAATCATAAAGTAGCATGTCTCGTAATCCGCCGTAATCCAATTCGTGATAATATACTCGTTTTTCCACTTCTCTTATTAATCCAGTCACATTCCAATTAACACCAAGCGAATCGCTGCTTTGCCATATTTTACTATAAGTTCTGTCGTTAAGAATTGTATCCCCTTGAAACTTGATATGATAGCTCTCCACCGAATCCTTTCCCGGCAAATCTTTGTAAATGTGCATACCGGACCATACAACTCCTTCATTCACAATAAAATCAGTTTTCTTTAATACAGTTGTACAATCATCATAATCTGAATTTATATATTCTTGCCCTTGATCTGTTGAAAAGCAACGAACTTCATCGGATAAACCGCTCCCCCCAAAAACATCATGATAAAATGGATTCACAAGATTTCCAATTCCTTCGATCCAGCTTAGTGTAGCCTGTGTATCGATATGGTAATCTTCCGGCAACATCTCCAGGCGTAAACGATTAACTCCGTTTATATCAACCGAGTCGATCTTGATTACCCTGTATTGTGCTGAATCGAGTTCTAAATATGGACAATATATTTTATCTCCCACATTGAGGCTAAAATCGTATAACGGGTATTCTTTCCCCTCGGCCGATTTTTTAAAGAATACTTTTTTTGAATCTGTGCGAACAAAGCCAACCAATTCAATTAAATTACCAGTTTCCTGGTTTCCTGTTCTCGAAACTATCGTGTATGTTTTTTGGTTGATTATGGTGTCATTCTCAAAATGATAATTCAGGATAAAAACAGGACCGGGCATAGAAGGGTTGATACTTCGCTGTACTTTCCATTCAGGATTGTCGCTTAAAGATGGAAAAACTCTTTGAGTGTAAGCCACATTGAAAAACAAGGTTGCCAATACAACTATTGTTACTTTTTTTAAAAACATTATTGTTCCTTTTTACTCTGTTAACAACATCTGCTTCGTATCCACAATCTTGCCATCGCAAACCAAACTGTACAAATACATACCGGCAACAAATTCGTTTGCGTTTATTGTTTCATTCCCGTTCCCCCTTTTTGTTAAGGTGATTGTTTTTAAAAGTGTGCCAGTCATATTACAAATATGCAGTTGCGCGTTTTGTGCAGTTTCAGGTATTTCAAACTTAATGTTCGTTTGCGTACTAAATGGATTGGGGTTATTCTGATAAAGTCTGGCCTGATTTCCGCTTACTTCCAAATCATCGAATCCTGTAATTGAACCACTCTTCAAACTTGTTTCGCAACAATCAGCCAGGTCATTTTTTAATTCCTCAATTTGTGCCTGCTGTTTTTTCATAATTTTACAAAGTTTTGCGGGCAGGTGAGCGCTAACTTTCTGCCCGGGTTAAACAATAATTTTTATTTAAAGGTAGCCCGGCTGTTTATTTAGCTGGGCTATTTTTTTGCTGTCACAGGACAGAAAAAACGGTTTGAAAAATTCTTTTTTGGAAATATTTGCACCTCCCCATGCAGATTTTTTGCGGGAGTAAAAGTTTAACGAACTTGTTGATGGATTTTGCAGGATTCGGTTTCATATTGCTCGTATTTTTTTGGTTAAAGCAAATATATAGTAAAAAAAAGCAAATAATACTGCAATTTAATCAGGGTTGTTTGGTTTTTTTATTTTTTTTATTTAATAAAAATCAGTAAATGAGGTTGTTATTGGTTGGCAAATATGTTGTATAACATAGGTTTAAAAATTGTAAATCCAACGGTTTAACAGAATCCCAGAAATTATGTTGAGGAATTAAGTACAACTCAGTTGCAGACTGACTATAAGTTATTACCCACTGACTTTAATTCAAACAAAGATTGAGTTGTACTCAGTTGCAAACTGACTCCCACTTAGCTTTCCTTTGAGTTGTATTCAGTTGCAGACTAACTTCTACTTAGCTTTCCTTTGAGTTGTGCTCAGTTACAGACTGACCCCTACTCAGCTTTCCTTTGCGTTGTACCCAACAATTAAGTGATTTAATTACTTATGGTTTGGACAGGATTCGATTATCATCCGAGATTAATTCAGGGCAAAACCGAATGAATGAACTTTGCCTCTAAAATTTTAAAATAGCATCAGTTTAACAAAAGTATTTGCAAGGTGATATCTGGTTGGAATAAGTTTAAATGTTATTGGTTGATGCACTGACAGGTTAATACAAAGTTTAATCACCAATTAAATATTAATTTGTCACAAACCCAGAATATCATAAAATTCAGATAAAATCATGGCGGTTGCACCCCAGATAATTTCGCCTTCAAACTTAAAACAGGGCACTTTTAATGTTCCGGTAATGGTTTTTAGTTCAGCTTCTTCCAGGGCATTTTTCATGTTTTTCAGCGGGAACGAAATTGTTTTTTCCACCTCGTTTTCACAAATGTTAAACTCCGGTTTTTTGCTGAGCCAGCCCACAAACGGGTGAATCTGGAACCGGCTTACCTGCACATATAATTCTGATAGTGTTCCGAGTATTTCAATTTGTTCAGATGTAATCCCGATTTCTTCCCATGTTTCACGCAAAGCAGTTTCGAGCGCTGTTTCGCCTTTTTCAATCCGTCCGCCCGGTAATGCAATTTGTCCGGCGTGGTGTTTCATGTGTGCGGGGCGTTTTATTAAACAAACGTGCAATTCGTTGTTTTCATGATAAAGCAAAAGTAAAACGCTGCTGTGTTTCATGCGGGACTGATCGTCGCTGCCGGCAACAAGTTCCCGGTTCACAGGCAGCATCCTGCGGTGCGAAGTTGAACCCGGCAACGATTGCGACAAAGCTTTTTTGATATTTTCAGCATCGAAAAACATGCTGCAAAATTAAAAAAAATACCCGCCGAAACGGGTATTTAAACTCAATAGTAATGAAATATAAAAACTCAAAAATCTTAATTCGAAATAGAAATTAAAAAGAACCAATAAATTTTTACAACCTTAAAAATTCAAATGTCGGGTATCCTTTCTCACCTGTTGAATTATAATAGTCGATAAACCGCAATTTATAGTAAAAACCAAGCCTGTTTTTTATTACATATATCTTCTTTGGTTTTACCTGGTACATTCCATTGTCAAAATTATAGTCTTTCCATTCGTAACCGATAATATCCTTTTGATTAACAAGGTTTTGTTCCTCTGCAATCTCAAAACTAACTTCTTCAAACGGGGTAACTGAATCTAATGCGGCAACAGTTTTAAACGGATTTAACAAAACTCCTGTAACGAGGTACGGATACGGGTCGCCAACATCGGTAAAAAGCAGGGTCGAATATTTGCAAAACTGTAAATCCCAACTGTTTTTATTGGGTTCAATATCAACAATTCCTTTATCGAAAGAGAAACACACAAAGTTTACAGAAGTGTCTTTTTGTACAAGCATTGTTTTTTCATCGCTTCCGTTGAGGTTGGCAAAACGAACAACAAAAGTATTTTCATCCTGCAGGTTGAAAGTAACTTTTCTCTCGCCTAATAAATTAAAATCTTCGTCGGTTCCACGGTCAATTACATACACATTTTGCAACGACACAGGTTTTTCTTCTTCAACCCGATACCAGTTTCCAATGGCTGTGCTGTCAAGGTTTCCGTGCGATGGATCAAAATTCATGGTCAGTCCGGCGCTGCTTTTTACATTTTCAAAATCAGTTTGGCCTGTGTTTCCGGCCAGCATCATTTTAGACGTATTCAGAATGATATGCCATCCGTTTTCGGAGGTCTCGAAACCCAGGTCCCAATCTGAAAGCAAATTCTGTTTTACTGTTGTATTGCTTTCCAGATCATAAAAAATCTGGTATATATAATTTTCGGTAAGCTCAACTTTACCAACCGTTAAATTTCCGGGGTCATGCGCGGGCACCATTTCATCCTGCTCAAAACACGAAGTGAGTGCAAATAAGAGGATGATATAAATTGCTGAAAATCTCATAATCAGTTTAATATTTCACAAAATTAATTTTCATGCTGAGAAAATAAGTTCGTCCCCAGCCAACAAGTGATGAAGCGCCTCCACCGCCGCCATGTCCCGTTCCACCTCTAATTCCCTGGCCGCCAACTTCTTTATTGTCGAAAATATTTTTTACACCCGTGGTTACTGAAAACCTGCTTTGCCAGAATTTTTTCATCACGTTAACATCCAGGTTGTTAAAGGCGTTTATATATCCAATTGTAACTTCTTCGGCTGAGTTAAAAAAATAAGTTGGGTATTTCCCCGAATATTTGTAAAAAATGGAGAGTTTTGCATTGCTTTTTACAAAGTTCACATCAAAACTTGTATTCCAGTTGTTTGAATAAATAAAGTTATTGCTGTCGAAAGCTTCATCTTTTCGGCCAATTCTTGAATAACCTGCTTTTACATTTAACAGCGACGACTGATATAAAGAACCCGAGATTTCAAAACCAAGACTTGAAAATTTTCCAGTGTTTTCGTTTTTATAATGAAGCAGATTATCGGGGTCAACCTGAACCAGGCTGATTTTATTATCGATGATATTATAAAAAGGTTTCAGATCAAAAACAAGCGTAGTTTTTCCCTTTGTAAATTTATAATTCGCCGATGCATTAAAACTGTGCGAACGTTCGGACTGCAGGCTGTCATTTCCTTCAACCTGGTGGTTACTGTCGAAGAAATACAGATATAATTCTTTTAACGAGGGAGAACGAAATCCCCTCGCATATGAAGCCCTGAGGGTTATTTTTCCCGGTTTGTACATAAAGTTTACAGACGGAGTTAGCGGCGCTTTGTATCTTGTGTTATATGCAGCTCTTATTCCGGGCTGAACAGATAAACTTTCCACAGGTTTCCAGATTGCGCTTACAAAAAGTGCGTAATCGCCAATATCCTGCATTTCGTTTTCTATTCGTTTTCCACGGGCGGTTTCATAGTTTAAATCGAACCCGGTTTGAAAGCTGAACTTAGCGCTGTCGGGTGTAAAATTATATGTTCCGCGGGCCATAAACGAGTTGAAGGACGACGTGTCCTGGTCTTCGAATGCAGTTGTGAGGATTTTGCTCAAATCGGTTAAATCTACAAGGTATTTTTCCTTTTGCCTTTCATAAAACGAATAGGCGGCTAATAAATTAAATCCTGCATACTCACCTAATTTATTTGTTATTTCGGCACTGTTGTTAAACCTGAGAGTTTTATACCAGGTGTCGTTTGCTTTTTCGTAATACGGAGCAAAAGGTTCGTTGCGGTCAAGCAGGCGTTCCCTGAATAAATCTGACTTTAAACGAAGTTTTGTTTTTTCGGTGTTATAATAATATGAAAGACCTGCGTTATATTGTTCCTTTGGTTTCCATTGTTTTGAGCGTGTATCTTCAAGCGAATACCCACTAAAAAAATTGCGGCCACCGTTTACTTCGAAAGCATTTTTTTTGTGACGAATTGAAGTTAGAAAATTGAAATTGTAGGTTCCAATACTTTCATAATACGAGTTCACACTTGTTTTGTATTTTGCATGTGAACTGTTTTCGGTAATTATGTTTATTACACCACCCAGTGCATTACTTCCATAAATCACTGACATGGGACCTTCAACCATTTCAACCTGACTTACATTGTCGAGATTTAACTGGCTTAAATCAATATTGCCATCTAACCTGCCAATCACCGGAACTCCGTCAACAAGTATTTTAATGTTTTCGCCTGTTACACCCTGCAACGACATGCTGGTTCCTGTTGATGGATCATTGGAAAGCCTGATGCCCAGTTCGTCGGATAAAATGCCTGCAAGATTTGTAGCTGCCTTGCTTTCAATGCGGTCTTTACCAATCAGCTTAATATCGTAAATTGATTTATCGGCGCTCACCGGTTTAAACTGCCCGGTTACAACCACCGAATTTAATTCGTAATAAGAAGGTTTTAAAACATAGGTTTTTGCAGCAATTCCCGGTGAGAGAGTATCGATTAAAGCCTGGAAACCCATGCAACTGATGCTTATAATTTTTTTCTGATTGAGCGAAAACTGAACAGTGCCGTTTATATCGGTTATGTAGTAATCCTTTGTATGACTGTCAATACTTTCCACACAAATATTTGCATACGGAACAGGTTCTCCTTTTGAAGTTTCGGCATCAAATACTTTAACTTTTACTTCCTGGGCAAAAGCTAAAGTATTTATACAGACAGCAAAAAATATGATTTTTATCTTCATCAAATTAATTGAGTAAAAGCCCGGAAATGAAATACTGGTTGTTTTACTGACAACCGGTATTTCTTTTAATTACATTTCTATTTTTTTAAAAACTTTACTGTTTTTGCTTCGTTTCCCGAACGTACATATAAATTATAAAGTCCGGCTGGCAAAGCACTTATATTCAGTGTGTTTTTGTTTAAACCGGTATTTTCAGAATTTTGGGTTTTTAATACAACCTGCCCCGACATGTTATAGACTGTAAATTCAGTAACACCGCTAAAATCATGAATTACATTAATTTCCTGAGTTGCTGGATTTGGAAAAACGGTTAAATTACGTTCCGAAGTGTTTTTAATTCCTGTAGCGTTCATTTTGGTTTTTACAAACGAATAGGTACCTGTTGCACTTCCGCTAAAACCTGTAAAATAAAGTTTCCAGATTGATTTATCAGCACCAACTGTATCCTGAACAAAATAAACAGTTTCAGGATCAACTACATATTGAAATGTTGCCATGCTAAACGATTTCCAATCCGAACCTATTTCCGAGATTGTATCGTTGAACATTGATTTCTGGTAGTCTGTAAATTCGCTTTGCGAAACTCCGTTTACCTGTTGTATTTTAACTCCTGCATTCGACAAAACGCCTGTTACATAATATGGAATGTTATAATCGTAATATCTTGTAAATAAAAGCTGCCATCTTTCGGCTGGCTCCTGATCTGTAACTGCATTGTTTGCCAATGAAAAGTGGATAAACGATTTTCCTGCGTAATCATTTGCGTTAAGTACTATAGTAGTATCGTTTTGCCCATCCAGATCGGCATATTTAAATGTCCAAACATTTTGAACCGCCTTTTTTTGCTGAATAATTAGTTTTTTATAGCTTTCATCAGCCAGCTTAACAATAAAAATACTGTCGCCCGAAATGTAATGAGATGCCATATTGTAGGTTCCCCAGCCGTAGTCAAATTCATTTCCGGGAACAGTGTTGGCATTAAAAGCCCCGTATTCCCAGTCAACTATCGAGTTGTACATTGGTTTCCATGCCATTCCTGTTGTGTCAACAGTTTCCCAGCTGCCAACTGCTCCGTTTGGCCACGTGTAAACCATTACACCGCTACCGTTGTTTGCCAAAACCGAAACACTCATTTGCTGAGCGTTAAAGGCAATGTCCCAACTGTTTCGCGGCGCTGTTTTCAAAACTCCACTTTCAAAATTATAGTAAGCTTCATTTGCATAGTTTTCTCCGGTGGCTACATCCACCTGGGTTTGTGATATCGCAGGGATAATAATTATTATTGAAAATAGAAATGTAAAAATTGATTTCATGATAATACTTTTTAAGTTGTAATTCTAATTGTTTGCGATTGTTTCGAAGTACCGAAACAATTATAAAATGTTTAATCTGTTTCACTCACGCAAGACAGATTTCGTTAAATTTTATATTCAGAAATGAAACGATTAACAGGGTAAAAAGTTAAAAACAGGCGGCGCTTTGTTACCTGAATTTGCGAAAAAGGGTGATTTCCACTTTTCACGAATATTTTTGGAATGGACTATTTGAATAACAGAATTTTCAAATTCGGTAAAAATGTTTTGAAGTTTTTCAATTGAATCGAAATGTACATAATGTGTATTGTTCACCTCCAAAACAACTTCCTGGCGGATTTGAACATTTTCAAATTGCAGTGTTTCAGTTAAAATATTTGATTGAGGCTCGGCAGAAAATAAGAATACAAACGGCAAACATACCGTAAGTATCAGGGTTAAAATCTGGCCTGTTGCTCCAACAAAAAACATTTTCGACTAATTTTTAAAGATGTCAAAGATATGTTTTTTATGAAAAGAAATTGATTAATATGAATTGATAAATGTTAACGCACCTTTTTTATACAATTTGCTTGTAGTTTGTTTAATGAAAAATGCTGAAGCTGATATTTATTGTCAAATATGCATTCTTAATTGTTTGATTTTAAGAATTATATCATTAACTTGAAAACCTTATTTCTAAGTGTTCAAATAAAAGTTAAATCTTAAAAAATCGAAAAATGAAAAAACTATTCTTTTTTATTATCGCTGCAGTTGCTTTGGCATCCTGTAAGCCATCGGCAGAACAGAAAGCTCCGCTCATTCCCATGGAAGACTTTTTTCGGAACCCGGAAAAAACAGCTTTTATGCTTTCACCAAATGGAGAGTATTTTTCGTATATGGCTCCCTATGAATCGCGGCTGAATGTTTTTGTACAAAAAATTGGTACAGAAGAAGCCATCCGTATTACAAGCGAAACAGAACGTGATATTGCAGGTTATTTGTGGGCTAACAACAACCGGATATTATTTCTTAAAGATACCGGGGGCGATGAAAATTTTCATTTGTACGGTGTAAATATTGATGGATCGGATTTAAAAGGATTGACAGTGTTTGAAAAAGTAAGAACAGAGCTGATTGATGAACTTGAAGATATTGAGGACGAAGTAATAGTTGGGCTAAACAAACGTAATCCGACGGTTTTCGACCCTTACCGCTTAAATATTGAAACAGGTGAATTAACGATGCTTGCCGAAAATCCGGGCAATATTATGGGATGGATGACCGACCATGAAGGAAAACTTCGGATAGCAGTTGCATCAGATGGAGTAAATACAACTTATTTGTATCGCAATACGGAAGAAGACAAATTTGCACCGGTTTTAACAACAAATTTTAAAGAAACGGTCAATCCGGTAATCTTTACTTTTGATAATGAAAAGGTGTATGCTTTGTCAAATCTCGAACGCGATAAACTGGCATTGGTAACATTTGATATTGCGAACGGAAAGGAAAGTGAAATACTTTACGAAACAGAAGAAGCTGATCTTACCGGCATAATTTATTCAAAAAAGGATAAAAAACTGTTGGCTGTAAATTGGTACACCGATAAAAGAAAAGAAAGTTTCTTTGACGCGGATTATGAAGCGATGATGAA
>Ga0116151_10004660_pt1 | contig 11981 bp, 12 predicted proteins | sample AD_UKC117_MetaG_FD_89893 | JGI IMG/M metagenome (GOLD analysis project Ga0116151, IMG submission 89893) | Active sludge microbial communities of municipal wastewater-treating anaerobic digesters from Hong Kong - AD_UKC117_MetaG | ecosystem: Engineered > Bioreactor > Anaerobic > Digestate... | reverse complement strand
CGAGCTGCCCGACCGGATGCAGGAGCTCGATCGGGACCAGCCTATCGCCACCTACTGCGCCAGCGGCTTCCGGGCCAGCATTGCCGCCAGCCTTCTGGCAGCTTCGGGCTTCGACGTCCGCAACGTCCCGGGGAGCTGGAAGGCGTGGCGCGCGGCGGGCTTCGATGTCGCGAAGGAATGAGGAGAAAGGCAATGGACGAGGTCATTCGACTGAACGAGGACTATGCCGTCGCCAGCTCGGAGCCGGCACGGCGGACGTTCGACCGCATCGCGGCCGAAGGGTTCCGTTCGGTCGTGAGCTTCCAGACCCGGGAGGAGGAGCAGAAGCTGCCGATCGAGGACGAACGTGAGGCGGCCGCGCAGGCGGGCCTCGCCTTCCTGCATCAGCCGGTCTCGGGCGATTCCCTCGACGACGAGACCGTCGACCGGTTCCGCGACGCCCTCGGCGGCTTGCCGAAGCCCGTCCTCTTGCATTGCAGCAGCGGCAAGCGCGCAGGGGCCATGACCATGATGCACCTGGCGAGCGAGATGGGACTCTCCGGAGACGAGGCGCTGGAGAAGGCCGCATCCATGGGCTTCGAATGCGACAACCCGAAGCTGGAGGCCTTCGTCAGGGACTACGTCGATCGCCACCAGCGCCGGTCATCCGCTACTCCATCGGCGGCAGCGACCGCAGATAGGCGATGATCGCCGCCATGTCGGGCTCGCTGATGCCCTTGTAGTAGGCGAAGGCCATGGGCGGCATGAGCGGCCGGTCGTCGCGGCTGACACCCTCGCGGATGGCCCGCGCGATCTCGGCGTCGGACCAGTCGCCGAGCCCCGTGGGCGTGATGTTGGCGGCGACCGAGACGCCCCAGGGGCCGGGGAACTCGAAGCCACCGGCACCCAGCCGGTGCTCGAAGTCCGGATGGCCGTGCTCGCCCATCGGCGTGTGGCACTCGACGCAGTGGCCGACCGGCCCGGCGAGATAGGCACCGTAGGCCACTTGGTCGGACGGGTCGGGCGCCGGCACCGAGGCGATCGGGTCGGTCCAGGCGGGCGGCAGGGGGATGTTGTAGACCGAGGGCTCGGTCTCGTTGACCACCGGCGGCACGGTCCTGAGATAGGCGACGATCGCCATCAGGTCGTCGTCGGCGATGCCGTGATAGAGCGGATAGGGCATGGGCGGGCCGATCAGGCTGCCGTCGGGGCGCACACCCTCGCGGATCGCCCGCGCGATCTCCACGTCGCTCCAGGCGCCGATGCCGGTCTCGGGATCGGGTGTAATGTTCGCCGGAACGGCCCGGAAGACATCCATGTCGATCACCATGCCACCGGCCAGATGGCGGCTCGTGTCCGGACCTTCCGGCCCCATCGGCGTATGGCAGTTGCCGCAAGCGCCGATGACCTCGACCAGATAGCGGCCGCGCTCGACCTGGGCATCGGCCAAGGCGGTCGACGCGACGCCGAAAATCGACATCGCAGCCAGGGCCGCAATCCTGAAATTGCACGCAATCGATGACATCGCTGGTCATTCTCCGGACCGCCCCGGACCGGCTGGCTACGGCCGGGGGCTTGTTGTTGCTCCAGGCGCCGCCCGGCCTCCCCGGCGCGACCCCGCGGCAAGCTGCGTCGGCTGGCCGCAGGTCGTCAAGCCCCCGCGTCAGGCCGCCCGGCCGACGCCATGAAGGACCGCCGGCGTTTCCGGCGGTGTGGTTCGATCACGCTGCCGCGTGGCTGTCGGCCACAGCCCGGCGCACCGCCGCCAGCGCCTCCGCCAGGAGCTCCGGATGGGTCGAGGCATGCTCGATCTCCCAGGCCCAGGGCTCGCCATCCGGCGCGTAGTGGATCACCAGATCATCACCGGCATCCGTGCCACCCACGCGGCCGATATCGCCCTCCGTTCCGGGCCATGGCCGCAACGTCACCAGGAGTGTGTCGGTCTCGGCATCATAGACGACGGGATTGTCGGTCATGGTACGAAGTCCCTGTCGATGAAGGCGTTGTGCACGGTCTCCCCGTCCGCCAGGACGATCACTCTTATCCACCGGTTCAACGTTGGAGACCACCCCCAGAGCCGCATGCGCCCATCTGGCTGCTCCAAGGTATGATGTGGTGCATCGACGATCGAGGCGATTTCAGCCAGCGGAATGACCCGCCTGTCCGGTCGAAGTCGCGTGGCCTCGAAATAGCCGGTTCGCCAGAAGGGCGGCGGCGCCAGCCTCACTGATGCGCGGCCGACGCCCTGAAGAACCGCTTGATCCACTCCGCCACGCGTGGGCCGTCTGGCGCCACACCGGCGTCGCCGCCACCGTCCCGCAAGGCCGCCAGCGCCGGATCGGCGCGCTCCTCCGGGATGCGGCTGCCGCGACGCATCTCGATCAGCTCGCGCTCGAAGGCGTTGTCGTACTCGGGATGCGCCTGAAAGGAGATGGCGTGGTCGCCGTAGGCGAGCGCCGCGATCGGGCAGAAATCCGAGCTCGCGACCAGCCGCGCCCCCGGCGGCATGTCGAGAACCTGGTCCTGGTGCATGGCGTTCAGGGTGAAGGCGTCCCCGGCTTCCGCCATCCAGCCCGGCCGCTCCAGGATGTCGTAGCGGTGCGGCCCGACACCCCAACCGGCTGCCGCCTTCTCGACCCGGGCACCCAAGGCGCTCGCCAGCACCTGATGGCCGAAGCAGATGCCGACGACGGGCACTCGGGCGGCGAGGGCGTCCCGGAGGAACCCCTCGAGCCGCCTGATCCAGGGCTCGGGGTCGTAGGCGCCGAAGCGCGAGCCGGTGACCAGCCAGCCCTCCATCTCGTCGACCCGCTCCGGGAAGACATCGTCCAGGACGGGATAGGAGGTGCAGGCGAAATCCGGCCCGAGCAGCCGCTCGAACATCTCCGGATAGCTGCCGTGCCGGTTCAGCGCCTCGGGCGGCCGCCCGGTCTCGAGAATGCCGATCCTCGAGGGTGATCTTTCGTCCATGCCGCTCAGATCTCCGCCGCGATCGCCTTGCCGAGCGCCTCGGTCGTCGCCTTGCCGCCCATGTCCGGGGTGAGCAAATCGGGGCGCAGCAGCACGCGCTCGATCGCGGCGACGATGGCATCCGCCGCCGCCTGGTGGCCCATGAACTCGAGCATCATCGCGGCCGACCAGATCTGGCCGATCGGGTTGGCGATGCCCTGGCCGGCGATGTCCGGTGCGGAGCCGTGCACCGGCTCGAACATCGAGGGGAACCGCCGCTCGGGGTCGATATTGGCCGAAGGTGCGATGCCGATCGTGCCGGTCACGGCGGGCCCGAGGTCGGAGAGGATGTCGCCGAAGAGGTTGGAGCCGACCACCACGTCGAACCAGTCCGGATGGCGGACGAAATGCGCTGTCAGGATGTCGATGTGGAACTTGTCGGTCCGGATCTCCGGATAGTCCTCGGCCACGGCGGCGAAGCGCTCGTCCCAGTAGGGCATGGTGTGGATGATGCCGTTCGACTTGGTCGCCGAGGTCAGATGCCGCTTCGGCCGGGTCATCGCCAGCTCGAAGGCGTAGCGGACGATGCGGTCGACGCCGTGGCGGGTGAAGATGCTCTCCTGCACCGCCATCTCCTGCGGCAGCCCGGCATAGAGCCGCCCGCCGATCTCCGAGTACTCGCCCTCGACGTTCTCGCGCACGATGAGGAAGTCGATGTCGCCGGGCTTCCGGTCGGCGAGCGGGCACTTCACCCCCTCGAAGAGCCGCACCGGCCGCAGGTTGACATACTGGTCGAAGCGCCGGCGGATCGGGATCAGCAGGCCCCAGAGCGAGACGTGGTCCGGCACGGTTGGCCAGCCGACGGCACCGAGGAAGATGGCGTCGTGGCCGGCGATGCTGTCGAGCCCGTCCTCCGGCATGAAGCGGCCGGTCCGGGCGTAGCGGTCCGAGCTCCAGTCCAGCTCGTCGAAGTCGAAGGCGAGATCGAAGCGGCCCGCGACCTTGTCGAGCACGCGCAGGCCCTCCGGCACCACCTCCTTGCCGATCCCGTCGCCCGCGATCACCGCGATCCTGCTGCCCGCCATCCTCGCCTCTCCCATCCTCGCACCAACGCCGCCGGCCCGGCCTTCCGCTCGCCGACCGCCCGTCTATAGTCCGCCCGCCGGCGAACGACAAAGGGCGGCATCAGGAGCCGATCAGCAGCGTCATGCACAACCCCTTCGCCACGATCGCCGCCCGCGATCCCCGCCGCCTCTGGCTGGCCGGGCTCGGCGTCAACATGATGCGCTGGCTCGAGCTTCTGGCCTACGGCGTGCTGGCGCTGCAGCTCACGGGCTCCGCCTTGTGGGTCGCCACCATGACCATTGCCCGGCTCCTGCCGCTGCTCACCGGGGCCGTCGTCACCGCGGCCATCTCCGGTCATTCGCGCAAGACCGTGGTGACCACCGTCGTCGCGCTGCTCGTGGTCACCGACATCGTGCTCCTCGGCCTCGCCCTGACCGGCCGGCTCGCCCTCTGGCAGCTCCTGATCGCCGCCGTCATGGGCGGCATCGCCTGGACCATCGAGACCCCGGTCCGCCGCACCATGCTCGCCGACGCGGTCGGCCTCGAGCGGGTCTCGGCGGCGATGGGCCTCGAGGTGGTGGGCGTCCAGCTCACCCGCATCATGGGCCCGGCGATCGGCGGCATCCTCCTCGACATGGGCGGCATCGCCAGCGTCTTCGCCATGGGCATCGTCGTCCACGGCCTCTGCACCTGGATGATGCTGAGCCAGCCGCCCGACCGGCCGACCACGGCACCCGCGAACCTCGCCGGGCTCGCCCGCAACCTCGCCGAGGGCTTCACCTATGTGCGCCGGCACCGCCTCCTGACCGGGGCGGTCATGCTCACCGTGGTCTTCAACTTCTTCGGCTTTCCCTATGTCGCCCTCGCCCCGGTGATCGGCGAGCGGGTGCTCCACCTCGGCCCCACCGGGATCGGCCTGCTCCTCGCCAGCGACGCCGTGGGGGCGCTGATCGCGGCCTTCATCCTGACCGAGCGGAGCCGGCCCGAGCTCTCGGGGCGGATCTACAGCCTCGGCGCCTCGCTCTATCTCATGGCCACCCTCGTCTTCGGCCTCACCAGCTCGATCGGCGTGGCCTTCACCGTGCTCTTCATCGGCGGCTTCGGCATGGCCGGCTTCAATGCCATGCAGATCAGCCTGCCGCTCCAGGCCACCCCGGCCCCCATCCGCGTGCGCGTCCTCGGCATCGTCACCTTCGCCATCGGCGCCGCCCCCTTCGGCTTCCTCCACGCCGGCCTGCTCGCCGAATGGCTGGGCGCCGTCAACGCCCAGCGCCTGATCGCCGCCGAGGGACTCGCCGCCGCCGCCCTGGTCCTCTGGTTCTGGCCCGAATTGCTGAAGCGCGAGCCGCCGCGACCCCTGCCGGACTGAGCACGACCGGCTACGGCTCGATCCGGCGCAGCACGGCGATGACGATGACGGCCAGCACGGTCGCCATGGCGGCGAGGCCGAGCAGCCCCTGCCCGGCGGCAATGCCGATCGCCCCGGCCATCCAGAGCCCGCCGCCGGTGGTCAGCCCCCGCACCCGGTCCTTCTCGCGGAAGATCGAGCCGGCGGCGAGGAAGGCCACGCCGGCGGTGATCGCCTCGAGCAGACGCAGCGGGTCGGCGGTCGGCCGCTCCTCGAGCGAGCGCACCCAGGCGAACATCTCGAAGGCCATGATGGTCAAAAGCGCCGCGGCCAGACCCACCAGCATGTGGGTCCGCAGACCCGCAGCCCGGCCGACCAGCTCGCGCTCGAAGCCGAGGCAGCCGCAGAGCGCCAGCGCCACGACGAGCCGCAGGAGCGCCTCCCCGGGGGCGATGCTGGCGGTCCAGAGCTGGGAAACCCAGGGGGCAATCTCCATCGGTCCTCGGCGCGATCGCTCTGTGCGGCACCCGCGGCGGGCGAAGTCGGGCCTCGCTTCGGTGCCGGGGTCCGCTCGGTGCATCTTCAACCGTCCGGAACGGTGACCCGTTCCATCCGCCGACAGCCGCGAACATTAAATCCACCCGACCGTGGAACCGGGCGCCCGGGTCGGGATTGGCAGGGTGGATGCCCGAACAGAGCCTGGCATCCCCGCCGCTCGCGTGGCGGCGGTCGTGTTCGGAAGGAAAGGAGGAGACCATGCGGAGCAAGCTCTTGACCGCGAGCCTCGTCGCCCTTGCCGCCGGCCAGCTCTGGGCGCAGCCGAGCGCCGCGGAAACCGCCAAGGAGCAAACGGCCAAGAACGAGCAAGCGGTCGACATCACCGTCGTGCCCCTCGGCAACTGGCGCTACGACGATCTCTACGCCGGCGCCTGGAGCGCCGACCGGATGCTCGACGAGTTCGCCGTCTACGGCGAGGAAGGCGAGGACATCGGCAGCATCGAGAACCTGATCATCGGCGACGATGGCCAGGTGCTCGCCATCATCGCCCAGGTCGGCGGCTTCTGGGACATCGGCGACACCCACGTCTCGGTGCCTTTCGATCAGGTGGAGCTGGCGCCGGGCGAGGCCCGGATTCCGCTGACCGAGGACAATGCCGACGACTACTCCATCTTCGGCGACGCCGGCTTCTACTACGAGGAGACCGCGCAGAACGTGAACGTGGTCGACGACGACCTCGAGACGCCAGCCGGCATCCTGAAAGCGACGGACCTGATCGGCGATTACGCCTACCTCTCCGGCAATTTGAGGTACGGCTACGTCAGCGACCTCCTCATTCGCGACGGCAAGGTCGCGTCGGTCGTCGTCAACGCCGCCGGCTATGGCACACCCGGCTACTATGCCTATCCCTACACGATCCATGGCTGGGGCCGGGGGGTGAACGGCTGGCGTTACGACCTGCCCTACACCGAGGACGACGTGGCCGGCATGGACACGTTCGATTACGATCAGATGAAGTACAACATGGGCGGCTCCGCCTCCGGCGAAGGCTGAGAGCGCGAAGCCGTTCTCTACCCCGAAGGACGGGCGGGGGGCGCGCCATGCGCGCCCCTTTTTTCGCCCTGCCACGACGGTTCTGCTCGGGGCGCCGCACCGCGGCCGGGCCTGCCACCCCCGCCGCCCTGCCGCCGTCCCCTCTGGTCCATCACGTCTGCCATCACGAATGCTTATGGCACCCGCGGCAGAGGGGCCGCGCCGGGGCACCGGCGCGCCCGCCGGCGTCCCCGAACGCCCGGGTTGTCGCGGATTCCGCGACAGCGAGTCCGGGAATGTCGCGCATATTGCGACATAAGCGATCGTGATGTCGCGGATTCCGCGACAGTCGGCCCGGGATGTCGCGTATTTCGCGACAGGCACCGACGAACGAACCCGCGGATTCGACGATCGAACCCGGCAAAACGACGACCGAACCCGAGGATTCGACGAACGAACCCGGCCTTCCGCGAACGAACCCGGCATCAGATAACTCGTTGCAACATCGAGCTTATTCGTCGCGAACGGGCCGCGGCCCGGCGCCGGGCGGACCCGGGAATCGAATTATGCCCAACGAACCGGGGCGGCGCTTGCCCCGGACAGCGAAATAGGTTATAAGTCCTATGATCAGGCGAGGCTCAGCCGCAGGAAGCGCCGGATCAGCATCGACGCCGCGATGGCGAGGCCGAGCGCCAGGGCGAGCCAGACGCCCCGGCCCTCGAGCGGGGTGGCGAGCCCGAGCAGGCCCGCCGTGGGGAAGGCGATGCCCCAGTAGCCGATGGCGGCGATGACCAGCGGCACGCGGGTGTCCTGCAGGCCGCGCAAGGCATGGGCGGCGGTCACCTGCAGGCCGTCGGCGATCTGGAAGACGGCGGCGATGGCGAGATAGGCCGTGGCGAAGGCGAGCACCCTGGGCGCGTCGGGGCCGCCATCGAGGAAGGGGCGGATGAGCGGGCCCGGCAGCAGCCAGAAGGCGAGCGCCGTGCAGGTCATGAAGCCCGTGGCCAGCGCCATGCCGGCGAGGCCCGCGTTGCGGACGGCGCCGGGCTCGTCCCGGCCATGCGCCAGGGCCACCCGGACCGTCACCGCCTGGCCGATGCCGAGCGGCACCATGAAGGCGATCGAGGCGAGCTGGAGGGCGATCTGGTGGGCGGCGAGCTGCAGCGTGCCGACATAGCCCATGATCTGGGCGGAGCCGGCGAAGACGCCGACCTCGAGGAGGATGAAGAGGCCGATGGGGATGCCGATCCGGTGGATGGCCCGAAAAGTCGCCCAGTCCGGGCGCCAGAGCCGCCCCAGCACATGGTGGCGGCGGAAGGGGTGCCTGGTCGCGACGATGAGCGCCATGACACAGGCGAGCACGAGGTTGGTCAGCGACGAGCCGATGCCCGCACCCATGACCTCGAGCCGGGGCAGGCCGAATTCGCCGAAGATCAGGCCATAGTTGAAGAGCGCGTTGAGCGGGATGGCGGCCAGCGTGACGACGAGGACCGTGCGGGTGCGCTCGAGGGCGGTGGCGTAGCAGCGGAGCACGTTCCAGACGAGGATGGCGACGAGGCCGGGCGCCACGCCGCGCATGTAGCGCTCCGCCTCGTGGCTGAGCGCCGCGTCCTGGCCGATGGCGACGAAGGCGCTGCCGATCCACCAGAGCGCCGGCAGGGCCAGGAGGCTGAACGGCACCGCCGCCCACAAGCCCTGGCGGACGACCCGGCGCATCTCGCGCACCTGCCGGCGGGCGAGCGCCGCGGCGGCGAGCGGCGTGACCGCCGTGCCGATGCCGATGCCGAGCAGCATGACCGGGTGGAACGCGCTCAGCGCCAGGGCCGTGGCCGCCAGCGCCTCGGGGCCGAGCCAGCCGAGCATCAGGAGATCGGTGGTCATGATGGCGATCTGGCCGATCGAGGCGATCACCAGAGGCAGGGCGATGCGCGCCAGCGCCGCCACCTCCCGGCGAAAGAGGCGGCCCCTGGACATGGAAGCGGCACGCGGCAGCGTGACCCGGGGCGAGGAGCGCATCGCTCGACCTGATACGGCTGGGAATGGAAGCATGGACGCGGAACCGCTCGTGATTAGCCTTTCGGACATCCGCCGTCGAGCGCTGGCGGCCCCCGAGCGCTGGCGGTCCGGGCGGAGTTCTGCGAAACTCGCAGGCCTGACAGACAAGGCGGGCGGCGGCCGGCTTCGAGGCCGGCGCCCGCGCTCGGGAGCAGCCTCATCATGACCGACGCAGCACTCACCGTCCGGCTGAACGCGCAGGACAACGTCGTCGTCGCCCGCCGGGCGATCGGCGAGCGCACCACCCTCGACGCCGAGAAGGTGACCACGACCGCGAAGATCCCGGCCGGCCACAAGATCGCGACCAGCCGGATCGCCAATGGCGAGCCGGTGCGCAAGTACGACCAGATCATCGGCTTCGCCAGCGCCGACATCCTGCCGGGCGACCATGTCCATGTGCACAACTGCCTGATGGGCGAGTTCGACCGCGACTACGCCATCGGCAGCCGGGCCAAGCCGGTCAAGATGGTGCCCGAGGCCGAGCGCGACACCTTCCAGGGCTTCGTCCGCAAGAACGGCAAGGTCGGCACCCGCAACTATATCGGCGTGCTCTCCTCGGTGAACTGCTCGGCCTCGGTCTGCCGCTTCCTCCAGCAGAATTTCCCCAAGGAGGTGCTGGCGCGGTACCCGAACGTCGACGGGATCGTGGCGCTGACCCACTCCACCGGCTGCGGCATGGCCGACCGGGGCGAGGGCTTCGCCGCCCTGCAGCGCACCCTCTGGGGCTATGCGCGGCACCCGAACTTCGCCGGCATCCTGATGATCGGCCTGGGCTGCGAGGTGAACCAGATCGACTTCCTGCTCGAGGCCTACCAGATCGAGCGCGGGCCGTTCTTCCAGACCATGACCATGCAGGACACCGGCGGCACGCGGAAGACCGTCGAGCGGGCGACGGCGATCATCACCGGGATGCTGCCGCACGCCAACGAGTTCGGCCGGCAGAAGGTCTCGGCCTCGGAGCTCACCGTGGCGCTGCAATGCGGCGGATCGGACGCCTATTCGGGCATCACCGCCAACCCGGCGCTCGGCTACGCCACCGACCTCCTCGTGGCGCAGGGCGGCACCGGCATCCTCGCCGAGACGCCCGAGATCTACGGTGCGGAGCATCTTTTGACCCAGCGCGCCGTGAGCGAGGAGGTGGGCAGGAAGCTGATCGAGCGGATCAGGTGGTGGGAGGAGTACACGTCCTCCAATGGCGGCGAGATGAACAACAACCCCTCCCCCGGCAACAAGGCGGGCGGGCTCACCACCATCCTCGAGAAGTCGCTGGGCGCTGCCGCCAAGGGCGGCACCACCAACCTCGCCGGCGTGCTCCGCTATGCGGAGATGGCGACCACGCGCGGCTTCCTCTTCATGGACAGCCCCGGCTACGACCCCTGCTCGGTCACCGGCCAGGTGGCCTCGGGCTCCAACATCGTGGCCTTCACGACAGGCCGCGGCTCCTGCTTCGGCTTCAAGCCGGCGCCGTCGATCAAGCTCGCCACCAACTCCGCCATGTTCGAGCGCATGGAGGAGGACATGGACATCAATTGCGGCGACATCCTGAGCGGTGGTGCCACCATCGAGAGCAAGGGCCGCGAGATTCTCGACCTGCTGCTGCGGGTGGCCTCGGGCGAGCAGTCGAAGTCGGAAGCGCTCGGCATCGGCGACCACGAGTTCATTCCATGGCAGATCGGCGCGGTCATGTGACCACGCCGGGGGGCAGATCGGCGGATCGGAGCTGATCCGCCGTGGACTCGGCGCGCGTCGAGCGCAAGCTGACGACCATCCTCGTCGCCGACGCGGTCGGCTACAGCCGGGCCATGGCGGCCGACGAGGCGGCGGCGCTCACCGCACTCCGGGCAGCGCGCGCCGTCTTCGCCCGGCTGATCGAGCGGCACCGGGGGCGCATCTTCAGCAAGGCCGGCGACGGGCTCCTGGCCGAGTTCCCGTCGGTGGTCGAGGCCGTGCAATGCGCCATCGAGGTGCAGCGCGAGCTCGCCGGCCGCCACGCTGCCCCCGGCGCCACCCAGTTCCGCATCGGCGTTCATCTCGGCGACGTCATGGTGGACGGCGACGATCTCTTCGGCGACGGCGTCAACCTGGCGGCCCGGCTCGAGGGCATGGCCGAGCCCGGCGGGGTGCTGATCTCGCAGCCGGTCTACGACCAGGTGCACGCCAAGCTCGAGGTCGGCTTCGACTACCTCGGCCCGCAGCGGCCGAAGAACCTGGGCGCCGAGGTGCCGGTCTACCGGGTGGCGTTGGACGGCACCCCGCGAAGCGGCCCGCACTGGGGCGAACATCGCCATCGGGCCGGGGCAGCGACGCCGCCGCCCAATGGGCCCGCGGTCGGGCCGGCGGAGGGCGGCGGCTGGCCCCGCATTCGCCGCCATGCGCAGCTCCTGGGTGTCGTCTGGCTCGGCCTCGTGGCGATCGACGTCTTCACCGGTGCCGGCGCCTGGGCGCATTGGCCGGGCATCGCCATGCTGATGCTGCTCGGCCTCGAGGCGGCACCCCTGCTCACGCGAAGCTGGTTCGACGCGACCTATGCGCGCCTCGCGATCATCATCGCCGGGCTCGCCCTCATCAACCTCGCCACCTGGTCCGGCACGCTCTGGGTCGGCTGGCCGGCCCTCGGGCTCATCGTCTTCGAGGTCCTCCGCCGCCTCAGGCGGCGGAGCTGACTCGCCGCCAACAACAGCGCCCCCCATGGCGAATCACTCTCGTTGACGGACGACCCGCATGCTACAAGCCCGGGCTGCGCGACGATGCGCAGGCGAGGAGAGTTGCCATGGCCAAGGGCCAGAAACGCAGCAACCGTGAGATCAAGAAGCCGAAGGCCGACAAGAAGACGGCATCGGTGGCGCCGGCCGGCAAGGTCACGACGGTGATGAGCCAGGCCAAGCCCGGCGCGGCACCGGCCAAGAAGGGCTGAGCCTGCCGCCAGAGCGGCGCGCCCTCGTCCTCAGTGCGAGGCGCCGCCGTCGACAGCGAAGGCTTGGCCGGTGACGTGGGCGGCCGTCGCGAGGTAGACGGTCATGTCGGCCATGTCCGCCTCGGTCTGCGGCACGCCCTG
>Ga0116151_10004656_pt1 | contig 11985 bp, 15 predicted proteins | sample AD_UKC117_MetaG_FD_89893 | JGI IMG/M metagenome (GOLD analysis project Ga0116151, IMG submission 89893) | Active sludge microbial communities of municipal wastewater-treating anaerobic digesters from Hong Kong - AD_UKC117_MetaG | ecosystem: Engineered > Bioreactor > Anaerobic > Digestate... | reverse complement strand
GCTCGGGCGTGCGGGCGCCGGGAGATGCCGAGGCTCACGCGAGCAGGACCCCCTGGTCGCGCAGGAACCGGAGCAACGGCAAAAGGGGCAGGCCGAGCACGGTGAAATGATCGCCGCGCACGGCCGTGACGAGCTGCGCCCCCAGCCCCTCGAGCTCGTAGGCCCCGACCGAGCGCAGAGCCGCTTCGCCCGCGGCGTCGAGATAGGCCTCGATCGTCCCGGCGGACAGGGCGCGGAGCGTGATCTCGGCGCTGGCGACGTGGTGCCAGACGCGGGCCCCGCCGCGAAAGGCGACGACGGCGCTGACCAGCCGGTGCGCCCGCCCCCCGAGCTGCGCGAGCTGGCGGGCGGCCGCCGCCCGGTCGACGGGCTTCTCGAGCCACGCCCCGTCCAGCTCGAGCAGCTGATCGGCGCCGAGGACGATGCAGTCGCCCGGTTGGCGGGCCGCCACATGCTGCGCCTTCAGCTCGGCCAATGCCGTCGCGGCGTCGGGGCTGGCGATACCCTCGGCAAGGAGCGCCAGCCTGAGCTCGACCTCGTCGACAGGCGCCGGGGCAATCTGGAACTCCAGCCCGGCCGCGCGCAGCATCGCCGCCCGCGCGGCGCTGCCCGAGGCGAGGATCAAGGGGGGAGTCGCTGCCTGCAGGGGCGTCGTCACGTGCGGCTTAACCCTTCCTTCATTTGCACGGCCCTAAGCTCGCCGCCGGTCGAAACCGAGCCCGGAGGCCAGAGGTGAGCACACTTTCGTTGCCGCAGCCAGGTGAGCCACGACAGCCCCGACCGGGGCTCGGGGACCTCTTTGTCGATACCGCCTATGTCCTCAGGGTCGAGGACGAGGGCAGTGTCTGCTACGGCATTTTCGATGCCGACGGAACACCGCTCGGCGTGGCCCCGACGCGCGCCCTCGCCCTCGCGGTGATCCGCAAGAACGGCCTCGAGCCCGCCGACGCGCATTGAGCGGCGGGCGCCCCGGCGGAGCGGCGTCGAGGGGTCAGGCCGGCAGCCGCAGCATCGCCTTCGCCCCGCCCTTGACCGAGCTTTCGAAGGTCAGCTCGCCGCCATGGCCGAGCACGATGTCGCGGGCGATGCTGAGGCCGAGCCCGGTGCCGCCGGTCTGCCGTCGCCGCGCCGTGTCGACCCGGAAGAAGGGCTGGAACACGGTCTCCCGCAGGTTCTCCGGAATGCCAGGCCCGTCGTCCTCGATGGTGATCACCACGGCGCGCGGCCGTCGCTCGGCGGCGATCCTGACCCACTTGCCATGGCGCGCCGCATTGTCGACGAGATTGGCGAGGCAGCGGCGAAAGGCGGTCGGCCGCAGGCTCGAGGTGATCGGCACAGGCACCGAAAGCTCGGTCTCCGCCCCCGCGCGTTGTGCCCGTTGCGCCATCTGCTCGAGGAGCGGCCGCAGCTCGACGGGCTCGGCGGTCTCGCCCTCCTCGCCGCGGACGAAGGCGAGATAGGTGTCCACCAGCTCGATCATGTCGCCGACATCGGCCTCGAGCTCCTTGGCCATCGGGTCGTCGCTGCCGAGCAGCTCGAGCTCGAGCTTCATCCGGGTCAAGGGTGTCCGCAGGTCGTGGCTGATCGCCGCCAGCATCTCGGTGCGCTGGCTCAGATGGCGGAGAATGCGGTCGCGCATGACGTTGAAGGCGGCGGCGGCCCGGCGAATCTCGGATGGCCCGCGCGGCCGGAAATCGCCGACATCCACGCCCCGGCCGAAATTCTCGACCGCCTTCGCCAGCTCGCGGATCGGCCGCACCTGCAGGCCGAGGAAATAGACGGCGACGGCGATCAGCACGAGGGAGGCACCCACCATCCAGTACATCAAGAGCATGGTGGTCGTGCTGGTCACCCGCTGGCGCGGCGCCATGACCCGCAGGAGACCGTCGTCGAGCTGCACGAAGGCGACGACGAAGCCCGGCATCTCCGAGCGCAGGTCGATGACGAAGGGCCGGTCCAGCCGCTGCTCGAAGCTCTCGAGGATCTTCTGGTCGATATGGCTGAGCCGCCAGCCGTCCAGCCCGTTCTCCTCGATCGCCTCGTCGAGCCGCCCGCCCGGCTCGAGCGAGAACCGGAGACCCAGATACTCGCGCATCCGCTCGAGCAGCTCGCGCTGCGCCTCTGGTGTCGGCGCCGCCTCGAGCAGCTCGACCGCCAGCGCGACCTCGCCGGCGACACCGGTCGCCAGCCAGCGCGTCACCACGTCCCAGTGCCGGTTGTAGAAGATCACCGTCAGCACGAGCTGCAGGATGACGAGCGGCAGCACGACGATCAGGATCGAGCGCCAGAACAGGGACGGCGGCACGATGGTCCGCCCGAGCAGGCGGCGGATCGGGCCCATTGCTAGCGGCTCGTGCGCAGCGCGTAGCCCTCGCCGCGCACCGTCAGGAGATGCCGGGGCTGGCGCGGGTCGTCCTCCAGCTTGCGCCTGAGGCGGAGGATCTGCACGTCGATCGCCCGATCGTTGCCCTTGACGTTGCCGAGCTCGCCGAGCTCGGCCCGGCTGATGGGGGCGCCGGCGCGCTCGGCCAAGGTGCGCAGCAGCGCCAGCTCGCCCGAGGTCAGATGCACGACCTCGCCTTCGCCCCGGGTCAGCTCGAGGCTGCCGAGATCGAAGGTGAAGGGGCCGAAGCGCAGCACCGGTGCCGGCGCCGGCGGCCGCGCCGAGCGGGCCCGGCCGAGAATGCGGGTGATCCGGAGCAGCAGCTCCCGGGGCTCGAAGGGCTTGACCAGGTAGTCGTCGGCCCCGGCCTCGAGCCCGGCGATCCGGTCCTTGGCCTCGCCGCGCGCGGTGAGCAGCAGGATCGGCACGTCGCTGGTGCGCCGGAGCTCGCTGGTCAGCTCGACGCCGCTCTGGTCGGGCAGCATCACGTCGAGCACGACGAGATCGAAGTCGAGCCCGGCGAGCTTCTGCCGGGCGGACGTCGCGTCGCTGGCGACGCTCACCAGATGGTCGTGACGGGTCAGGAAGCGCTGCAGCAAGGCGAGCAGCCGCTCGTCGTCGTCCACCACGAGGAGATGCGCCGGCTCGCTCAAGAGTCCCGTCCGTCATCGGCCGCCGTTGCCGGCGTCGCCGCCCGCAGCAGGCCACGCGCCCCGCGCGGCGAGATCTGGGCCGCCATCTGGAGGACGTTCTGGAAGCCTGCGACATCGGCGGCACCGGCTTGGCGGAAGACCCGGCGCAGCCAGCGCTGCTGCAGCTTCAAAGCCTCGGCCACGAGCCGGCTGCCGGCCTCGGTCGGCGCCAGCGTCCGCTTGCGCCGGTCGCCTTCGACCGCCGCCCGCTCGATCAGCCCGCCGCCGGCCAGATGCTGCAGCCGACGCGACATGCGCTGCTTGGTCCAGCCGAAATAGAGGGCGAGCTCGGCCGCGGTCACCGGCTGGCGCCGGTGCTTGGCGCTGTCCAGCCTGGCCAGCAAGGCGAGGTCGGCGGATTCCAGCCCGGCCCGGCTCAGGACATCGCCCACGGTGCTGCCGAGATCGAGCTGCAGCAGCGCCAGCAGCGCCAGGCTGCGCTCCAGCTCGGCATCGCGCAGAAAGAGCGGGTTGAGCGCGCGCTGCGCCTGCATGATTCCGTCCGACCCCAGCAACGGCCCCCCCGGATCCGGCAATCCCGACATGGCGACCGCCGCTGCATGGCAGGCATGCCAAACGGCGCGGGCGCCGCGACCGGCCTCGGATTGACACTTATGGGACCGGGTGATAGCGATCGCAATCCCTGAAAAACCGCGCCTCTTCAAGCCTGAAGGCCGATACGAAAGCCCGACGAATGGCCGAGCTCCTCCCCTTCGACGATCGCGATGGCTACATCTGGTACAACGGCGAGATGGTGGCGTGGCGTGACGCGAAGCTGCACGTATTGAGCCACGGCCTGCACTACGGCTCCTGCGTGTTCGAGGGCGAGCGGGCCTATGGCGGCACGGTGTTCAAGCTCACCGAGCACAGCCAGCGGTTGATCGACAGCGGCAAGATCCTGGGCTTCGACGTGCCCTACTCGGTGGCCGAGCTGGATGCCGCGACCATGGCGGTGATCCGCAAGAACGGCTTCTCCGACTGCTATGTCCGGCCGCTGGCCTGGCGCGGCTCGGAGCAGATGGGGGTCTCCGCCCAGCACAGCCGCATCAATGTCGCCATCGCCACCTGGGAATGGGGCGCCTACTACAGCGACCTCACCCTGACCCGCGCCCTCTACCAGCGGCCTGCCCCCAACACGGCCCCGGTCAAGAGCAAGGCCGCCGGGCTCTACATGATCTGCACGATCTGCAAGCACGACGCCGAGCGCAAGGGCTTCGGCGACGCGCTGATGCTCGACTACCGGGGCTATCTCGCCGAGACCACCGGCGCGAACCTCTTCCTCGTCATCGACGGTGTCCTCCATACCCCGGCACCGGATTGCTTCCTCGACGGCATCACCCGGCGGACGGTGATCGAGCTGGCGAGGCAGCGCGGCTACGAGGTGGTCGAGCGCCACATCAGGCCGGAGGAGCTGGAGAACGTGCAGGAGATCTTCGTCACCGGCACGGCGGCCGAGGTGACCCCGGTCAGGGCCATCGACGAGATGAAGTTCCAGGTGGGCCCGATCACCAGCTCGCTGGTCGAGGACTTCCGCGCCCTGACCCGGGCCCAGCCAGTGGCCGCGGCAACCGCCCGGGCGAGCTGAGCCCGCCCGGGCTGAACCGGGGGCCCGACCTCAGCTCGCGACGGGCGGCGGCACCGCCCCGGCCTGCGCCTTCGCCTGGGCCTCCTGCAGCTTGCGCCGGTAGAGGGCGACGAAGTCGATCGGATCGATCATCAAAGGCGGAAAGCCGCCATCCCGCGTCGCGTCGGCGACGATCCGCCGGGCGAACGGGAAGAGCAGCCGCGGGCACTCGATCATCACGAGCGGCTGCAGGCTGTCCTGCGGGATGTTGGCGAGGTGGAAGACGCCCGCATAGGTCAGCTCCATGAGGAAGATCGTCTCGCCGCTCGACTTGGCGTCGACATTGGTGACCAGCGTCACCTCGTAGCGCTCCTCGCCCATCGCCTTGGCCTGGACATCCACCTTGATCTGGATCTCCGGCCGGCTCCCCGCCTGCTGCGGCGGCTGGGGTGCCCGCGGGTTCTCGAACGACATGTCCTTGATGTACTGGGTCAGGATCGCGAGGCGCGGCGGCGCCTGCTCGGCTGCGGCAGCGCCGGCCCCGGCCGGGGAGGTGCCGCCGTTGGGGCCCGTGGTCTCGTCACTCATCGTCTCATTCCTCAATGTCTGGCTGTTTGGCCGCGAGTTTCGGCGTCTGGCCCGTTCGGCATGAAGCGGACCTGCTCGGCGTTGCCGATCGCCTGCCCGGTCACGGCCCGGATGAACCCCCAATGCGTCACGACGATCGTCGCCGCGAGATCGCTTGCTTCGGCCATGCGCCGCAGAAAAACGCCCGCCCGGGCCTCGAGCGAGGCCTGGCTCTCGATCCGCCGGCCCCACCAGATCTCGTCGAGAGCGCCGAAATCGAGCATCGGCCAGTCGCGGGCGAGGACCGAGGCGGGGCTGCCCTGATCGCAGGAGAACGCGCAACGCTCTCGTACCAACGGTTCGACCTCGATGTCGAGCCCGAGACGGTCGGCGATGCGGCTCGCCGTCTCGAGCGTGCGCCGGTAGGGGCTGGCGATCAGGCGGCGGGCGCCCGTGCCGGCGAGCCGCTCGGCCGCCGCCCGGGCCTGCGCGTGGCCGGTCTCGGTCAGCGCCGGGTCGTGGATCCCGGCATCGACCCGCACGGCATGGAAATGCCGGTTCCAGGTGCCCTCGCCGTGCCGCAGGAGGATCATCGGGGCCGGTCCCAGCCGCCCCGCGGCGGCGGCATCTCGCCCGCCTCGTCGAGCGGCTCGAGCTCGCCCTCGATGACCACGGGCCGGGGCCGGCGTCGCGCGCCGGCATCCTCGGCGCCCCCCGGCGCCCGGGCCATGCCGCGCAGCCGGGCCGCCAGCACCCGGTCGAACAGCAGGCGACGGACCGGCGGCAGCAGCAGCAGAAAGCCGGCCGTGTCGGTGACGAAGCCCGGCGTCAGCAGGAGAGCGCCGGCGACCACGAGGCAGACCCCCGACACGACCTCGAAGACGGGTGCCTCGCCCGCCTGGAGCTGGGCCCGGGCCTGGCCGACCAGTCGCAGGCCCTGCCAGCGGATGCAGATGCTGCCGATGATCGCGGTCAGCACGGTGAGGGCGAGCGTCGGCCACAGGCCGATCAGCCCGCCGACCTGGATGAACACCCCCACCTCGGCCAACGGCACGAGGATGAAGAGCAGCAGCAAGAAGGTTCCGAGAGACAAGGCCCGCCCTGTTTGTTTTTCGCGCTGCCACATTATATAACGGCTTGAACGCCGAGAGCCACCGTGCGCCAGACAGATCGGCTCGGTCGCCGCCGTTGGTGCGACCTTGCGTGAACGGGGACCATGTCCGAAAGCTTCGCCTTCATCGATATCATCTTCTTCGCCATGGTCGCAGCGTTCATCGCGTTCCGGCTCAGGAGCGTCCTCGGTCGCCGCACCGGCAACGAGCGGCGACGGGCGAACCCGGTGCTGACGCCGGATCGGGCCGCCGAGCACCAGAGCAACGACAATGTCGTCCCGCTGCCCGACCGCAACGCCAGCCAGCAGGCCGAGGAGCCGAACTTCGCCGATATCGGCGACCCGGCCATCAAGCAGGGCGTCACCGAAATCCGCCTGGCCGACCACAAGTTCGATCTGGACGGCTTCCTGCAGGGTGCCAAGGCGGCGTTCGGCATCATCATCGAGGCGTTCGCCAACGGTGACAAGGCCGCGCTCCGGCCGCTGCTGGCCGACGACGTCTATGCCAGCTTCGCTGCCGCCATCGGCGCGCGCGAGGCGGCGGGCGAGCGACTCTCGACCGAGATCGTCTCGATCCGCTCGGCGGACATCGCCGCCGCCGGCATGAGCGGCCCCTATGCCAGGCTGACGATCCGCTTCGTCACCGAGCAGATCAACGTCACCCATGACGCCACCGACAACGTGGTCGACGGCGATCCGACACGGATCGACGAGGTGGTCGACATCTGGACGTTCAGTCGCGACACGCGCACGTCCGACCCGAACTGGCAGCTTATCGAGACCCGCACCCCCGACTGAGCGACCACCCATGATCGATCGTTCGCCGAGACCCGGGGGACCCTGGGCCGGCACCCTGGTGGCCGGCCTTTTCCTTCTCCTGCTCACCGCCTGCGGCAAGCCGCCCGAAGCGCCACCCATGGCGCTCGAGCCGGTCGCCTTCACCGCACTTGCCGGCTGGGCCGACGATCGCCAGGACCAGGCCCTCTCGAGCTTCCTTCGCTCCTGCGCGCCGCTGGCGCGCCGCGATCCGGAGGCACCGTTCCACAAGGCCGAGCCGGCCGCCGGGCGAAATGCCGACTGGCAGGCGCTCTGTCGACAGGCTGCGGCGACCCCGGTGGAGCCGGCCGCCGCCCGGGCCTTTTTCGAAACCGGCTTCCAGCCCTATCGCGTGCTCGGCGACGGCGAGAGCGAAGGCCTTTTCACCGGCTATTTCGAGCCTTTGCTGCACGGCGCCGCCCGGCCCAACGGCACCGCCTCGATCCCGCTCCGGGCCGCCCCGGGCGACATCGTGACGGTCGATCTCGGCCAGTTCGCCGATGACCTCGACGGCCGCAAGGTGCGGGGTCGGGTCACCGGCGACCGCCTCGAACCCTATCCGAGCCGGGGCGAGATCGAACGGGGTGCGCTCGATGGCCGCGGGCTCGAGCTCCTCTGGGTCGACGACCCGATCGAGAAGTTCTTCCTGCAGATCCAGGGCTCCGGCCTCGTCGAGCTCGATGACGGCCGCACGCTTCGCGTCGGCTATGCCGACCAGAACGGCCGCGCCTACCGCGCCATCGGCCGCGACCTGATCGAGCTGGGCGAGCTGACGAAGGAGGAGGTCTCGCTGCAGACCATCGAGGCCTGGCTTCGCGCCCACCCGGACCGGGCCCGGGAGATCATGGACAGGAACGCCTCCTACGTTTTCTTTCGCGTGCTGGGCGAGGCGGGGGCGCTGGAGGGGCCCGAAGGTGCCCAGGGTGTGCCGCTCCAGGCCGAACGCTCGCTCGCCGTCGACCGCAGCTTCATCCCGCTCGGCGCCCCGCTCTGGCTCGAGACCGAGGCCCCCTTCCCCGACGGCGAGCGGCCGTTCCGCCGGCTGGTCGTCGCCCAGGATACCGGCGGGGCCATCAAGGGTGCCGTGCGCGGCGATGTCTTCTGGGGTGCGGGGGACTTGGCCGCCTTCGTCGCAGGGCATATGAAGAGCCGAGGCAGCTACTATCTCCTGCTGCCGAGGACCGCCCGGCCCGTGAGCTGAGGCTGCGGTCTTCCGCCGAAGGATCTCCATGCGCCCCGCCCCCTCTGCCGCCGCCCCGGACCGCCCGCGCGTCGCCCTCTTCGTCACCTGCCTCGTCGATCTCTTCCGGCCGAGCATCGGCTTCGCCGCGATCCGCCTGCTCGAGGCTGCCGGCTGCACGGTCGAGGTGCCGAAGGCCCAGACCTGCTGCGGCCAGCCCGCCTTCAACAGCGGCGACCGGGCGACCGCCGAGGCCATTGCCCGGCAGGTCCTCGACACCTTCGAGCCCTATGACTACGTCGTCGCCCCCTCCGGCTCCTGCGCCGGCATGCTGCGCCGCCATCTGCCCGAGCTCTTCGACACCGACCCGGTGGCCAGGGAGCGTGCCTCGGTGCTCGCCGAGCGCTGCCACGAGCTCCTGGGCTTCCTCGTCGACATCCGCGGCCTCAAGGAGGTGGCGAGCCACTTCGCGGGCACCGTCACCTATCACGACAGCTGCTCGGGCCTGCGCGAGCTCGGCGTCAAGGCGCAGCCGCGCCAGCTTCTCCTGGGTGTGCCGGGCGTCGATCTGGTCGAGATGCGCGAGCCCGAGGTCTGCTGCGGCTTCGGCGGCACGTTCTGCGTCAAGTACCCGGAGATCTCGACCCGGATGGTGAGCGACAAGACGGCCGACATCGCGGCCACCGGCGCCGACACCCTCGCCGCCGGCGATCTCGGCTGCCTCATGAACATGGCCGGGCGGCTGCAGCGCCAGGGCAGCAAGGTGCGCGCCTACCACGTCGCCGAGATCCTGGCCGGCCCCGGCGCCGGCACAGCCACGCTGCCCGGCATCGGTGAGCGGCGCCGCTGATGCAGCCGACCTCGCTCGCCTTCGAGGCCAAGGCGCACGCCGCCCTCGACAACCCGGCCCTCCAGTCTGCCCTCGGCAGCATCAAGACCGGCTGGCAGGCCGGCCGCAGCCGGGCAGCCGAGGCGCTGCCCGAGTTCGAGGCGCTGCGCGACCGCGGCCGCGACATCAAGAACCACACGCTCCAGCATCTCGATCTCTATCTCGAGATGTTCGAGACGAAGCTCGCCGCCGCCGGTGGCCAGCTCCACTTCGCCCGCGACGCCGCCGAGGCGCGCGCCACCGTCCTCGATCTCTGCCGCACCGCCGAGGCGCGCGCGGTCACCAAGAGCAAGAGCATGGTGGCCGAGGAGATCGGCATCAACGAGCATCTCGAGGCCAACGGCATCGAGCGGATCGAGACCGACCTCGGCGAGTACATCATCCAGCTCAGGAAGGAGCCGCCGAGCCACCTCGTCGGCCCGGCCGTGCACCTGACCAAGGACCAGGTCTCCGACCTCTTCGCCGAGCACCATGGCGGCCCGCGCATCGAGGACCCGGCGGCGCTCGTCGCCGAGGCCCGCCGCGTGCTGCGCGAGAAATATTTCCAGGCCGATATCGGCATCACCGGCGCCAACTTCCTCGTCGCCGAGACCGGCACGATCGTCACCGTCACCAACGAGGGCAATGCCGAGCTGACCCAGGGCCTCCCGCGCACCCACATCGTCATCACCAGCCTCGAGAAGCTGGTGCCGACCATAGACGACGCGTTCACCCTGCTCCGCCTCCTCGCCCGCTCGGCCACCGGCCAGGAATTCTCCGCCTACACCACGCTCGTCACCGGCCCGAAGCGCCCGGCCGACCTCGACGGCCCCGACCGCCTGCACGTCGTCCTCGTCGACAACGGCCGCACCAAGATGCTGGGCACCGCCCTGCAGGAGATGCTCCGCTGCATCCGCTGCGGCGCCTGCATGAACCACTGCCCCGTCTATCTCGCCGCCGGCGGCCACGCCTATGGCTGGGTCTACGTGGGCCCCATGGGCTCGGTGCTGACCCCGCAATTCGCCGGCATCGAGGAGACTCACACGCTCCCCAACGCGTCGACCTTCTGCGGCCGCTGCGAGGCCGTCTGCCCGGTCCGCATCCCGCTGCCGAAGCTGATGCGCCACTGGCGCGAGGTGCAGTTCGAGAAAGGGCTGACCCCGCCGACGGCGCGCTATGGGCTCAGGGCCTGGGGCTTCGTGGCGACCCGCCCTGCCCTGTACCGCGCCGTGACCCGCGCGGCCGCCGCCGTGCTCGGCCTCCTCGGCCGCGGCACCGGCCGCTTCCGCCACCTGCCGCTGGCCGGCGGCTGGACCCAGAGCCGCGACCTGCCGGCCCCCTCGGGCACCACCTTCATGGCGGCCTGGGCGAAGCAGGCCGGCCGGCCCAGCGAGCCCAAATGAGCGACGCCCGCGAAGCCGTCATGGCCCGCATCAGGGAGGCCCTCGGCCGCACGCCCGAGGAGGACGCGCGCGCCCGCGAGCGGGTCGCCGCCTGGCCGAGGGAGGCCCCGCCCGGCCGCATCCCGGCGCGCGGCCAGCTCGAGCCGGAGGCAAGGATCGAGCTCTTCACGAGCATGGCGACGCGCGTGCAGACCGACGTCGAGCGGGTCACCGGGGCGGGCGCGATCCCGGCGGCGGTCGGCCGCTATCTCCGCCGCCACAACCTGCCGCAGAAGCTCGTCATGGCGCCGGATCCGGTCCTCGACGAGGCGGGCTGGGCGAGCCAGCCGCTCCTGCGCATCGGCCGCGGCACCGCCAGCGACGACGACGCCGTGGGCCTGACCCTGGCCGTGGCCGGCATCGCCGAGACCGGCACCGTGCTCCTCGCCTCCTCGCCCGACCGGCCGACGCTCTTGGCCTACCTGCCCGAGACCTGCATCATCGTCCTGCCGACCGACCGGATCGTCGGCGCCTACGAGCAGGCCCTGGCCCTCTACCGCGAGGACGCCTCGGGCCTGCCCCGCTCGCTCAACTTCATCACCGGCCCGTCGCGCACCGGCGACATCGCCCAGAAGCTCGAGCTCGGCGCCCACGGCCCGAAGCGGCTCCTCGTCGTCCTGGTCGATCCGGAGAGCACGGCCGGCCAGCCGGCGTGAGCCACGAGCCCGACCGCCGGCGCAGCCGCCAGCCCACGGCCGAGGAGCTGGCGCTCTGGCGGCACATCACCCGCGACACCACCCCGATCGGCAAGATGGGCCCGCCGGCGCCGCCTGAACCCCTGCGGCCTCCGTCGAGCCCCCCGCCGAGCCCATCGCCGACACCCGCCCGCCCCGCCGTCCCGGTCAGCCAGCCGCCGCCCCGGCCGCAGCCCGCCAGCCACGGCATCGACCGGCGCACCCTGCAGCGGCTCGGCCGCGGCCTCGTCCCCATCGACGCCCGGCTCGACCTGCACGGCATGACCCAGGAGGAGGCGCACCGCCACCTCGGCTTCTTCCTCGCCCACCACCAGCGCCGGGGCGCCCGCTGCATCCTGGTCATCACCGGCATCGGCGAGCGCAGCACCGGCGGCATCCTGCGCACCATGACCCCCCGCTGGCTGGCCGAGCCGCCCAACGCCCAGCGCGTCATCGCCCACGCCCCGGCCCAGCGCCACCACGGCGGCGCGGGGGCCCTCTACGTCCTGCTCAGGCGGCTGCGCTAGGCGAGGCGCCACTCCTTCTCTAGACTTCCGACGCGACTGCATCGGGAGGATCGGCGAATGGTGGAGGGCGCTCCGCAGGCCCTGAAGGTGGACGCGTTGCGGCGGCGGGTCGATCCCGTCGATTTCGCCGACACCGGCCAGGGTGAGCTCGACGGCCTGAT
>Ga0116151_10004654_pt1 | contig 11985 bp, 5 predicted proteins | sample AD_UKC117_MetaG_FD_89893 | JGI IMG/M metagenome (GOLD analysis project Ga0116151, IMG submission 89893) | Active sludge microbial communities of municipal wastewater-treating anaerobic digesters from Hong Kong - AD_UKC117_MetaG | ecosystem: Engineered > Bioreactor > Anaerobic > Digestate... | reverse complement strand
GGCCGCCGGCGAGGTGGACGCGATGCTGGTCGGTGCGGTCGACTTCGCCGGGGACGTCCGCGCCATCGCAATGAGTAGGTCACGCAATTGCGTGGTAGACTCACCGGGTGAGTGCACAGCAGCCGGGTCGCCGGCTGACGGGGCAGTAGCGCTGGTGCTCCAGCGAACAGAGGTTGCGGTTTCCGCTGACAAACGGGTGTACGCCACGGTGCGTGGCTGCGGATTCGCTTCGGGCGGGGTGATTGGCAGCGCTGAGGAAGCACGCATCAGCCAGGCGCTTGCGCGGGCCGCGCAGGCCGCGGGCGTTCCCGCAGATGCGCTGAGCCTGGTCATGACCGGCGCCGGCGATGCGGACGCGGCGCGCGCGGAATGGCAGGCGCTCGATGAGGTTTTCACCGAAGGTGGGCATACCTGTGCCGTGGGGCACGCGGCTGGGCACGTCGGACACGCGGGTGCGGCTGGCGGATTGGTCTCGGTCGCGGGTGCGGCGCTCGCGCTGTACCACCAGACGCTGCCGGTTCAGCCCGGATTCGAGCGACCAGCCGAGGGCGTCGGGCCGACGGAGCGGCTGTTTGTGCCGCACGAACCGCAGGCGTACGTGCACGATCGTGCTCGCGGCCCGCGTCGCGCCGGCGTGTCCGCGATGGCCGGCGACGGCACGTGCGCGTGCACCATCCTCGAGGAACAGTCGTCACAATCGAATGCGCACGCGATCGAGCTGCATCAGCCGCTGGGGTCGCGGACGAGCGCCGTGTTCGCCGTCGGTGCGGATGACGCCGCCGGGCTGATCGCGGGCCTGGCTGACCTGGCGACGCATGCCGGGCAGGCCCACGGAGCAGACATCGAACGCCTGGCCCGGTCCTGGTGGGACCAGCGACGCGTCGAGAACGCGCACCCGCGCGCCGTGGCGATCGTCGCCGATTCATCAGCCGCGCTGGCGGCGGCCTGCACGCGGGCGCAGCAGCATCTGGGTACTGCGCCGGAGATGCCGTTGCCCGGCGACGGCGGCGTACACTACTTTCCGAAGCCACTGGGACCGTCCGGCGACGTCGCGTTCGTCTTTCCCGGTTCGGGAAATCACTACCTGGGCATGGGCCGCGAGCTGGCTGCCCAGTTTCCGCACGTGCTGCGCGCTCAGCAGGCCGAGACCGCGACGCTCGCGAGCCAGTTGCACGCGCACCTCTTCACGCCGCAGCGCAGCGATTACGGTCCGAGGTGGCGCGAGGACGCCGCCCGCCGGATCGCAGCGGACAACCGCGCGATGATCATGGGCCAGGTCGCGTACGGAGCGCTGATGAGCGACGTGCTCAGCCACCTCGGCCTTAAGCCGCGGGCGGTCATCGGCTACAGCCTGGGTGAGACGGCTGGTCTGTTCGCGCTGCGTGCGTGGCGCGAGCGCGACGAGATGTTCCGCCGCATGCAGGCCTCGCCGCTATTCGCGACAGAACTCGCCGGTCCCTGCGACGCCGCCCGCCGCGCGTGGCGGCTCGGCGACGACGAATCCGTCGATTGGCGCGTCGTGCTCGTCAACCGGCCGGCGAGCGAAGTACGCCAGGCGGTGCTGCGCAGCCAGCGGGTCTACCTGCTGATCACCAACGCGCCGGAGGAATGCGTGATCGGCGGCCGCGGCGGCGACGTCGAGGACGTGCTGATCACGCTCGGATGCGAGGCGATCGATCTCGTCGGAGCATCGGCGGTGCACTGCGGGATCGTTCGCGAGGTCGCGGACGCGTATCGCGATCTGCACCTGCTGGCCACGACGCCACCGGAGGGTGTGCGCTTTTACAGTGCAGCCGCGGCGGAGGCGTACGCCGTCACCCGCGCGTCGGCGGCGAGTTCGATCCTGCAGCAGGCGCTCGACGGGTTCGATTTCCCCAAGCTGATTCACAACGCGTATGCGGACGGCGTGCGCGTCTTCATCGAAGTCGGGCCGCAGAATTCGTGCACGCGGATGATCAGCCGCATCCTCGCGGGCCAGCCGCACCACGCGGCAGCGGCCAGCGGGCGGCGCGAGGTCGCGACGCTGCTCGAACTCGTCGCCGGGCTCGTGGCCCAGCGCGTGCTGTCGGATCTCACCCCGCTGTATGGGGTGGAAACCTGCGTGCCGGCACATGGCGACGCGCCCCCGGCGGACGAGGGCAACGTGATTGTCGTGCCGACGGGCGCGCCGGCGCCGAATCCCCAGCCACCGCGCCACGGCCGACGGAAAAGCAGATTGTCTCACGCGGCAGCCGGGGGGCAGGGGAGACCGACTGGAAAGTCGGTCCCACATGGAAACTCGCTCGCCACGGCTTGCGCGGAGGCGGAGTCGGCTGCGACGTCTGCGCACGATGCGTACTTGCGTTTTTCCCAGGCGGCGACTGCGGGGATGGGGGTGGCGCTGCAGTTGCAGGCCCGGCTGCTGGCAGCCGGCGCTCGGCCAAGCGCGGACGCTTTGTCGACCGTTGAGTTCACGGAAGTTGTTGATAGGTCGCGGCGAACGGTCAGCCCGCACCTCAGCCCGGTCGCTGGCGCTCCCGGCTCGGATCAGGATGCCGACGTGGCGACGGACGTCGCGGTCGCGGCTGTCGCTTACCCGCGCGCGTTGTGCATGGAATTCGCAATCGGGTCGGTGGCGCGAGTGCTCGGCCCTGAATTCGCCGAAGTGGATACGTACCCGGTGCGCGTGCGCCTGCCCGACGAGCCGCTGATGCTCGTCGATCGCATCCTCGAGGTGGAAGGCGAGAAGAACTCGCTCGGCTCGGGTCGCGTCGTAACCGAGCACGACGTGCGCGCGGGCGACTGGTACCTCGACGGCGGCGTGATGCCGACCGCGATCACGGTGGAAAGCGGCCAGGCCGACCTGTTTCTGTGTGCGTACCTGGGCATCGACCTGCGCGTCCGCGGCCGGCGTGCGTACCGCCTGCTGGACGCCGCGGTGAACTTCCACCGGCACCTGCCGCAGCCGGGCGAGACGGTGCGGTACGACATCCGCATTGACCGCTTCGTGCGGCAGGGCGACACCTACCTGTTCTTCTTCGAGTTCGACGGCAGCGTGAACGGCGTGCCGGTGTTGAGCATGCGCAGCGGCTGTGCGGGGTTCTTTACGGAGCAGGAAATCCGCGAATCCGGCGGGATTATCGAGACCGCCGCCGAACGCAAGCCGGAGCCGCGCTCGTTGCCGGCGGACTGGCGGGGGCTTGCGCCGCTGGCCGGCGTGGAGGCGTATTCCGTCGCCCAAGTCGACGCGCTGCGTCGCGGCGACCTCGCCGCCTGCTTCGGCCCGGCGTACGCGGACCTGCCGTTGCGAAATCCAGTACGGCTGCCTGACGGCCGCCTGCGGCTGGTGGATCGCGTGGTCGCGCTCGAGCCCGGGGGCGGCCGCTACGGCCTGGGGCTGATCCGGGCCGAGGCGGACATCCATCCGGACGACTGGTTCCTGACCTGCCACTTCGTCGACGACATGGTCATGCCCGGCACGCTGATGTACGAGTGCTGCATGCACACGCTGCGCATTCTGCTGATGCGGATCGGATGGGTGGCGGAACACGACGCCGTGCGCTACGAGCCGGTGCCCGGCGTGTCGAGCGCGCTGCGTTGCCGCGGGCCGGTGACTGCGGCGACGCGGGTCGTGACGTACGAAGTGCACGTGAAGGAGCTGGGCTATGGCCCGGAGCCGTTCGCCATCGCCGACGCGTTGATGTACGCGGACGGCGAGAAAATCGTGCGATTCACGGACATGTCGGTGAAGCTGAGCGGGCTGAAGCGCGACGACGTGGAGCGGCTGTGGAGCGGGCCGAACACGGGTGCCATTGCCTCCAGTTGTGGGACCGGCTTTCCAGTCGGTCAGGACCGGCTGGAAAGCCGGTCCCACAGCGTGACACCCATCGGCGAGGCGCCGCTGCCGCTCGGCCCGGCGCCGGCGGTGTTCGACTACGATCGCATCCTGGCGTTCGCGATTGGGAAACCCTCGGAGGCCTTCGGCGACCCGTACCGCGTCTTCGACGCCGAGCGGCGCATCGCCCGCCTGCCCGGCCCGCCGTACCAGGTCCTCGACCGCATCACGCAGACTCGAGCACAGCCGTGGAAGCTATCAGCCGCGGGGTGGATCGAGGGGCAGTACGACGTGCCGCCCGACGCGTGGTACTTCGCCGCCAATCGCCAGCGGACGATGCCGTTCGCCGTGCTGCTGGAGATCGCGCTCCAACCGTGCGGTTGGCTCGCGGCGTATGCAGGCTCGGCGCTGCGCAACGCGCAGGACCTGTCTTTCCGCAACCTCGGCGGAACCGCCACGCTCTATGAGGAGGTCGGGCCGGACGCCGGTACGCTGACCACCCGCGTGCGCATGACCCGCGCGTCGGAGGCGGGCGGGATGATCATTGAGGATTTCCAGATGCAGGTGTGGCGCGGCGCGACCTGCGTTTACGACGGGCACACCAACTTCGGCTTCTTCACAGCCGAGGCGCTCGCCCGCCAGGTGGGCATCCGCGACGCCGGCGCCCGGCGCTACACGCCGGACGCGGCTGAACTCGCCCGCAGCCAGCCCATCGCGCTCGCCGACGTGCCGCCGCTGACGCCCGACGACGCGGTTGGCGAGATTCCCGCCGGCCTGCAGCTTCCGGGCCGGGCCCTGCGCATGGTCGACGCGATCACCTGCTACGTTCCCGACGGCGGGCCGCACGGGCTCGGTTACGTCCGCGGCATCAAGCGCGTCGATCCCGCCGAGTGGTTCTTCGCCGCGCACTTCTACCAGGATCCCGTCTGCCCCGGTTCGCTCGGACTGGAATCCTTCCTGCAACTGCTCAAGGCCGTCGCGCTCGAACGCTTCGGCGACCGCGTCCGCGGCACGCACCGCTTCACGCCGATTTTGCTGCACCGCCTGCACACGTGGACCTACCGCGGGCAGGTCATTCCCACGAACCGCGAGGTCACGGTCGAGGCGGTCATCACCGCCGTTGACGACGGCCCGAGCCCGGCGATTCACGGCGACGGCTTCCTCAGCGTCGACGGCGTCACCATCTACGCGATGCGCGATTTCGGCATCGGCCTCGTTCCGCTATAATCGCCGCCGGCGACACGGTTTCTCCGGGGATTTCCACATGCGGTACGCGCGCGTCAACCTCGTCTCGCTCGGCTACGAGCTGGCTCCGAACGTCGTGACGTCGGAGGCGCTCGAGCAGCGGCTCGCGCCGATTTACGAGAAACTCAAGCTGCCCCGCGGGCAGATCGAGCTGCTCACCGGCATCCGCGAACGCCGCTACTGGGACGCGGGCCAGAGCATGTGGGAGCCGGCTGCCAAGGCCGCGCGCAAGGCCCTGCGCGCCGCGAACGTCGCCGCGGACGACGTGGGCATGGTCATCTACGCCGGCGTCTGCCGCGACAACCTCGAGCCGGCCACCGCGTGCGCCGTCGCGGACGCGCTGGGCGTGAGCCCCGCCGCCCAGGTGTACGACGTGTCCAACGCGTGCCTCGGCGTGCTCAACGGCATGATCCAGGCCGCGGGCGCCATCGAACTCGGCCACGTGCGCCACGCGCTGATCGTGTCGTGCGAGTCGGCCCGGCAGATCGTCGACCTGACCATCGCCCGCCTGCTCGAGAATCCCAACATGGCCGCGCTGCGCCCGAGCATGGCCACGATGACCGGCGGATCGGGGGCGATCGCCGTGCTGCTCGGCCCGCCGGAGGCCGGCGGCCACCGCCTCGGCGGAGCGACCATCCGCACCGCACCCGAGCACCACCACCTCTGCCGCTGGGGCCCCGATACGGGAATTCCATCGTCGGCGCCGATGGTGATGGAGACCGATGCAGCCGCGGTGCTGGAGAACGGCGTCGCGCTGGGGGCGCGCACCTGGGCGGCCTTCCAGGCGGAGATCGGCTGGGACGCGGCGCCGGACCGCATCATCTGCCACCAGGTCGGCGCGTGGCACCGCGACGCGGTGCTCAAGGCGCTCAAGTACCCGCCCGAGCAGGACTTCTCGACCTTCGAATTCCTCGGCAACATCGGCACGGTCTCGCTGCCGATCACCGCCGCCATCGCCGCGGAGCGCGGCTTCCTCGAGCCGGGTCACCGCGTCGCCTTCTGCGGTATCGGCAGCGGCCTCAACTGCCTGATCCTCGGCGTCGAGTGGTGATGCGGCTGTGGGAAAGTGAGAAGGTGCGAAAGTGAGAAAGTGCGAAAGTGAGAAAGTGAGAAGCTGAGAAAGTGATCGGGGCTGCGCGTTCGTTCTTTCGCACTTTCCCACCTGCCCACTTTCTCACTTCGCCGCCCCCGCTTACACTTTGCGGCCATGTGGACCCTCATGGCAGCCGCCATCATCGGCAGCTTCATCATCTCCTGCGCCGTGCGCCGTTCCACCCTACTTGCAGTCGCATTGATCGCGGTGGCGGGATGCGCGGGGCAGCGTGACATGTCGCCGCAACTCGAACGACCGCATTGCGACCCGCTGACCGTCCCTGTCGTGAATCACAATAGCGTTGAACTTGATCCGCTGTCGCCAGACCAGCGCCGCAAGCTCGTCGATCTCGCTGAAGGCGTTTCGAACGGCAGGGAGATCTGGTTCATCGCGCTGCAGCGAAACACCTGGTCCAAGTCATGCGGTCGGGAATGGGCTGCAACCGTCTACTTTGTACCTGATCGTATAGCGTTGCGCGTACGGCGAGGTCTCTCCGCGACGTTCGTCATCTCCGATGCACGTCCACATGCTTTCCAGGGGCCATTTCTTACCAGACGAGCAACTGAACGCACGGCGGCCGACGACGAGTCCACCACCTTGCTGCCAACGTACATCCAAGTTGCCCTGAAAGGTACTGCTGATGCAGGTCGTCCGGAGGTCCCCCAGGGAACCTTGGATATGCCTTTCCTCCGCGCCATAGATCTCACCGATGATCAGCTTGTGTCGGTAGTAGACTTTATGGGCACATTGCATCAGCTGAACCGCATTCGCGCGGCGGGTGAGTGGGTCGATCCTGCTGCGCCCCTGCTGTCGGTGTCCCGCAATGGCGATTCAATCGAAGTCCTCAACGGCATCATTGAACCCCCCTTGTTCCTGGAGGGGCAGGCGATCGTCCTGACGACCGAAGACGGCGCTTACCGGGTTGTCAGCGTCCAACCCTGGCGAAGGTGCAACCTGATCTGGGGCGAGTTCAGAACGGATCTCCAGTTGCCGTGATGGGAAGAGCGCTATCCAAGGCCACTGGCCCCTGGCTCCGAAAACAAGTAGTCCCCGAGTCCTATTCGGAGTGGCTGAAACACCGGTCGGCCCGCGTGTGCCGTCGCCCTTGCTGTGTTCGGTAAACACCAAGCCCCCTCTCCACGATCATCGCCCCTGGCAAACGACGCTTGCACCGGTGGGCGCGGCGACTGATCAGCGTGTCGCCTTCCGGTTTATGGTCCTTTCTCACTTTCCCACCTTCCCACTTTCTCACTTCGCCGCCCCCGCTTACACTTTGCGGCCATGTGGACCATCGTGGCAGCCGCCATCGTCGGCAGCTTCATCCTGTCTATCTTGATGTGCCTTGTCGTGCGCGGTGTCACGCGGCGGATTGGCTTTGTCGATCGGCCTGGCGGCCACAAGGAGCACGCAGCGCCGGTCGCGCTCGGCGGGGGCGTGGCGATCTTCCTGACCGTGCTGGCGCCGGTGCTGTGCGGGACGCTGCTGGCCCGCTGGGCGTTGGCGGCGGGCACGCCCGCCTGGGTTCCCGCCTACCTGCATCCACACCTGCCGGGCATCGCCGAGAAGCTGCCGCTGCTCGCCGCGATCCTGGCGGGGGCGCTCGTGCTGCACGTCGTCGGGCTGATCGATGACGTGCGCCCGCTGGGCCCGTGGAGCAAGCTCGCGGTCGAGATCGTCGTGGCGGCTGTCCTGGCCTGGGGTTTCGGCGTACGCGCGGGCGAGGCGTTGGGGCCGCCAGCCGCGGTGGTGCTCACGGTCGGTTGGATCGTGCTCATCGTCAACGCCTTCAACTTCCTGGACAACATGGACGGGCTGAGCGCCGGCGTGGCGGCCATCGCAGCCGCGATCTTCGCCGGGACCGCGATGATGACGGGGCAGATCTTCGTGCCCACGCTCGCGTGGGTGCTGGTGGGGGGGCTGCTGGGTTTTCTGGTGTTCAACTTCGCGCCCGCGTCGATGTTCATGGGCGACGCCGGCAGCATGGTGATCGGGTATTTCCTCGCCGTGCTCACCGTGCTGACGACGTACTACGACCCGGGGCAGCACGGTCAGCCGGTCGGCGTGTTCGTGCCCGTGATCGTGCTCGCGGTTCCGCTCTACGACGTGATCAGCGTGGTGATCCACCGGCTGAAGGCCGGCGAGAGCCCCTTTCGCGGTGACCGGCGGCACTTCTCGCACCGCCTCTTCAACCGCGGCATGAGCACGCGCTACGCGGTGCTGACGATCTACCTGGCGACCGCCGCCACGGGTCTGCCGGCGATGCTGCTGCCGCACGCCACGTGGTTCAGCGCGATTCTGATTTTCGCCCAGACGGTCTGCGTCGTGCTGATCATTGCGATCCTAGAGCACGTACCGACCAAGCATCGCGCGCCCGGCGAGCCGCCAAGTACGGTGGGCACTGCCCACCAAGCCGAAGATCCTGGTTGAAGCTGTCCGGCATCACGCATCGTTGCCGAAAACCATGTCCAAGCGCGACCCATTGACGTCGAGCGTGGTGGCCTGCCGCTGGCAGCGCGTCGAAGACGCCTGGCGGTTGTGGGTGAAGGGTCGGCCGGAGGTCACCGCCGAGGCCCCGACGTTTGCCGAGGCGCAGCAGGCGCTGATCGAGGCCATCTGGTCCGCCGCTCCGAATATGGACGCCATCGACCCCGTCGCACCGGAGTTCGATCCTCCGATCCCACCGCTGGCGGCGCTCGAACCCTACCTCGTGCCCGAGCTGTTCGAGATCAGCGGTCAGGAAGCGTTCGAACTGTGCGGGCCGACGCGTCCCATCGAGCGGCTGACGGCGCCGGAACGCCTGCTCTTCGATGCGCTTTTCCAAGGGGGCATCTGCCCGCACTGTCACCGTGGACGCGGCCCGCGGTCAGCCGCGACCCTGCAGATGCGCTACGTGCCGCCGCGGACGGACGCCGGTTTCGTCGGCGCATCCTTCGGAGTCGACATCCACCTGTTTTCGGAGCGTTTTCTGGCGATGCTCACCGCCGACGAGCGGCGCCGCCTGGACTTTCAGCCGGTGGAATTGCCTGCGGGCACGCGCCGCAGGTTCTTCGAGCTGCGCGGCTGCCCGGACGTCGTTCACGTAGGCGTGCGCACGATGGACTCGGACGGCTTCGCGTGCGCCGCGTGCGGCTACCGCACGGTGGCGGCGGTCGAGCCCCGCATGATGGAGGAGGGGCGGGAGGTCTGGCGCTTCGTTTGCCGTCAGGATCTGCCCGATCCGCTGCCAACGTGCCTTACGGTCGGATGGCAGGACTCGGTGACGCTCGTGATGACGCGGGCGCGCTGCGCCGAGCTCCACAGCCAGCCCGGATGGCGCGGCATCCGCACCGCCCGGCTGGGCGTGGTGGGGGAGGAGGCGTGCGACCGCAACCCGCGCGTGCGCAGCGCGTTATATCACTGTGAGAGGTGCAGTGAATGGCCGCAGCCATGCACGCTCGACGACAAGCACCAGGCGTGCTACGAACTTCCGGCGCGCATGTGCAGCCAGCGCAACTTCGCGTGGCTGGACCGCGCCGCCGAAGCGGGCTACCTCCAGTACTCTCGGCAGACGCTCACGCCGCTGGAGATCTGGGACCTCGTCGCCCGCGGCGTCCGCCCCCGGCAGACGGAGTTCACCACGTTCCGCTGTCCGACATGCTGGCGCCTGGGCCAGATCGTGCTCACCCGCCGCGACCTGAGCCTGAGTTGGTAGGTGACGCGCCTGACGGGCCGGTGTATGTGCGCTTATCCCGATGATCACTTCTGGCCGTTTGCGCAAGTCTGCGGTCCGGTGCTGCGTGGTTTTCGTTGGCGATTCTGCGAGAGAGTTTCATGATTTACGTCCGCCGGCGCCGCTCGTATAGTCTGCGGCGCGGCGATGACGCCGCGTTCGGAGGCTTCTCGCGTGCGGCCCGGCGTTCGACTCTGGCTCTCCATTCTCATCGGCCTCTGCGTGTTCGTCCTCGGCACGCTGGGCTACATGTTCATCGAGGGCCAGCCGCCGCTGAAGTCGCTGTACATGACCGTCATCACCCTCTCGACGGTCGGGTACCGCGAGGTCTTCGAACTCGATACCAAGGGCATGGTTTTCACGATCGTCCTGATCGTGGTGGGCTACATCGCCCTGGGCATCGCCATCGCCAACCTGATTTCCTTCGTCGTCAGCGGCGAGTTTCTCGCGATCCGCGGGAGGGTGCGCATGAAAGCCAGGATTGACCACCTCGACAAGCACGTCATCGTCTGCGGGTACGGCCGCATGGGGGCGCAGCTCTCCGCGCAGCTCGCACGCGAACGCACGCCGTTCGTCGCGATCGACCGCGCCGTCACCGAACGCCTCGAGGACGAGGGCATCCTCTTCGTCGAGGGCGACGCCACCGAGGACACCACGCTCAAGGCGGCTGGCATCGAGCGGGCCAAGGCGCTGGTCACCTGCCTGGCCAGCGACGCCGACAACGTGTTCGTCACGCTCAGCGCCCGCGAAATGCGGCCCACGCTCACCATTCTGGCCCGCGCCGAGCAGCCCGCCTCCGAGCACAAGCTGATCCGCGCCGGGGCGTCCGCGGTGATCTGCCCGCAGAGCATCGGGGCCCAGAAGATGGCCCACATCCTCTGCCGCCCGCACGTGGTGGAGCTGATCGACATGGCCTCGAAGGGGGTGGACATTGAGATTGCCCAATACGAGGTGCCCGCGTCGTCGCCGCTCGCGGGCAAGGCGCTGCGCGAGTCGCGTATCCGCGAGCGGATGAGCATGATGGTCGTCGCGATCAAGCGTCCCGACGGCCGCCAGCTCTTCAGCCCCGGCCCGGAGGAGACCATCAACGCCGGCGACCAGCTCGTCCTCATCGGCCCCGGCGGCCAGGCGTCGCGGCTGAACGAACTGACGTGAGCCAGCCGAACGTGCGTTACGGGGCGAGGAACGCCGCGAGGTTCTGGTAATCAGTGGCGGTGATGGTGATCGACGCGTGGACGGCGTGGCCCTCGATGCCGGCCTGAAGCTGCGTTGCGGTGAATCCCTGGATGTTGGGGCCGATGGCGCCGCTGGCATCTCCGCCGTGGCACGCCGCGCAGTTTGCGACGTAGTAGTTGGCGCCCGCGGCTGAGTCGCCACTCGGCGCGTTGTCGACGCAGAGTCCCTCGACGCAGCTCTGGCCCGTGGGGCAGGTGACGCCCGCGCAGGGGTCGGTCTGGACGCAGGTGCCCTCCACGCAGGTCGAGCCGTCGGGGCAGGTGACATTCGCGCACGGGTCGTTGGGCACGCACACGCCGTTCACGCACGTCTCGGAGTTGTTGCAAGCGACGTTCGCACACGGGTCATCGGGTACGCAGACGCCGTCGATGCAGGTCTCGTCAGCCTCGCACGCGATCGCCGGGCAGGCGTCCACGCCGACGCACGCGCCGTCCACGCACACCTCGCCGACTACGCAGACGACCGTGTCGCACGGGTCCGGCCCGATGCAGACGCCACCGATGCAGGTTTCCCCCAGGGGGCAGGTGACACCGTCACACAGGCCGTTGTCGCCGGGGACGATGCACGTGCCGTTGATGCACGTGGCGCCGTTGGTGCAGAACACGTCGGCACACGGGTCGTTCGCCGCATCGGGCACGCATGCGCCGTTGATGCAGGTTTCGCCCGCGTCGCAGGTGACGCCCGCACACGCCTGCGGATCGGTGCCGTCGGTGTCAGTCGTGCACGTTCCGTTGACGCAGGTTTCGCCCGCGTCGCAGGTGACACCCGCGCAGGGATCGGGCGGGGTCGTTGTGCTCGTGCAGCCGGCGCAGGTGCAGGCAATCAGCAGGATGGTCGGTATCGTTCGCGACATTCTGATTCCCTGTTGGATCAACAACCAGCTCACAG
>Ga0116151_10004653_pt1 | contig 11988 bp, 8 predicted proteins | sample AD_UKC117_MetaG_FD_89893 | JGI IMG/M metagenome (GOLD analysis project Ga0116151, IMG submission 89893) | Active sludge microbial communities of municipal wastewater-treating anaerobic digesters from Hong Kong - AD_UKC117_MetaG | ecosystem: Engineered > Bioreactor > Anaerobic > Digestate... | reverse complement strand
TTTGGCCTGGGTCATGGCTTCCGGGTGGCTGCCCAGCAGGTACAGCACCCAGGCCAGCAGCGCGGTGCTGGTATCGTGCCCGGCGATGAGCATGGTGAGCATCTGGTCGCGGATACGGCCGTCATCCAGATCGCTGCGTAAAAGCTGGCCCAACAGGTCGCCTGGTTCTACGTCTGCGCCGTCGGCCAGTTCGGCGCGCCGTTCGGCGATAACGGCGTAGAGAAAGGCGTCCAGTTCAGCGATGGCCTGCCGGTACTGCGGGCGCGGCAGGTTGGGGAAGATGATCCACATGCCCGGCGAGATGTACTGGATCGCTTTGAGGATGGGCTGCCACAGCCGCTCCAGGTCGGGGCCAAATTCCACTTTGAACAGGGTGCCGACGAAGATGAGCAGGGCGACTTTACGCATTTCGATGAGCATGTCTTGGGAACGGCCGTTTTCCCACGTGTCTATCACGTCATTCGTATAGCGCCAGAAGGCGTCTATGTGGTTTACCACGTGGCGGCGGTGCAGCGGTGGGTCCATAATCGCCCGTACCTCATCATGCTCTTCGCCATCAATCACCAGTACCCCCCGGCGCAGCAGCTTCACCACCGGGTCGCTTTCCTTGCGCCAGACAAATTGGTCGCGTTTGCTCACCATGATTTCGCGGTTGGTGTCTGGCCCGACAAACACGGCCGGCTGAAAGCGCGGCAGCGTAATCTGGAACGCCGGGCCTACGTACTTCCGCATCAACGACAAAGAGGTCAGCAGCGACCGGTCGCGGATAAGCTCTCTTAGAATTTTGCTTCCACTCTCGCCATCCGCAACCGGCAGCGGGCAGGACGAATCATGTTCTGTCATGGATTTCCCTATAAAGATTTTCGCTCGTTTTTAAGGGTGCGCTGCTTTTCTCAGGCGGCTTGTTTTTCCTGGCGGCGATAATTCACCGGCAAAGGCGCAGCCTCGACAATTAAATCTTCGGCTATCTTAGACGAAGATAGAACGCCCGGCAAACCTGCGCCGGGGTGGGTGCCTGCGCCCACGAAGTAGAGGTTGTCGAAATCCTCGGAGCGGTTGTGCGGCCGGAACCAGGCCGACTGGGTGAGCACCGGCTGCACCGAGAAGGCTGATCCCATGTAAGAATTGAGCCGGTTCTGGAAGTGCAGGGGATCAATGTGGGTTTCGGCCACGATGTTGGCCTGGAGGTCCGGCAGGTAGTTGTCTTCCAGGAACTGCATGATGGCGTCGCGGTAGGGCTTGGCCATGACGGTCCAGTCGATGTCGGCGCCCAGGTGGGGAACCGGCGAGAGCACGTAGAAGGCTTCGTGCCCGGCGGGGGCAAGGGAAGGGTCGGTGTAGGTGGGCATGTGGAGATAGAGCGAGAAGTCTTCGGCCAGGGTCTTGTTTTTGAAGATGTCGGCCAGCAGCCCTTTATACCGTTTGCTGAGGATGATGTTGTGGTGGGCCAGTTTGGTGTCGGTGTACCGCTTTTTGGTGCCGAAGTAGATGACAAACAGCGACATGCTGTATTTGGTGAGCTTTTTGTAGCGGGTGTCGGAGTTGCGCAGGCCGCGCGCTTTGCCGGGGATCATGTTGAGGTAGGTCCAGGCGACGTCGGCGTTGGAGATGACGTGATCGGCTTTGTGGATGGTGCCATCGGCCATGCGGATGCCGGTGGCGCGACGGCCGTTTACCAAAATTTCCTCCACTTCCGCATTCAGGTGGAAACGGCCGCCCAGTTCTTCCGTCAGTTTGGCCAGCGCGGCCACCAGTGCGCCGGTGCCGCCCATTACGTAATGAATGCCCCATTCCCGTTCCAGGTAATGGATCATGGCATAAATCGATGAAGCGTCGAACGGGTTGCCGCCAATCAACAGGGGGTGGAAGGAGAAAACGCGCCGCAAAAACTCATTTTCCACAAACTGCGAGGCGTAGCTGTAAACCGATTTGTAGGATTGCAGTTTGATCAGGTCTGGGGCCACGCGCATCATGTCGCCGACGCTCAGGAAGGGCTTGTCGGCCAGTTCCACAAAGCCTTTTTCGAAGATGGCCTTTGTCGTCGACATGAAGCGATGATAGCCTTCCACGTCGGCGGGGCTCCACTTGGCGATTTCGCCGGCGATGAATTCAGGATTGTCGTTGTAGTCGAAGGAGCGCCCTTCATGGTTAAAAATGCGGTAGAAGGGGTCGAGTTGGACAAAATCTACGTAATCTTCGCGGCGGCGGCCGGCCAGGGCGAAAATGTCATCAAACATGAACGGCGCGGTGACGACTGTTGGGCCGCCATCAAACTTAAAGCCGTTTTTCTCGAATACATAGGCGCGGCCGCCGAGTTTATTTTGTTTTTCAAACACTTCGACGTCGTAACCGCGCGCAGCCAGGCGCGCAGCTGCACCTAAACCGCCGAAACCACTACCAATGATAATTACTTTTTGGGACATATTCTTGTTTCCTTTTGATTTATTGGGGAGGATGTGGATGGCTGTTGGCGTGGCGCAAACCGGGGCACGAGGCATCGTTCATCCTGGCTTCCCCCCAGATAGAGTTGAGATTAGTAAATTATACTGCTTCGCGGGCCAGCTTGTAGGCTGCCAGGGTGATAGGGCGCGTTTTCTGCCGGTCGATGATGGGGGCGGGATAGTCACGCCCAATGACGACGCCGCACTGATTTTGTTCGCTGGCGGGCATGGTGGCCGGTTCGTGGATGTAGGTATCGGACACGGCCGTTAACTCCGGCACCCAGCGGCGAATGAAACGGCCGTGCGGATCAAACTTCTGGCTCTGCGTGACGGGGTTAAAGATGCGGAAATAGGGTGCGGCGTCTGTGCCGGTTCCGGCCGTCCACTGCCAGCCGCCGTTGTTCGCCGCCGGGTCGCCATCCACCAGATGCTGCATAAAGTGGCGCTCGCCCCAGCGCCAGTCGATGAGCAAATCCTTCACCAAAAACGAGGCGACGATCATGCGGGCGCGGTTGTGCATCCAGCCGGTGGCGCTTAGCTGGCGCATGGCGGCATCGACGATGGGGAAACCGGTACGGCCGTTTTGCCAGGCGGCGAAGTGGTCGGGGTTGTTTTGCCACCTGAGGCCGTCATAGGCGCGGTTAAAGTTGCCTTTCAGGACGTAAGGAAAATGGTACAAAATACTGACATAGAACTCACGCCAGATCAGCTCATTAAGCCAGGTGTCGGCTCCCTGACGGCCGTTTGCGTCCGTGGCGGCGTGCCAGGCTTCGCGGGCGGCCATGACAGCCTGCCGGGCAGAAACCAGGCCAAACCGCAGATAAGGCGAAAGCTGCGACGTGCCGTCCACGTCCACCTGGTTGCGCTGGTCGGCGTAGGCAAAAATCGGCGCGTTTGCGCCCGCCGCAAAAGCGTGCAGCCGCCGCTGCCCTTCCGCTTCGCTGGCCGGAAAGGGCACCTGGCCGGGCAGGGTGGGCGATGGGGGCACAGGCAAGCTGGGAGTGTTGGCTGGTGTGGGGATGTGGTCCGGGCAAGGCAGAAGGGCGGGGGGCAACGGCCGTTCGCGCCACTGTTTGCTGTAGGGCGTGAAGACAGTGTAGGGTTCGCCGGAGGCTTTCAGAACGGCCGTGGGCGGCTGCACCGTCACACCGCCGATTAACGTCAGCGGCAGGTGGGCGGCGATGGCTTTGTCGCGGCGGCGGGCGTAGGGGGAATAGTCTTCCTCGGCAAAGATGGCTTCGGCGCTTGTTTCCGCCAGGAGGGCGGCCAGTTCGGCCTGCGGGTCACCCTGGCGGATGACCAGATAGCTGCCAAGCTGGCGCAATTGGGCGTCAAGGTCGCGCAGCCCAGCCCATAGGAAGGCGAGGCGTTTGGGGGCGGTGTAACGGCCGTTTACCAGCGTCGGATCGATGACAAAGGCCGGAATGACAGTGTCGGCGCGGTTTAAGACGGCCGTCAACGCCTCGTTATCACTTAGACGCAGATCGCGCCGTACCCACCAGATAGCTGTCTTCATTGTCATCTTCGTGCGGAAAAAGGTAGACGCGCACTTGGTTTAATCACAGGGAATTTCACTTCGGTTGGTGACACATTCCAGCCATTTCACAATTGGCGCGCCTTCGGCTTGCAAAATGTTCCGGGCTGCGTCGTGGTAGACGGTCAGGTAACGCTGCAACAAATCGGGTGGCATTTCGTAATTTAAAAGTAGAGTTTCTGTCCAGGCAACTTCTAAACCTAAAAAGGAAACGCTGCCTAACGTCAGAGCCGCGCTGATGTCGCGGGCCAAATGAAGGTTGGCATTGGTGAGGTGTTCGTAGGGGAACTCTTCCTGCTGCAGCACTTGCCAGACTTTGGCCTCGATTTCGGCTTGATGAGCGCGAAAATGCCGGCGAGCCGCCTGATACTCAGAGGCGATGGGTTTTATTTCGGCGGGGTGTGGTCGTTTGGCCAAGATGTGGGCGATAGCGTGAACGGCCGTGTCCATCGTCTCGCCCAAGTAATGGCCCCAGATCCGGCTCCGCAAAGCTGGCGTCAGGCTGAAAATACGCCCGCCAAAAGCCAGTTCGATCCGTTCCTGGCGCAGAAACTCAGCGACGTGATACAGCGAAGCGGCCGTGTGCAGCTGCTGCGCCGTCATCACAATCAGGTCTGGCTTGGTAGAAGCAATGGTGCTGCCCAAATACTCCTGTGGCACGTTAGCGCCCAGATAAATGGTCTCCCAGCCTCTATAGCGCAGCATCAGGGTTAAAAACAGCGGGGCGAAAATATGATGTTCGTCTGCGGGGCAGGCCACAATGATTTTGCCCGGACGATTGGGCAAAGGCGCGGCCGTTACCAGCGTGTTCAGGCGGCGCATTGCCAGCGCCGAAGCAAAGTGCTCTTGCTGCACCGTCGCCTGATTCTGGTACCACAACTCGCCAATGTGCGATAACCCTTTTTGCAGCACTTCCAGGCACACCATATCGGCCGGATACCGGGCAAAAGCCTGGGTAAGCGCATTTTCCGCCGCCTGCTCATCATACTTGAGGCACGCACTAATCCATGCCCGACGAAGCTCGTCAACAGTCGAGCCGGCCACGTTGACACTGAGGGGCGCTGTGATACCATTATTTTGGGGTGATTGGATGGTTAATGGCGGGGCCATGCCGTCCAAAGGATTCTGCCCAGTTTCTTCCAGACTATGCCAGAGTCGCACGGCCCTGCTTATGCTCATGCCCTCTTGTTGGCGCAGTATCAGCCATTTGATAATGGCAATGTCGTGTTCGGAATAAAGACGGTGTTTCCCCTGGGTTCTTTTGGGATTTGGTAGACCGTATCGCCGCTCCCACGCCCTCAACGTATCTGGCTTAATATCCGTTTCCTGCAGAACCACCTTTAGATTGTACGTTGGTGCTTTGCTGTAGCTCATCGTGATAATTCCTTATCAATATGTCAGACGATTTCATGAGATTATCATGAAATTGGTAAATTGTCAAGTATTTGCACATATAAAACATTGACAAGACCATTGCAATCTGTTAAGATGAGTTTGTCTTATTAAGGTTCTACACACAGCGAGGAGATTACTTTATGGTAGCGCAAACGCGGACTTGGGAACATCGCTTACTGATACTGGCGGGTGAAGCGTGGCACGTGGGTGCAGTTACAAGCAATCTCCCCATTGCCGACGAAATGATTCTGCGTGATGCTTATGCCTACTGTGATGCCGTGACGGCAAAACACAGCCGTTCTTTTCATATGGCTTCTGCTCTGCTGCCGCTAGAGAAGCGTCGTGCGGTGCGGGCTCTGTATGCCTTTTGCCGAATTACGGACGATATTGTGGATTGTCAGCAAGGGGAAGTGCAAGAGAAGTTAGATGAGTGGCGCTTTCATGCCTTCTCTAACCACCCACCGGTAGATGATCTGGTTGCTTTGGCCTGGGCGGATACGCGTCTGCGTTACCAGATTCCTTTGCGGTACGCCGAACAACTGGTGGAAGGGGTCTCGCGTGACATGGTGCAAGATCGGTATACCACGTTTGAGGATCTGGCTACCTACAGCTACAGTGTGGCCTCGACGGTGGGGCTGATGAGCATGCACATCATTGGCTTTGCGGGCGCGGAGGCTGTTCGGTATGCCATCAAGCTGGGCCTGGCGCTGCAGATGACCAACATTCTGCGCGATGTAGGTGAAGATTGGCGGCGGGGCCGTGTTTATTTGCCCCAGGAAGAGCTGGCGGAGTTTGGGCTGTCCGAGGCGGACATTGCGGCCGGGATGGTGACGGATACGTGGCGTTCTTTTATGCGTTTCCAGATTGAGCGGAATCGCCAGTTGTATGCGGAAGCGTGGCCGGGTATTGCTATGCTGCACAAAGACGGCCGTTTCGCTATCGCCGCCGCGGCCGGTTTATACAAAGGCATTCTCGATGCCATCGAAAATAATGATTATGATGTGTTTAACCAACGTGCCTACATTGGTACGTGGGGAAAGTTAAACCGGCTGCCCCAACTGTGGTGGCGGAGCCGTAGATGACCCTTCTTCCCTGAGTGTCAGATGAAAGGGTAAGTAAACGATTCCTCAGAACGTCTGAAACAATGCAAAATATTTAGGATCGGCGGCTGCTAACACAGCGGCTGCCGATCCGGTTGTGGTGCTTGTTGTGCCAAGCTCTAACCAGCCTCTCACCGAGTCAACAAGCGCTCGACTCAAAGATCCACCGATACAAGGAGAAGGATGATGTATAAATCAATTAATGGCTACGGCACGACCGTGAACGGGAACGGCCGTTCCCTTCCAACCACCGGCAATACCTACCATAACGGAAAAAACAATCAGGCCAACGGCGCCCCCACCACCGCTCAGTCGGTGGCCGACACGCGCCGCGTAAAGGATTTGCAGCAGCGTTACGACCAAAACTTTATGGTGACACCAGCCTATAAAAATACCTTGCCGGACATGCAAAACACCGATGAGAATCGGGGCGCTAATGTTGCCATTCAGCATGTGGGTATCCATAACTTCAAAGTGCCCATGATGATGAGAACGCGGGAAGGGGAGCCTTTGCAAATTCATGCTTCTGTCACCGGTACGGTTTCATTGGATGCGTACAAGAAAGGCATCAACATGAGCCGCATCATGCGCACCTTCTATGAATACGACGAAAGCGAACTGAATCCCCAGACTTTGCAGCAGGTGGTTTACAGCTACCTCACAAACCTGGAAAGCTCCAACGCGCGCATCGCCATCGCCTTCGATTACCCCTTGAAGCAGCAAAGTCTGCGCAGCGGTCTGGCCGGATACCAGTACTATCCTGTGGTTCTGGAGACCGTGGTAACGGCCGAACGCGGCGTGCGCCAGTTTATACATTTGGACTTCGTGTATTCATCGGCGTGTCCGTGCAGCTATGAGCTGAGCGTTCATGCCAACCTGTTCCGGGGCGTGGCTGCTGTGCCGCACAGCCAGCGTTCGGTGGCCAAAATCTCGGTTGAATATGACGGCGATTTTATGATCGAAGATCTGGTAGATATTGCTCGCGAGAAGCTGCAGACGGAAACGCAGGTGATGGTGAAGCGCGAAGATGAGCAGGCCTTTGCGGAGTTGAATGCCGCCAACCTGAAGTTTGTGGAAGATGCGGTGCGGCTGCTCTATGAAGGATTGGACAGCGACGGCCGTATCCTCGATTTCCGTGTCTTCGCCTCGCACAAAGAATCTTTGCACTCGCATGATGCTATCAGCGTGATTGTGAAAGGAATAGAAGGCGGGTTCGATGCCTATCTGGAGCCTTTCACCTATCGCGCTGTCGCAACGTAACGGCCGGAGCAAACACGTCAGGCCGTACGAAAGTGCGGCCTGACATTTAGCCTTCTCCTGCTTGAATTAACCTCCCTAAACGTCAACTTTCGGGTATAGTCGGGGCGAAACATGGCGGCCAATCCGTCACCCGCTTACCCGAAAGGAGACGTATGAATACCAGCCTACCCCCATTCAAACCCTTATCTGAACACCAACGTGTCTTCGACCTGATCTGGTCGCAGATGCCGGAAATGCAAAAGCCTACTTCTTCTTCCTGGTGGTTTTTTATTTTGCTGCCGAAGGAAGAGGAAGGGTTTGGTCCGCGCCAGTTGATGTTTTCCATCTCTACCCGCGCCGGACGGCAAATCCGCATTAACGATGCCTGGCTGCCTGGATTGGACCTGAAGCGGCCCATCGAAGGCGGTGTGGACCGGTTTAGCGGCATGGCCAATGGCTGGTACTGCGACGGCCGTCAGGTGTACGAGAATTTTGTCTGGAATACGGCCGTTACCACCCTATCAGCCCCTGACGGCTTTATTCGCTGCTGGACCGAGCAGCCGCACGGCGACCCCATGGGCTGCGAATTTTATCGCTCGCCCAGCCACCCCCTCACTATAGAAGCGCGCGTGAACGGTCCAAAAGGCGCAGCACACTTCGAGGCCTGGGGCGATCTGGACTGCACCCACAATTCCCCGCATGAATCGATAAATATCGACACTCCTTTGGGCGGCACGCACTTTGTGGCGTGGCGGCGCATGCACTTTCGCGGCGAATTTGATCTACCCACCGGCAAAGAAACGTTGGAAGGGTTAGGCTATTTCCAGCGCGTCTGCCTGAACGTGCCTACGTTTCCCTGGAAGTGGATTTGGGCCTTATTTCCGGATGGCTCGATGTTTTCTGCCTATGTGCCCTACGTGGGGCTGAACGTGCTGCGGCGTGGATATCGCTTTTTTGATAGCAGCCGGAGAGAGCAGACGGCCGTTTCCATTTTCCCCGCCGGTTTCTGGGATTGGGCCGGTCCATCCGAACAAACTGTGTTCGACACAGCGCGTGTTACCCCCGTTCTCGCCCCCAATGGAGACCACCCCCGGTTCGATGTACAGGTCAGCAACAAGCAGGGTGATTTTGTCACATTTTGTGCCGTGCCGTATGGTCATGCCAACCTTTACCTGGAGCGCCAGGTGTTGGGCGGCTGGCTGCGTACGCACTGGAACTACAACGAATTCATGTTTCGCATGGAGGAGTTGGTGGGGCGGGTAAACGGCCGTGTTATCAACCGCCACACAATGGGCCAGGCGTTCGGCAGCCTGGAATACACTTGGGGCTTAGGTCTGTAACCGTAGCCCCCGTTTGTGATATGATTTAGCCGTATTCGGCAAGAACCGCCACCTAAGTAGGGTGGTGGTATCGACAATAGTGTAGAGCCTGGCGGAGCCGCACCGTTTGGCAGCGGCAAAGGCAAATTTTCATGTATCCCAATATCTAAATGCAGCAAAAGGAGATCCAAAAGCTATGACCGCAATTTGCCCTGGTGCATTTCTGGGCTTCCTCGGCTGGTTTTTCCTGCGCTACGTGATCAGCGGATTTTATACCGTCGATCAAAACGAACGCGCCGTCAAAACACGTTTCGGCCGGGCCGTCCGCCTCAGCAAATCCACCACCCTCGACGATCCCATTTCAGATGTCCTCAACGAAAAAGACCGCGAACGATACAGCTATCCGCTGGTAAAGGTTATTCCGCCCGGTGGTCCTTATTTCCGCTGGCCCTGGGAAAAGATCCACAAAGTTTCGGTGGCCACCGAAACCATCAACATGGCCCTGGACCTGGAAACGCCCGAAGCCAACCACGCCGGAACAGAGCTGGACGCCGTTACCAAAGACCAGTTGAATATTGGTCTAACCGGGCAGCTCCGCTTTAGGCCCAGCGAACGGAATCTCTACGCCTATCTTTTTGGCGTCAAAACGCCGATTGTCCACGTCATGGGCTATTTCATCTCTATTTTGCGGCAGCGCATTGCCAGTTTTGAATCGCAGACCCCCATGCTGGAAGAGGAGGAAATCGACGCCGGTTTAATGGGCGGCATTTCCATCAACGATCTGCGCAAAAACCTCAACGAAATCAACAACTACATGGAAATGGAGTGCGCCTCATCCGCCGCCCGTTATGGCGTAGAACTGGATGCCTCCCTCATCACCGGCATCGATCCCCCGGCCGAGGTGGAATCGGCGCTGGCGGCTATCAACACCGCCCACAATGAAGTCTCGTCCGAAATCAGCCTCGCCAAAGCCCAGGCAGACCAGACCATTGTGCAGTCTAAACGCGCCGTGGAGATTGAAACCCTGCGCGCCCAGGCAGAAGTAGAACCGCTCACTGCCCTGGCTGAACAATTGCGAATGATTAAAGAGCAAGGTCCAGACGTGTTGGCCGCCTATCTGCGTAACGTGCGGCTTACTCTGTACACCCAGGCCAAAAACATCATCATCGAGGTGGAAGAATGAACTCATTTGCCCTGCTCCTGACGACAGCTTTCTTCTCTTTTCTGCTTTTCTTTTTGTTTGAGCCGCTGGTGCGGTTTTTCCTGCGTATGTTTGGTTTTTACGCCATTGTGAAGGAAGGCACCTGTCACGTTTATGTTTTGTTTGGCAATGTGGTGGCCGTTCTGACTGAGCCTGGACTGCAATTCCTGTGGCTCAAGATGGGACCAAGCGCCCTGGTCGTTAACTGGTTGGGCAAGCGCCACGTTTTGGATATGCGTCTGGACCAGCAGTATTTACGCAGCCTGCCAGTCAACTCCGAAGAAGGTGCGCCGATGGGTATTGGCGTCTGGTACGAAATGCAAATCAGTGATCCAGTGGCTTATCTCTTCAAAAATACGGATCCGCGCGGCTCCCTTTCGGCCAATGTCAGCAATGCAACGGTGCGTACCCTGAGTAACATGCCCCTGGAAGATATGTTAGAGACGCGCCATGTGATGAGCCGCGCGGTACGCGCGGAAGTCTCGCCAAAATCGGAGGAATGGGGCTACCGGTTGGGGTCTGTTTATATCCGTAAAGTCCATTTCCGCGACCGGGGCATGATCCGCCAGATTGAGGAGAAAGTGGTGAATCGCTTGCGGCAGGTGACGTCGGCCATTCGGCAGGATGGGGCGAACCGGGTCAGCATCATTACCAATTCGGCCGAGCGGCGGGCCGCCATTGAATTTGCCAAGGCACAGGCCATGCGGCCCAAGATTGTGGGCGAGGCGCTCAATCAAATTACTACTGATCCGGCAGTGGCCCAGGCGATGTTTGACATTTTGGAAACGGAAAACATCCTGAAAGGCGATACCAAAATCACCCTGGTGCCTAAAGGAAATGAATTGATGACCCAACTGCTTGGGGCTGAAGCAGTGCAGAAGTAAAAGATTGGTTTTTAGGGATTTCGTAGGGTTTACCGTGAAGCGTGATACGTGAAGCCTCTCTGGTTACGTACCACGCTTCATGCCTTATTGGCTGTTAAACCCATGAATTCCTGAAGAACCATCAAATGGGAGAACAGTGATATGGAGCAACACGCTGACGTTATTATTGTGGGAGGCGGGATTCATGGAGCGAGCCTGGCGTATCATCTGACGCGGATGGGGGTACGGCCGTTCATCCTCGAACGCCATTTCACCGCTTCCGGCGCTACCGGCCGTTCTAGCGGCCTGGTGCGTATGCACTACGACCTGGAACCGGAATCACGGCTGGCCTGGGCCTCTTTTGCCTATTTCCGCAACTGGGCCGAAGTGGTCGGCGGCGACTGCGGCTTTACGCGCACCGGCTTTCTGCAGATTGTGGCCCCGGACTACAGCGAGCAGCTACGCGCCAACGTGGTGATGCATCAGCAAATCGGCATTCCCTCGCTGCTGGTGACGCCCGACGACGTGGCGCGCCTGGCGCCCTCGTTTGTGACCGATGACTTCGAGGTGGCAGCCTACGAGCCGGAGTCCGGTTACGCTGACCCCTCGGCGACGGTGACGAGCTTTTTGGCGGCTGCGCGGCAGAATGGGGCGACGTTGGTGCAGGAATGTGAGGTAACGGCCGTTCTCACCACCGACAGCCGCGTTACAGGCGTGCGTACCAGCAAGGGTGATTTCTACGCGCCCATTGTCGTGAACGCCGCCGGTCCCTGGGCCAGCCGGGTGGGGAATATGGTGGGCCTGGACCTGCCTGTCGATACGTGGCGGCACGATACGTTGTTCATCAGACGGCCGTCCAGCCTTGGCCCCAGCCATCCCACCGTCATCGACATGGC
>Ga0116151_10004652_pt1 | contig 11989 bp, 9 predicted proteins | sample AD_UKC117_MetaG_FD_89893 | JGI IMG/M metagenome (GOLD analysis project Ga0116151, IMG submission 89893) | Active sludge microbial communities of municipal wastewater-treating anaerobic digesters from Hong Kong - AD_UKC117_MetaG | ecosystem: Engineered > Bioreactor > Anaerobic > Digestate... | reverse complement strand
TCGAACCAGGTCAGGTCGGCCGTGGTCTTGAGGTCGACGATGCCCCGGTGCGGATGAACCCAATCCAGGCGCACCTGGCAGGGTGTGTCGCAGTAGGTCGTGCGAATGACACCCTCGGACCGGCCGTACAGCAGCAGATCGATTGCCTCGCTGTTCATGGCCACACCGCTGGCCATCTGCTCGATCAGGTCGACGTTGTCGTGGGAGAGCACCGGCTTGCCCTGCGCTGCGGCCCATTCAGCGAAGGCCCTCGTGTTCGAGCCGAACGGTTTGTTCGTGGAGGGATTGATGGGGCCGCCGAAGGCGAACTGCGCTTCGTAGGCGTCGCGACCCTCAAGGATGCGAACGTGCGTGGCGCGGCCAACCAGCAGCGCCGGCGTGTCGTCATCGGCAATCAGGCCGAGCCGCTTCTTGCGGTACAGCCACGGGCAGGCCATGAAGTCGAGCAGCTGATGGCTCGACAAATATTCACCGGCCTTGGCGTGATACTCGTCGGCCGGCTCGGCGATCAGCACACCAAGGTCAATCACCAGATCTCGTTCGTCATTCTGCGGCATCATCGGACTCCCATGCTGGGGACGAGACGTCGCAGCCTCGTCCGTTCGCAAGGGTTATTTGCCGCAGCCCTCCGGAAACCGGATGCAGGGACATCAACTCATCTGTCTGACATATGTCTGACAGGTCCCCGCAAGCCCCGACAGCTTGCAGACAACCTTCCTGACATTCGGTTTGCGCCAGACAGCTCCTGCTCTACGGACATGTCCCTGATCTCACCCCGAGCATCGCGATCGAGCGGTCGGGACTGGCCCCGCCGCAAAGACGACTCCGATCGAAGGATTGATCGCGATGAAAAACGAGAACTTGGTGAGCGTGTACGAAGGCGCGTTTGAGACGTGGAAGGCGCGCATGGCATTGTCCCGAATCAAGGCAATGCGATTCCCCAAAAGCGAATGGCCAGACCTGATGCAGGAGCTGGCCATTCTCATTATTCAGTTCGAATACGATCCGGATCGCGACAGCTGCGCGAAGGAAGAGACGGCGCTGTTCGCCGCCATGAACCGCCATCTTCTGTATCTGATGCGCGGCCGATGCCGCGATCATCAGGGATTTGAGCAATACCTTCGCAGCCTGGGCATTCGTGAAGACGGTTCATACGTTGGGGCGGAACCCAGCGTCGAGACCGACGCCGCAGTGAGCATGGATGTGGCCCAGGCGATCCAGGGCTTGACGGCATTCGACCAGTCCGTCGCTCGCGAGCTGGCCCAAGGGATGAGTCGCGGCGCGATCGCACGGAAATTCGATTGCGATTGGAAAACGGTCAACAAGGCCGTGCGTCGAATCCGCGCGCACTTCGAAGAGTTGGGCATCAATGCGGAGGTGGCGCGATGACTGCCCAAACATGCCTGCATCGGCCGGTTCAAAGAAATCGCCGAAGGTCGCAGAAACCGACTGGACATTCTTTGAACGTTGAGGCTGAGTGTCCCCACGCCAGTGGCAACGGGCCGCTGGAAAGTGAATGGATCACCGAGGAGCTGATCGCCCGTACGCAAGATGTATGGGGCCGATACCTCGAACGCGAGGTCGCCCGGGAGGAAGCCATTGAGATGTTGCTGAATGTTCAACGTATCGCCCTGGCATTTTACCAGGCAAGCATGGAGGACACCCACGAATGAACGTCGTGATCTGGGCCAGGGTATCGTCGCGCGAGCAAAGCGAAGGCTACTCGCTCGATGCGCAGATTCGCATCAACCGCGACAAAGCCGAGCGCGAGGGATGGAAGATCGTGCGTGAGTTTGTCGTCGCCGAGTCCGCGCGGCGTGGCGCGGAACGCATCGTCTTCAACGAGATGTTCCAGTGGGTAAAGAAGAACGCCAAACGGATGAAGATCGATGCCATTCTCGCCCACAAGCTCGACCGCATCTGCCGGAACATGCGCGACGCGGTGAGAGTGCAGGAACTCGAGGACGCCATCGGCGTGAAGACGATCTTCGTGGACAACGAGTTCGGTCCAGGCGCGGCCGGTGCATTGTCATTCAACGTCATGGCCGCGGTCAGCCAGTATTACAGCGACAACCTCCGCCAGGAGGTCCGCAAGGGCCAGGAAGAGAAGGTGCGACAAGGCTGGTTGCCTTGCGGCGTGCCGTACGGCTACATGAACAGCGGTGACCGCGACGAGCCGATCACGCCTCACCCGGTGAAGTCCAAGCTGGTAGTGCGGGCGTTCCAATTCTACTCGCAGGGCGGCATGACCTTCGACATGATCGGCGAGCAGCTCCATCGCGAAGGCTACATCTACCGACCCAGCACGCCGCGAATGTCGCCCGGCAGCATCTCGTACATGATGGCCAATCGGTTCTACGTTGGTGACATCGTCTGGAGGGGTCAGATCTACCCCGGCAAGCATCGCCCTCTGATCGAGCGTCACACTTTCCAACTCTGCCGGGCCCTGCTGAAAGGCAAGAACCGGCGCACGAAGCGCCAGACCCACACCTTCGCCAACGGCCTGATTCTGTGCGAACACTGCGGCAGCATGATCACCGGCGAATGCATTCGCCGAAAGCTCAGCGACGGCGGCGTGCGCTTGCACACCTACTATCGGTGCGCCAACAACAAACCCGGCGACGATCATCCGACCGTTCGCTGGCGGGAGGCTGATCTCGAAAACGCGGTCGTTGCTGAACTCGAATCTCTGCAGATGCCGACGCCCGAGACCGGCGACTGGTTCCGGGATACGCTCGACCAAGCGTTCGGTCGCCTGCGTGGCGACCAGAACCAGCAGAAGCGAATCCTTGGCCGCAAGAAGGTCGAGTTGCAGAAGCAGAACGAGCGGCTGCTTTCCCTGTACCTCGAAGGCCATCTCGACGCAGGGACCTACCAGGACCGTTCGACGGCGCTGCTCGGACAAATCCGAGAGCTGGAGAACGGTCTTTCGGCCTTCGGGGACCTCGATCCGGCGTGCAGGGACCTGGCGATTCGCGTCTTCGACTTCACGCAGCGGGCGGTGGAGGTGTGGCGAGGTTTGAGAATGACCGGCAAACAGAGGATCGTGCGGGCGATATCTTTGAACCGGACCCTGAGCGACGTAACTCTTTGCCTGGAAAAGAGAAAGCCGTTCAGTCTTCTCGCTGAACGGCTTCCTGTTCGAACAAGTCGGGGCGACAGGCGTTGATAGTAACCCGCGACCGGCGGATGGGGAAGCGGTCGCGTTTCCGTTCCGCTGGGGGCCGCAGGCCGTTAGGGATCTAAATGCTGCCCCAGGTACGTTGGCCCTCAGAACAGGGACTGGGCGCCGCGTCGACTCGGCGTAGGACCCAGATCGCTCCGCCCGTTCGCGATTGAGTCGTCGAGGCCTTGCTGGGTTTGACGCCAACTGGGGGACTGCAACGCCGGCTGAAACGCGGCATAATCGGCCATGTCCGCGTTTGCGTCGCCGTCGAAGTCGGATAGGGCGAAGTCGCGCGGGCTACAAATCCCGTCTCCGCGCTGGTTGCCTGGGATTCGGACCAGGGCAGACCACATCGCCAAATCACTTCGACCAGCGGCCTAGCAACCCTGCCAGCCGAAAAGTGGCGATTGCGGAGCGCGCGATGGACGCAAGGCAGCCAACCCCCGACGAACAGATTCAGTTCCTGCGCTATGTGCAGCGGCTGTTCGCCGAGGGCAGCTTCGTGGCCAGCCACAAGTTGGCACTCCTTCGCGTTCTGGCTGACTTGGCCGTGGCGAGCCGCGCCATCGCGGTGGAACCCCCCTCTGTATGCCGGTATAACGGAGGTCAGGCAGCCCGGACGGGGCCAAATTGCGCGCCGATTACCGACGTGCCGCGGTACAATGTGCGCGGGCCGCTCGGCGGTGTAACCGGGCCTGTTGACCAGGGGAATGTCGGGGACGCGGAGGAGGAATCATGACATCGGCGCGCTTTGGGCCAGGATATCTGGCGTGCTTGGGGCTTGTTGTTGCCATCTCATCCACGGCAAAGGCCGACTGGTATGGAGGCGACCCGACGCTCACCACGCCCGTGCCAACAGCTGCGTTTTATTATGCCCCTTCCGGCAATACGCATTTGGCGCTTGAGAACTTTACCTGGACAGCCGGTGTCGGTGCCGGCATCGTCGACAAGGTCGGCGGCAACTACTTCAGCTACGCACCCGGAAACATACCTGGAAATATCACCGAAGCCTATTGGGAAATTCGATCTGGTGCGTCGGTCGGGAACGGCGGCACACTCGTCGCCTCGGGTCTCGTCACGCCCACGATATCACCTACCGCGTTCACCGTCGCCGGTGAGCCGGTTACTCGCGTGACGGCGGACATCCCGAACTTCCTGCTGGCGAACGGGAACTACTGGTTTGGGATGAGCCTCAAGGACGCGCCGGTAAACGGATGGTTCGTGGCCAACACGCAGGGAGCCAGTGGTATCGGCGGACCACTTGCTGATGGGCAGACGCTCTATCACGTGATCGATTCGAGCAACGCTGTCGTCGTCAACTACGTGGACCTGGCTGGCACCTACGGCGGTGACCCCTCGAACCATCTCGACATTTCCTACTTCGTCAACGAAGCGCCGGAACCGGCGACGGCTGGACTGATGGCGATTGCAGGCATCGTGCTGCTTGGCCGACGGGGACGCGCAACACGAGCTTGACCGCTCGACACACCGGCGAGGGGTCTGCATCAGGCGGTAGGCGAAGAGCAGCGTGTGGGGTGCCCAGGTTTCCGCAGGGGTAGCTCGCCGAAGGTGGAAAGCGATCGGCGTCCGGCGCATGGGAAAGCACCGCTGCAAGCGGCGCACCTTCAAGACAACTGCCAGTGGGCTGGATTGCCGCGCCCGGCGTTACTCGGACGCGTCGACGCACAACGCGTCGAAATGGAAGTCGGTGATCTGTAACTCGCCATCCACATACAGATTGTCGCAGTCGGCGCGGCTGAGATGTGCGCAACCGATGACGCCTTCATCGATGAAATAGTAGCACGCACCAGAGGCACAGTAGACCCCGGCCTGATACTCGCCGTGCAGGATGAGATCGCATTGCTCGGGTTCGGAGTCGGCACAGTGCACCCGGCCTTCAGGAGTGGTGTATGCGCAGGCGCCATCGGGGGAAGCCACTTGCGCGCAGGAGGTCGCAGGGTAGAACTGACCGAGGATTTCGCACGTGGAGCGCACCTGCTGCCCACAAGTGCTGACAGCACCGAACTGCAGGACACACGCACCCCATTCGACGGAGCCGCATTCCACCTCTTCACAGGGGCACACGACATCGGCGCAGGTGAAGCCGGACCAGAAAGTACCCGCACGTGCTTCACAGGCCGCCGCGTCCAGGTCCACGCATGGCACCTCACCTTCCAAGGTGCAACAGGCTCCGGCCCCCGGAATCGTGCAGTCGATCTGACATGCCAGCGTACATTGCTCCTCGCAGGAGCGCACCTGGTCTTCAAGCAGGTCCTGTAGAAACCACTCCAAGCGGACCATGGACCAATGCAGGTCCCATAGAGAATCAGCCAAATCAGAATCGCCGCTGAACCCCGCCCATGCGTCGTAGACGTCGTCCGCTGTGACCAACGCCACCGCGAATGCGACCTGGAGGCCGAAGAGGTATTCGTCCACGGCCTCGCTCCCAGCCTGCCGGATCCGCGCGGTACGACGTTCGCCCGCCGAATTGGCGATGCCCGCCGCGGGAATACGGACGCGGGTTGTTTCGGCTCCGGAAACGATGGCCGCGACGGCCGTTGGGTGGGCGTCGATCCAGGTTCGCGTGAGCGTAACATCCGCGCCGGTGTCAGCCGCAAGTTCGTCCAACGCCCCGAGGATTGCGTCGTCGCTGAAATCGGGGGAGATGCTGAGGATCACAGACTTCTCGGCCCGAGAGGTATGCACCTCGGCTGAGGCGGAGCCTGCGGCCCACGTGAACGACGCGTCCGTCGCAGCGCCGACCAACAGCGTGGGCCGCCGGCGTTCGTCGAGTTGTACCTCGACCACTCCGCGATCGGTGACGGCCGCGATATGGTCCACATAAGGGGACTCACATGCGTCGCCCACTCCGTCGCCGTCGTCGTCGGCCTGATCCGCGTTGGCCGTGGCAGGGCAATTATCCGGCGCATTCTCGATACCATCGTGGTCACGATCCAGACTTGCGTCTGTGCTCCCATTCCCGTCGGGAGTTCCACTTTCGTCTGTCCCCGGGGTGCAACGGCCCGCCAGGATGAAGCACAGCGCGGAAACAATAGCCAGCGCGGTACGAGGTCGTGGCCTACCATGGCGGATCAAGGACGGCGGGACAGTTCTGTGCATCGGCGTATTCCTCCACACGGTGACTTCGACGATGCGTGCGCGAGGCGTGACGGCATTCTAAGTCATTCTGGACGGCGCTCCATCGCATTCAGCACCACTTGAGCAGTTTGCCCGGCCGCCGTAGAAAAGCAATCCGCACATCACCGAGAATGGTGCAAAGTCTGCAGCCGGTGCCTCACCAGCCACCAGCGGGATGGCGTGTGTTGCGGTGGCGGTTGATTCGCGACGTCGTGGTGCTGGTTAAGCGACTGCCGAATGCAACGCGACTAGTGCCATTAACCGAAACAACAACGCATGCCGAGCTTTCAAAATATCCAAGGCGGGCGCGGTCATGATTGATTTGGGCACCCAAGGACTGGTTTTCACGCACAGCACGCCACGCCAACTGCCGACGAGATCGAGCGCCAAGTCGCTTTGCGACGAGTGTCTGGAAAAGCTCCTTTTCACTTCACTGTGAAGTCCGTGTAGCAGGTTGCGGCCGACGGCGCGCCCTGCTGCGGTTCAGCGTCGTGGGGCCCTTTGACGTACTCCAGCACGGGCACCTGCGCGCCGTCCGCGCCTGGCATCAGGGTCATTTTGCAGAAGTCCATGCAACCGATCTTGAATGGGTGATCGCAATTCCAGTGGGTGCTGGGCACCGTTGAACTTTCCAACAGCAAACTGAACTCACCCGTGACAATGACCTGTTGGCCGGTGGTCGGATCGTTGACGACCGCGCTGTTGGTGGTCCCAATACAGATGTTGCACGGCCAAAGAACCGTGTCCGGGTCGAACAGCAGCGTCGGGTCACCCGGCTCACCGGCCGGTTCTGGCGGCATCTCGGTCGGCACCTCGTTGGCCGGGTCCAGGCACGCGTCAACCCAGGCGTTCGGATCGTTCGGAGTGAAACCGCCAAAGGAGCGCACTTCGCCCGCGGCGAACTCCGGACTCTTGTCCACCGACGGCTCAGCAGCCGGGGCGATGTAAGCGAACTCGCCGTTGTTGCGCGTTTCGGTCTCGCCCAACGGCACCTTAAACGATGGATGCACGTTGACAAGGGTAACGTCGCCCACGATCGGTGGCGAAATGACGATGGCCAGATTCATTCCGGCGTTGACAAAGAACCCTAAGGAAGCGCCCAGACCGGTCTGCATCAGCAGGTCGGTCTTGGATTGAGCGCCACCACTCGTGTTCTCTCCGCTGTAGCGCGTCGCCTCCGCCGCGTACACGTTGAACTGACCGGAGAAGGCGGCGCGAAACTCTGGTTCAATCCAAATGTTGAACTCAACGGTGGGCGAATACGGGAGGTTCTTCACCCAACTCGGCAGGAAGTCGAGTATTTTGTCGGCTTCCGGAAATGTCACCCGCGCTCGCGCGGAGGTCTCGACCGTCGGAACCAGCTCGCTTGAGATCCGCGGAATCTGAATGTCGCTATCCGCCTGGTTCACGTTCGGGACCATCCAGTCCGGCCGGGCGTTGAGCGTCGCGCTCGCGTTGGACGTCCACACCGCTGCGTCCGAGCTGGGGTCGCGGTTGCCCAGGGCAATCTGGCTGTCCCAGCCCCGGTTATCGCTGAGCACGCGCGCCTTGGTCGTCAGGTCGACGCCCTCGAGCACGCCGTAGATGTCCGCGAGATTTACCTTGTCCGTCACATCGGTCGGATTGAACCAGAGCAGACGCTGAATCTCCGTATTCTTGAGACCGCGGATGAACGCTGTCCAAGTCACGTTGCCCACGGCCCGGTAGTCGAACTTCGGTTGCACATCGAACACGCCAACCGGAGTAACCACCGGGAACGAGGGCGGTTCGATGTGGATCTTCGTGTCAGATTCCTCAACGCGGAAGTCAAGACCGTACATGTTGTACACATCGTATGTACCCGACTTGGGCTTGTTGTCTCCCACGTAGCTGTACTTGGCAAGCGTCACGCTGAAGGGTTGGGAAACCGAATCGAAGCAGCCGATAATCGGCGCGCAAAAGCTGAGCGTGCGATACCCGCGAAATACCGGGTTGATTGGCTCAAAATCGACGAAACCCACTTGCTGGCGGACCGAAACATCGCCGAGGCCGATTGAGTAGCTCCGTTCGCTGACCAGTGGCCCGCTCAGCTCCGACGACAGTTCACGCAAGGCGCACATCGCGGCTTCGCCGAGCAGTCGGCCGCGACCCCCCATGCCGTTCCAGGACACGGTGCTCGGCGGAGGCTGCGGGCTGAACAGCTCGGTGCCGACAAACAGCTCCCGTTCCCAGGTATCGCAATCATCGAGGTCGACGGAGCAACTGGCCCCGGGAATGTTGTCGAAGATCGTGCAGATGTAGCTGACGGCGTCAGCGGTGGTAACGCCACCGAGGATGTCGGTCGAGCGGCAGGTCACGTCTTTCTGGACGATTTCGCCACGCATGAGCGGCGTACTGGCCCCGTTGTCATTGTCGCAGCCAGCGAGGATCGCTGCGGCGGTCAAAGCCGCGCACGCTCCGGCGATTCTCGATTTTGCTGGCACAATTGTGCATTTGCGCCCTTGCTGGATTCGACACATTGTATTTCTCCTGATCATCATGACCTGGTGTAGTGATTCAGCCTGAATCGGAGAGTAAGGCGACGCACCTTACACAGACTCCGCCGTCGGATGCTTGCGTCCTATGAGGCATGGGGGAATGCTCGAAATGGGGTAAAGGGATGGTGGCGGCGGCAGCCCGAGCCGCGCCCTCCGCTTTAGCCCGTAAACTGCGTCTGGAACTCGGCAAAATCGCGCAAGTCCACGTCGCCGTCGGCGTCGGAATCGAATACGGGGCAATCGACGAGCGCGTCCGGCCCAATCAGGATTGCTTCGAATGCTGAGTAATCCGAAAGCCCGATCACGCCGTCACAGGCGACGTCACCCGGAGCACATTCCGGGCCCAGGGCGACAAAGTGCGTCGCGTCATCAAGGTTGATCCAACCGATGTTTTCGCCCCAGGCGTGGCCGGCCAGGGTGTTGTCGCACAGGTTCAATCGGGCCTCCTGCTGGTACAGTCCGAGGGCGGCCAGCGTATCGAAGTTGATCCAGCCGACGTTCTCAGCCCACGCCAGTCCGCGAAGCGTCCCGTCCGCATCGACGTTGATGCCGAAGTCTGTGCCGTCGGAATTGCCGTAGCAGGAAACGCCGTCGCAGTTGGCGGCGGGCGTCCCGTCGCCGACGTTGATCCAGCCGACGTTCTCTGCCCAGATGTACCCGGAAAAGAAATCGATTCCGGCGACGACACCGGCGGCGCCGGCGTTGGCGTCCCGCCAGTTCAGCCAGCCGCAGTTCTCCTGCCAGGAGAACTGATGGGCCGGGTCGATGTTGCTTTGGCCGAAGACCGAGGCGGCCAGTGCGGTGCAGCCCGTAGACGCCAGCGCGGACGCGAGCCGGCGGGTGAGCATTCGGGGCCAGCGGTTCATGAGTTCTTCCCTTATCTTGGTAAACGATTTGTCCATCTCAATACGAGAAGTTGGCGTTGGCGTCGGTCGAGCCCAGGCTGCTCGCGGCGGAGAAGCCGGACACGGCCGCGCTGGCCGGGGCGCGGCGGTCGATGATTGGCCCAAAAACGTTGCTGGCGACGATTGCCCAGTCGACGGTGTTATTTGCACAAGTGTTCTTGATGATGATATTGCCCGCGGAGTCCACGTCGATCCCGCGGTCGGCGCCGGTGCAATTGTTGCCCTCGATGTGGTTGTCGGCAGCCATGATGTGGATGCCCGCACCGTCACCACCTCCGTTGCCGTTGTATGAGCAGGTATTGCCGCGGATTACACAAGCGTAGCTGCACTCGATGCCGTCAAGCGTATTGAGATAGACGGTACAGCCCGTGACTGTGCAGCCGGTGGCGGTGCGGATGCCGCTGGCAGTGTTCTGATAGGCCGTACAGTTGGATACCGCGCAGCCGCTGCCGACCATGATGCCTTCGAGGGTGTTGGCTCGGGCGGAAGAGTCCGTAACTGTGCAGCCGTTGGAAACGAAAATGCCGCGGCCCCCATTGTTGATCCCCGAGCAATGGGAGACCATGGAACCATAGTCGGCGTAGAAGCCGCTTTGGGTGTTGAAGTACGCCGAGCAGTTGGTGATCGTGCTGCCGCTGTTGGTGATGATGCCGTAGGCGGTGTTCTGATAGGCCGAGCAGTTCGACACCGTGCCTTGGCCGATGCCGATGCCGACGCCGGCGTTGCCGCTGGCCAGTACGCCTTCCACACGGCAGTCGAGTGTGTTCGAGCTCGCCAGGTCGACGCCCTCGTCGCCCCAGTTGCGGATCGAGCCGTTGACCACTGCGATGTTCGTGAGGCCAGCCGCTGTCGCGCTCACCCCGTCCAGCGAGCCGGCGACGCCTAGCAGGTCGAAGCCGCCGAGGTCGAGCGTGACGCCGCTGCCGTCGATCTCGATGCCGTGCTTGGCGGCGACACCGGTGACGTTGCCGGTGAGGTAGTACGAGCCGGGCTGGGTGATCTTGAAGTGGCTGTCGCCGTCACCCGGTGTGTTGGTCGCGTTGATCGCAACCCGCGCCTCGACTTCGCTCAGCGTCTTCATCGTGGGCCCGACGGGCCCGGGGGGAGGGTTGAGGTCTCCGGCGCGGGCGATGAGGCCGGCGGCGGAGATGCTGGTGGCGAGGGCCAGCGTGATGATTCGGGTCTTGCGGGTCATGGGTACTACCTCTTTCGTTTTCTGGCGGTCGGCTCTTCTCAATACGTGAAGTTGGCGTTGGGGTCAGTCGAGCCGGGGGCCACGCCGCCGGTGTTGCCCAGGATAGCCGCGCCGGTGACGCCCTGAACGACCAGGCAGACGTTCCCCGCCACGACGTCCCAGTTGGTCAAGTTCCCCGAGCAGGTGTTCCTGACGATGATGTTGCCTGCGAGGTCCACGTCGATGCCGCGGTCGGCCGAGGTGCAGTTGTTGTCCTCGATGCGGTTGTCGGCACCGGTGGCGTGAATGCCCGCGCCGTCGCCGCCGGTCCCGTTGAACGAGCAGACGTTGTTGCGGATCAGGCAACCGGGAGAGCACCGGATGCCGTCGAGGGTGTTGCCTCGAGCAGTACAGTCGGCGACCGTGCAGTTGCTGTTGACGCTGATGCCGTTGCCGATGTTGGAGTACGCCGAGCAGATCGAGACCGTGCAGCCTCCTTCAAGGGTGCTGATGCCGTTCCCGGTGTTGAATACCGCCGAGCAATGCGAGACCGTGGAGCCGTCGTCGATGCTGATGCCGCTGCCGGTGTTGACGTACGCCGAGCAGTTTGAGAGCGTGCAACCGGTGTTCGTGCGGATGCCGATGGCGGTGTTCTGGTACGCCAAGCAGTTGGAGACCGTGCACCCGTTGCCAGTGGTGATGCCGTTTCCGGTGTTCTGGTACGCCGAGCAGCTCAGGACCGTGCAGACGCTGCCGACCTTGATTCCGTCGCCGGTGTTGCCGCCGGCGAGCAGATCGGCCGCGCGCCAGTTGGCCGCCCCATAGGATCTCAGGTCGACGCCATCGCCGTCCCAGGAGCGGACCGAGCCGTTGACCACCGCGATGTTCTTCAGGCTGAGTTCGGTGACGCTCACTCCATCGAGCGAGCCGGGGACGCCCAGCAGGTCAAGCCCGTTGAGGTGGAGCGTGACGCCGCTGGCAGCGATCTCGACACCGTGTTTGCCCGCCACGCCGGTGATATTGTCGGTGAGGTAGTACGAGCCGGGCTGTGTGATCTTGAAGAGGCTGTCGGCGTCGCCCGGCGTGTTGG
>Ga0116151_10004649_pt1 | contig 11992 bp, 9 predicted proteins | sample AD_UKC117_MetaG_FD_89893 | JGI IMG/M metagenome (GOLD analysis project Ga0116151, IMG submission 89893) | Active sludge microbial communities of municipal wastewater-treating anaerobic digesters from Hong Kong - AD_UKC117_MetaG | ecosystem: Engineered > Bioreactor > Anaerobic > Digestate... | reverse complement strand
TTCGACGATCTGGTGGCGCCGGCGCGATTCCTCGGCGAGCTCCCGGCCGGTCTCGGTGAGGAAGACCGCGCGATAGGGCCGCTGCTGGATCAGCCCCTCCTCGGCCAGACGCTTCAGCATCTTGGCGACGGTCGGCTGCGCCACGCCGAGCCGGGCTGCGATATCCACCTGCCGCGCCTCGCCGCCATCGTCGATGAGATCGGCGATCAGCTCGACATAGTCCTCGACCAGCTCGTTGCGCCGGGCCGCCCGGACGTGGCGGAACGCCTCGACATGCGTCTCCATGGCGACCAGCCCCTGGACGGCCGGCTCGCCGTCATCGGCCGCCTCTGGCGTTGCTGGCTTGGCGACACTGCTGCTCGTCATCTGCCTGCCATCCAATGAGGGGCGTGCTCGTCAATCGCCGTGGGGCTTCATAGCAATGTCTATAACATGTGGCACCGCTTCGAATCGCTCCAGCGTCGTCGTCGTGAAGAGAGGTGCTGCTCAACCAACGAGCCGGTTGACCCAAAGTTAGCCTTTGCTATATCAGTTAGGCCATACGTGAACAACAGGCCCATCCGGCAGCATTTGTCGTCGAGGAGACGCGGACATGACCATTGGCCGCGGGCGGCGGATCATCCTCTCGTCGGTTGCGGCCGGCATTCTTCTTGGCGCCGGTGCCGCAGGGACAGGAGTCGCCGCGGAGAAGCTGAAGGCGGTGACCACCTTCACGGTCCTCGCCGACATGGCGCAGAACGTCGCCGGCGACGCCGCCGAGGTCGTCTCGGTCACCAAGCCGGGGGCGGAGATCCACGGCTACGAGCCGACGCCGCAGGACATCGTCCGGGCGCACGATGCCGACCTGATTCTCTGGAACGGCCTCGGTCTCGAGCGCTGGTTCGAGCAGTTCCTGGCCAATCTCGGCGATGTGCCGGCCGTCGTCCTGAGCGACGGCATCGAGCCGGTCCCGATCGGCGAGGGCGCCTATGAGGGCAGGGCCAACCCGCATGCCTGGATGGGGCTCGAGAACGCCCTCGTCTATGTCGACAATATCCGCGACGCCTTCGTGGCGCACGATCCCGACAACGCCGCGACCTACGAGGCCAATGCGGCGGCCTACAAGGCGTCGATCCGCGAAACCATCGAGCCCTTGCGCGAGCGCATCGCGGCCATCCCGGAGGACCAGCGCTGGCTCGTCACCTGCGAGGGGGCCTTCAGCTATCTCGCCCGCGATTTCGGCCTGCACGAGCTCTATCTCTGGCCGATCAACGCCGACCAGGTCGGCACGCCGCAGCAGGTGCGCAAGGTCATCGATGCCGTGCGGGACCACCGGATCCCGGTCGTCTTCTGCGAGAGCACGGTGAGCACGGCACCTGCCGAGCAGGTGGCACGGGAGACCGGAGCCGCCTATGGCGGTGTCCTCTATGTCGATTCGCTCTCCGAGGCGGGCGGGCCGGTGCCCACATATCTGGACCTGCTCCGGGTCACCGCGGAGACCGTGGCCAAAGGGCTGGAGGGTGGCGGCGGATGAGCGAAGCGGTGGCGCAGGCGACGGCCGTCGAGGAGCCGGCACCGGTCGGGTCGGAGCCCGGCAGCGGGATCCTCGGCCGCGACGTCACCGTGACCTACCGCAACGGCCACACGGCGCTGCGCCACGCCAGCTTCGCCGTTCCCTGCAGCACCATCACGGCGCTGGTCGGCGTCAACGGCGCCGGCAAGTCGACCCTCTTCAAGGCGATCATGGCTTCGTGCCGATCGCCGCGGGCGAGATCCGCATCCTCGGCCTTTCGGTGCGCGAGGCGCTGGCCAGGAACCTCGTGGCGTACGTGCCGCAGGCCGAGGAGGTCGACTGGGCCTTTCCGGTGCTGGTCGAGGACGTGGTGATGATGGGCCGCTACGGCCATATGGGCTTCTTCCGGCGGGCCCGGCCGGCGGACCGGGCGGCGGTCACCGAGGCGCTGGCCCGGGTCGGCATGAGCGACTTTCGCGAGCGGCAGATCGGCGAGCTCTCCGGCGGCCAGCGCAAGCGCGTGTTCCTCGCCAGGGCGCTCGCCCAGGACGGCCGGGTGATCCTCCTCGACGAGCCCTTCAGCGGCGTCGACGTCAAGACCGAGGAGCAGATCGTGGCCCTGCTCAAGAGCCTGCGCGACGAGGGCCGGGTGATGCTGGTCGCCACCCACAATCTCGGCTCGGTGCCCGAGTTCTGCGACCGCACCGTGCTGGTCAAGGGGACCGTTCTCGCCGATGGCCCGACCGCGCTCGTCTTCACCCGCGAGAACCTGGAGCGTGCCTTCGGCGGCGTGCTCCGCCATTTCACCCTCGGCGGCGAGCACCTGCACGACGACGACGACCCACGGCGGATCAGCGTCATCACCGACGACGAGCGGCCGCTGGTGCGCTATGGCGGCCGGACCTGGCGGTCCGGGACGAACGGCAAGGACCGCAAGCTGTGATCGAGCTGCTGCTGCAGCCCTTCGACTACGGCTACATGACCAACGCGATCTGGGTCTCGGCGCTGGTCGGCGGGGTCTGCGCCTTCCTCTCGGCCTATCTGATGCTCAAGGGCTGGTCGCTCATCGGCGACGCGCTCAGCCACTCCATCGTGCCGGGCGTCGCCGGCGCCTACATGCTGGGCCTGCCCTTCGCGCTCGGCGCCTTCGTCGCCGGCGGCCTCGCCGCGGGGGCCATGCTCTTCCTCAACCAGCGCTCGGGCCTCAAGGTCGACGTCATCATCGGCCTGATCTTCACCTCCTTCTTCGGCCTCGGCCTCTTCATGGTCTCGATCAACCCGATGGCGGTGAGCATCCAGACCATCACCATGGGCAACATTCTCGCCATCGACGCCGCCGACACGCTGCAGCTCGCCATCATCGGCTTCGTCTCGCTCGCCGTCCTGCTCGCCAAGTGGAAGGACCTGATGGTCACCTTCTTCGACGAGAGCCACGCGCGGGCGATCGGCCTGAAGCCAGACCTGCTGAAAGCCGTCTTCTTCGTCCTGCTCGCGGCCTGCACCGTCGCCGCCATGCAGACCGTGGGGGCGTTTCTCGTCATCGCCATGGTGGTCACGCCGGGGGCCACGGCCTACCTGCTCGCCGACCGCTTCGAGCGGCTGCTCGTTGTCGCCGTCACGATCGGCGTCTCCACCGGTGCGGTCGGCGCCTATGCCAGCTACTTCCTCGACGGTGCCACGGGCGGGATCATCGTCGCCCTGCAGACGCTGATCTTCCTCGCGGCCTTCGCCCTCGCCCCGAAGCACGGGCTCGTCGCCGCCCGGCGCCGGGCGGCCGCAGCGCTCGCCTGCGATGCGGGTGCGTCGCCGGAAGGCCTGCCTTGAGCGTCGCCGACCTCCTCCTGCCCTTCCAGTTCCCGTTCATGCAGAACGCGTTCTGGATCGTCCTCGTCATCTCGGTCCCGACGGCGCTGCTCTCGTGCTTTCTCGTGCTCAAGGGCTGGGCCCTGATGGGCGATGCGGTGAGCCACGCCGTCCTGCCGGGCGTCGTGCTCGCCTATGTGGCCGGCCTGCCGCTCATCGTCGGCGCCTTTGCCGCCGGCATGACCTGCGCCCTGGTGACGGGCTACCTCGCGCACAACAGCCGGGTGAAGCAGGACACCGTCATGGGGGTCGTCTTCTCCGGCATGTTCGCCATCGGCATCATCCTCTTCACCTCGATCGAATCCGACCAGCATCTCGACCACATCCTCTTCGGCAACATGCTGGGGGTGGGGCGGGCGGATCTCCTGACCTCGGGCGCCATCTCGGCCGGCGTCACCCTCGTGCTGCTCGCCAAGTGGAAGGACTTCCTCCTGCACGCCTTCGACCCGGCGCAGGCCCGGGCCTCGGGGCTCAAGGTGGCGTGGCTGCATTACGGCCTGCTCGCGATCCTCTCGCTCACCATCGTCGCCACCCTCTCCTCGGTCGGCATCATCCTCGCCGTGGGCCTCCTGATCGCCCCCGGTGCGATCGCCTTCCTCCTCGCCCGCCGGTTCGGGACGATGCTGGTGACCGCCATCGCCGTCACCATCCTCGCCACCTTCCTCGGCACCTATCTCAGCTTCTTCCTCGACAGCGCCCCGGCGCCGACCATCGTGCTCGTGCTCACGGGCTTTTTCCTGGTCGCCTTCGTCCGGCGCCTGCGCCTGACCCGGATGGCCTCGGCGAGCGTCGGCGCGGGCGAGGGCTGACGCACGATTGGCTTCCCCGACCTTATCCGCTTCAGGTGTCGATAATAGGAATATTATCCGAAGCCGATGCGGCTGTCAAGCCGGTGCCCGGTTCGTTCGGCATTATGGGCTTTTGCGCGCCCGGCGCGCGCTCCGGACGTGCCGGAAGCTCCGGAAAAACGTTGTCCGGCAAGAGCTTGCCTGCCGCCGGGTTCGTTGGTCGGCGCCCGGGTTCGTTCGTCGAAAACGCGGGTTCGTTCGTCCGAAACCCGGGTTCGATCGTCGATTTCGCGGGTTCGTTCGTCGCCGCCTGTCGCGGAATCAGCGACATGTCCCTGCGGATGTCGCAGAATCCGCGACATAAGGAATCGTGATGTCGCGGATTCCGCGACATTCGGCCGGGTGCTGTCGCGAAATATGCGACAACCCGGGCCGGCCTGACGCGGATTCCGCGACAACCCGGGGCGTGCAGGGGGTCGAAGGGCGGCAAGTGGCGCGCTCGGCACGATTTCCGGGGGACGGCCATAAGCGTTCGTGATGGCCGGGCGGTCGAGGTGGACAATGTCACGCCTGCGGCCGAGCTCGACTGATGGTTCGATCCGCAGGCCGCGAGGATCGTGCTGCGGGCGGACTGTCGACCGATCACATGCATTTCCGCGCTGAGCGAGCGGCACCACGCGCCTCACCGCCGCGGCGGGCGCCAGCCGGCGGCCAGCGCCTCGCCTTCGCTGCAGAACCAGCGCTCGCCCTGGCTCTCGGTGATCCTGGTGCGGTCGTAGTGCGGTGACCAGGGCGTGTGGTAGATGCGGTCGCCGCTGCTCTGGCTGATGTTGCCCTTGATGGCGCAGCCGTTCGGGGCCGACTGCTCGGCCGCCTGCCAGCGGCGGGCGCGGTAGTCCCAGGGTGGCTCGAGGCGCGCCTGCCAGAGGCCGGCCAGCTTGGCTTCCGCCTCCTCCTGCAGGGGTACCAGGCGGGCCGAGTACCTGACGAAGGCGAGGGCGTAGCCTTCGGCGACCAGCCAGGCAGAGAGATCCTGGCCCTGGTGGCTGCAGGTGGCGATGGACCTGCCGTAGTCGTCGAGGCCGGCGACCGCGCAGGTCACGGTCTCGCCCGCGATGCGGTCGGCGAGAAAATTGGTGGCCACGACGCCGCAATGCTGCAGCTCCCTCGGGCCGTCGCAGTGCTGGCCGAGCTCGGGCGCGTCGATGTCGGCGAGCCGCACCACCGTGGTGCCGAGGCGGATGGTGTCGCCGTCGACGACCTCGGCCCGGCCGGTGAGCGTGCTCGCGGCGAGCCCGGCCCCGGGCAGCAAGGCCAGCAGGGCGAGCAGCGACAGTCGATGCCGCCGGGGCGGCGCCATTTCGTTGTTTCCTCCCGCAGCCACGACTTCGCGGCGTCTGGTCGATCACCGGGAGCATAGGCGCCTGGTGACGCGGCGGAAGGGCGTTCGCCGCACGAAGCGGCGCAGGCCATCCCCGGGGGCGCCGAGCCGGTGAGGCTCAGGGCCGCACCAGCCCGTCCGGGATGTGGGCCCTGGCGTAGCGGCCGAAGGCGGTGAGGGTGGCGGGCTCTGGCCTGGGCCAGCCGGTGGCGAGGGCGGAGGGGTCGGACCAGATGGCGTGGGCCCAGGGGCAATGGCCGACGAAGCTGCCGTCGGGGAAGGCGTGGGTCTCGAGCCAGCGGGTGAAGCCGGCGTCGGGGGGCTCGGCCAGGTCGGTCGGCAGGTAGCCCCAGCCGCCGCAGAGGAAGGGGATCTCCTGATCGAGGCCGCCGACGAGGCGGTCGAAATCGGCCCATTCGCCGTCCGCGAACATGTGGAAGGAGGCCAGGAAATTACCGGCCGGATCGTCGATCGGGCGCTCGCGCCAGCGGCTGAAGTCCTTGGCCCAGTGGCCGCCCGAGAGGCTGAGGAGGTTGGTGGCGCCGGTGGCGCGGATGGTCTCGATCACGTCCTGGTAGAGGGGCTGGACGTGGTACCACTGGTCGAGCCGGTCGAAGCGGGTTTCGGGCGGGTTGTAGTGGGCGGTCGGCTCGTCGAAGAGGCTGAAGGCGATGGCGCCCCGGTCGCCGAGGCGGGTCGCGGCGTCCTGCCAGAAGCGGGTCCAGAGCGGGATCGACGAGTCGTTGTAGTTGGTGAAGCGGAACCAGTGGTCGATGTCCTGGGACGCCCCGCCGGGCCAGCCGATGCACCACCAGTTGAGGATCACGAAGAGGCGCTGGCGCTCGCAGGCGTCGAGGATCGGCAGGAGGTGGGCCCAGAAGGCTCCGGGCGAGCGTTCGCGATACTCGGCGGGCGCCACCAGGAGGCGGACGCAATTGGCCCCCCAGAGCCCGGCGATGGTGGCGATCTCGGCGACATGCGGGGCGGGGCCCAGATCGCCGGTGAAGGCGTTGAAGTTGGGGCCGTAGAGATGGACGGGCCGGCCCTGCCAGCGGAGCCCGGCGCCGGCGCGCCGCAGGCCGGGTGCCGCCGCACGCGCCGGCCGACCGGTCGCGAGAAGGCCGGTCGCGGCAGCACTGGCGAGCAACCGGCGGCGGGTCGGGCCGGCGAGGGCTGGGGGGTCAGCCGACAGCGGTGGCCGGCTGGCGCTGCGGTGCCCGCTGGCCATATTTGCGCCAGTAGTAGCCGACGGTCTCGTCGAGCACGTGGTCGAGCGGGCGGTGCGGCTGCCAGGCGAGCCGCTCCTGCTCGGCGCTGATGTCGACAACCCGCCGGTCGCAATCCTCGTAGCCGTCGCCGTAGAACTCCTTCGAGCCGATCTCCTGGATGGGGTGCTCGAGATAGCGGTCGTCGCCGCTGACCCGGGCGAAGGCGCGGCGCACGCCATGGGCGAGGTCGCGCATGCTGACCTCGTTGGCCGGGTTGCCGATGTTGTAGAAGTGGTCGAGCGAGTGCTCGGGGCGGTCGATGATCGCGACCAGGGCGTCGATGGCATCGTGGATCGAGGTGATGGTGCGCATGGCATGGCCGCCGTCGACCAGCAGGATCGGGTCGTCGTTGAGCACGGCGCCGACGAACATGGCGAGCACGCGCGGCTTGCCTTCGCCCTCGATGCCCGGGAGGTAGTCCATGCGCGGCCCGAAGAAGTTGAACGGCCGGACGATGGCGAACCGCAGCCCGGCCTCCTTGTGGTAGGCGTAGACCAGCCGCTCGAGCAGCTGCTTCGCCGTCGCGTAGGTCCAGCGCTGGTTCTGGACCGGCCCCATGATCATCGGCGTCGTCGCCGCATCCAGCACATAGAGCTCGGGGTTGTCGTAAGGCTGGCCCGGCAGGTAGCTCGACAGCGTGCGACCATAGACCTCGCTGGTCGAATAGTGGATCAAAGGCTTCTTGTACTTGGCGGCGAGCTCGACGATCTGATAGCCATCGATGAAGTTGGCATAGATTGTGCGTAGTGGCTCGGTGTTGTATTGTGAGGGATTGCAGATTGCCGCGAGATTGACCACCCAGTCGCAGGCAGCGAGGTCCTTCTCGAACTGGACGAAGGCTTCCGGCCCCTTGAGGAGCCGGCGCCGCAGAGTCAGCCTCGGGTGGTCGAGCAGATGCTCGATCTTGTCCGTCTGCCCGTCCCAGCCGACAATCTCGACCGCCTCGCGCGCGAGCATCCGCTCGAGAAAATGACTGCCGATAAATCCAGCGCAGCCAGGCACAAGCAATTTCATGGTTCGATCCCCGCAGTAGACACCCATCGCTGACATAGAGGGGCAGCCGGGGCGAAGCAAAAGGTTTGCCCGACGACCGGGTCCCCCGTGATCGAGTGTGTCATTGTTGCGTCGCGTCATCTACCTGGGGGCGAATTATTGTGCAATGGCTTCCGCGATCAGCGAAACCGGGGCGATTCTGTCGCCGCCGCGCCACAACCCGTCGGCGACGAGGCCGCGGACGGGTCGTCGGTGTGGCCGACGCTGGCTCGTGCTGTACTGTCCGCATCGGGAGAAACGCGGGAATTCGCAAGACCAGTGGGCCATGTCGAGCCACGTCGGGGTTGGCGGGTCGGCTTCCTCGACAACAGCATGTCAGGTGCAGTCAAAGTTGATCGACATGGATAAAAATGTCCAAAAAGTTGAAAGCGGGGGAGTCGATCAGGACGTTCGATGGCGCGGCGGCGAGGCGGCCCCGACAAACAGGCAACCGGTGATTGTAAGCGAGGACTACCAGTACTTCAAGGAGATCTTCGCGCATCTGAAGGAGCTCGCCGGCCGGCCCGGGCTGCGTCTCGCCCTGGCCGTCGACACGCGCGATGCCGTGGGCGAGGTCGATGCCGACACCGTGGCGATCGTCACCTCCGACGAGAACTGCCAGCTGCCGGTCAATGTCCGGGATGCCGGCCTCATCCTGAAGTGCCACGGCGTCGAGCCCTATCCGATGCCAGCTTCGCCGGTCTTGCCGGCAGCGCTGGTGGAGCGGCTCAGGGTGGCGCGCGAGCGGCGGCGCTGGCGGGCGGACGCGGCGCGGCTCGGGCCGGCCGGGGTGGCGGGCCTGCTGGCCAAGACCGAGCTCGTGCCGATGGGCTACTGCAAGCAGCTCGACCTGCCGCTGGTGCCGTTCGCCGAGCGGCGCCGGGTCTTCTCGTTCCGCGGCTCGGTCGACAACTACCGGGCCGGCCTGCTCTCCCGGCACGCGGTGACCAACTACCCCAAGCGCGTCGCCCGCCAGCGCTTTCTCGCGGCCTTGCGCGAGGTCGCCAGGGAGGCGCCGGCTGACGCCTGCGACCTGCGCATCACCACGGATTTCGACGACAGCCTGAAGGATGCCGGGCGCGACTACTCGACAGCGCTGATGGACAGCCGCTTCTGCCTCTGCCCGCGCGGCACGCGGCTCGAGACCTTCCGCATCTTCGAGGGGCTGCGCTACGGCTGCATCACGGTGACCGAGGCCTTGCCCGACCGCTGGTACCTGCGGGGAGCACCACTGCTTTCGGTCGGTGACTGGCGCGAGCTGCCGGGCCTGATGCGGCGGCTCCTGGCCGATCCGGAGCGCATGGCGGAGCTGCACCATCGCTCGCTCGCCTGGTGGCGCGACATGATTTCGCCCCTGGCCATCGCGCGCCGGGTGCTGCCGCGGCTCGAACGGGGTGGCCCGGCCCGCCACGCCGCCGTCGGGTCGGCGGGAGGGCTCGGCTGATGGTTCTGGCCCTTTTCGTGCTGGCTGCCCTGGCGCTCTTTCTCGGCCTCTACTCCTTCGTCTTCTACGCCCCGAGCCTCGCCCTCCTGCCGGCCCGCCCGGTGGCCCGGCGCGATGTGGCGGACGGTCGGCGGCCACGCATCACCCTGTGCTTCTGCGCCTATCGCGAGGAGCAGGTGGTGCCGCTGAAGCTCCAGAACCTGCGGCTGCTGCGCGAGCGCCACCCGGATCTGGAGATCCTGGCCTATGTCGACGCCTCGCCGGATCGCACGGCCGAGCTGCTCGAGGCGGCGCCGGAGCTCCTGACGGTGATCGTCGGCGAGGAGCGGCGCGGCAAGAGCCACGGCATGAACCGGCTGGTCGCCGCCGCGACCGGCGACATCGTCGTCTTCACCGATGCCAACGTGCTGCTCAAGGACGATGCGCTCGACGTGATCGCCGCGCATTTCGCCGACCCCGAGGTCGGCTGCGTCTGCGGCCGGCTGCTCTATGTCGACGACCACAACCCGGCCGCACACGTGAACTCGCTGATGTGGCGGCTCGAGGAGCGGATCAAGCGGGCCGAGAGCCGGACGGGCTCGGTGATCGGCGCCGACGGCTCGCTCTTCGCCATCCGTCGGGCCCTGCACCGGCCGCCCCCGGCGGACATCATCGACGATTTCTACGTCTCCCTGTCGATCCTGCTCGACGGCCACCGGGTGATCTCCGCACCGGATGCCATCGCCTACGAGAACTCGGTGCACGACCCCTATGAGGAGATGCAGCGCAAGGTTCGCATCGCCTGCCAGGCCTGGAACGTCCACCGCCTGCTCTGGCCGCGGCTCCGCCGGCTGGATGCGGTGCATCTCTACAAATACGTCGCGCACAAGCTGCTCCGCTGGTTCTCGCCCTTCGCCCTGGCGCTGGCCGTGCTGCTCGTCTCGACGGCCCTGCTCCTCGCCTTGCCCCTGACCCTGTTCCTGCAGCTCTTGGTCGCCGGGCCGCTCGCCCTGGCGCTCGGGCTCTGGCTCCGCCTGGGCGCCGCCGAGGCGACGCACAGCACGGTCCTCTCGTTGCTCGGCGTCGGCATCGGCATCACCCGCTCGCTGCGGGGCGAGCGGTTCCAGACCTGGACCCCGGCGACCTCGGCGCGGCAGCGCCTGGAGCGGCCGCGGCTCGTCTATTTCAGCCACGACCGCAACGACGCCAATGTCTGGCAGCGCTGCCAGGATTTCACCGCCCTCGGCTTCGTGCTCACCAATGTGAGCTGGCATCGCGACAAAAACTCGCAGGACGGCGAGCGGCCCTGGCACGAGATCGATCTCGGCCGGACGGTCGATGCCGCCTACTGGCACCGCGCCTGGAGCGTGGTGCGGGGGGCCTTCGGCGTGCTCTGCCACTTCCAGCAGCTCCGGGACGCGGATCTCGTCGTCGCGCGCAATTTCGAGCCGTCCGTCCTCGCCATGCTGGCCCGCCGCCTGTTCAATCGCCGCGTGCCTTTCGCCTATGAGTGTGTCGACATCCACCGTTTCCTCACCAGCCGCTCGGTGCTCGGCGATGCCTGCCGCCTGGCGGAGCGCCGGGTGCTGGCGGCCGCCGACCTCCTGATCGTCAGCTCGCCCGATTTCGCCAGCCGCTACTTCGCGCCCGTGCACGGCTATGACGGCCCGGTCTATCTGCTCGAGAACAAGATGCCGAGCTTCCTCGCCCGGCGCTTCGCCGCCCCGACCATGCTGCGTCGGCCGCATGTCGGCCCGCCCTGGCGGATCGGCTGGTTCGGCATGCTGCGCGACATGGAGAGCCTGGGCCTGCTCCTGCGGCTCGCGGCGATGCGACCGGAGTTGGTCGAGGTCTCGATCCGCGGCTACCCGACCGAGATCACCGAGAACGAGCTCCGGCAGATGGTCGAGCCCTATCCCAACGTCACCTATGGCGGCCCCTACCAGAAGGCGACGGAGCTCCGCTCGATCTACGAGAACGTCGACCTCGTCTGGGCCATCGATCTCTACGATGCCGGGGTCAACTCGGACTGGCTCCTGCCCAACCGTCTCTACGAGGCGGGGTTCTTCGGCCGGCCGGTGATCGCCCGGGCCGAGACGGCGATCGGCCGCTTCGTCGCCGACCTGCAGATGGGCTGCGTGCTCTCGCCGCCCTATGACGTCGCCTGCCTGGATCTGCTCGGCCAGCTCTCTGGCGACCACTACGCCGCGATCGTCCGCTGGATGGAGGAGCTGCCCCGCCAGCGCTTCGTGCTCGACGAGGAGCTGCGCGAGATGACGCAGAACCTGCTCTCGCCACAGGCGGCGGGTGCAGTCGTGGCCGAGCTGCGGAACAGCAACGTTGCCTGATCGGCCCGAGGCGGCCGTGCCGAAAGCCCGGGCCGCCCGGCTCGAGCATATCGACAGCCTGCGCGGCGTCGCCTGCCTCCTCGTCGTCTACATCCACGCGGTGCAGTGGCTCGAGCGCAATGCCTTTCCGATGTCGGGCCCCGAGGCGACGCTGCTGCACGCTTCGATCACCTGGCTCGATCCCGGCAAGGTCGGCGTGCTCGTCTTCTTCGCCATCAGCGGCTATGTCGTGCCCTTCTCGCTGCGCCGCCCGCTCGCCCATCCCTTGCGCGAGTTCGTGGTCAACCGCTTCTTCCGGCTGATGCCGGCCTACTGGTTCTCGCTGGTCGCCGGCGTCCTGATCATCATCTGGTTCGAGCAGCGCCCGACCGATCTCGCCGGCTGGCTCGGCAACCTG
>Ga0116151_10004648_pt1 | contig 11995 bp, 7 predicted proteins | sample AD_UKC117_MetaG_FD_89893 | JGI IMG/M metagenome (GOLD analysis project Ga0116151, IMG submission 89893) | Active sludge microbial communities of municipal wastewater-treating anaerobic digesters from Hong Kong - AD_UKC117_MetaG | ecosystem: Engineered > Bioreactor > Anaerobic > Digestate... | reverse complement strand
GGTGTATAGCGTTCATGATCCTGCAGGATGTAGAATGCTGAACGGAATTCTCCCTTTCTGGTCTTTTCATCAAAACGGATGGTATCGTTCACGGGGCCGCTCATATCAGATAAAATGTAGATGTCTCTGATCTTGTAGCGGTGGTGAATGCTGTCATTTTCAGGTGGGCTCACCTTCACAAAAACGTCAATATTGGCATCAGCCACAGTGGTATCCACCTGAAAATACACATATTCTTTATTAAAATACAGATATCCGTTATCAGACAGGTCATCGGCAATACGTTTGCGTTCTGCTTTCAGAAAGTCCACATCAAAACGCCTGCCCTGTTTGAGTGGCGAAGAGGCTGAATCCAGCAAAGCCAGTCTTTTCAGTTCCGGATCATCCAGTTCATAGACCACGCTTCTGATGCGGTAAAGTTTATTCGGTGTAACCTCATAGTGTACGGTAGCCCTGTGTCTTCTTTCATCAACCTCTACACTGAACTGACTCTGCGGATAAAAGTACCCTCTGTTGTAGAGGTAGTTCTCCATACGGATACCCGTATCATAGATCAGACCGGTATCTATGAGAGAAGGGGCCTCTCCTACTTTGACGGTGAGCCATTCTCTGAGTTCACTGTCCGGTTGCAGCGGCGGCGACAATGCCAGCCAGGGTGCAAGTGAAAGGCTGCCCTTTCTTGCAGCAGCATAATCCAGATACTGATCAAAGCCTCTGTTGCCCAGGTTATACAGCCACATTTTGAGAGGATAAATGCCCAGCACCTTTTTATTAGGCTGCAGTTTACTCAGTCTGGCAAGGTCATTGTCCAGCCCTTTGAGCTCATCGGGTATGCGGGTACTGTCAGAAAAAGTGACCTTTGATTCCTTGTACAGCACCTCTCCTTCCTGCAGATACCTGGCGTTGCTGCAGGCAGACAGGAACAGGAGCAGGAAAATGCCCGGCAAGGAATAACTTCGCGGTATATGCTGAGTGCTGCTCAAATAAAACACCTGACTTCGCTGCAACTTAAGAAATACCGTCAAAAGTATGCTGAATTTGTCATTGAAGGCGGGAAAATCCTGGCCGAAGCTCTGCAGGAGGGCGTGGAAGTAAAAGCTGTCATAGCTACCCCTGAACAACTGGATAAATGCCGCCTGCTGGCGGGCAACATTCCTGTGCTGGAAGCAGATGAGAAACAGATGAAAAATATTTCTTCCATGTCTGAGCCTCCGGGCATCCTGGCCTGGTGCAGCATGCGGAAGGCTTCAGAGATGCAGCAACCCGATGGCTGGCAGCTGGCACTGGATGGCATCCGCGACCCCGGAAACCTGGGAACCATTATTCGCACGGCCGACTGGTTTGGGGTGCGAAATATCCTGTTGTCTGAAGATTGTGCTGATATCTATAATCCCAAGACCCTGCAGTCAAGCATGGGCTCGATGTTTCGCTGCAGCATTATACAGGGCACACTGACAGATCTGCTGCGGAAAGCAAATAAGCCTGTATTTGCAGCTGCCGCCGATGGTGATTCAATGGATCAGTTGCGAACTGCATCTGGAGTGTTGGTAATTGGCAGTGAATCACATGGAATCAGTGAAGAGGTCAAGCGTGTTTGCGATCATTCGGTTGCCATTCCCGGCGATGGCAGAACAGAGTCTCTGAATGCAGCTGTGGCTGCGGGAATATTGTTGTATGGGATGGTGAATTAGTGTCAGGTAGTGAGAATTGAGTAGTGGGTATTGAGTAGTGAGAATTGAGTAGTGGGTATTGAGTAGTGGGTATTGAGTAGTGGGTATTGAGAGAAGGCGGAGTGCGGAGTACGGAATGCGGAGTGCGGAATGTGGAATGAGGAGGACGGAGTAAGGAGTGTGGGGATGATGCGCTTGTATAAGAGAACAACTCAAAGGAATACTGATTCTCCGGCCTCCGAGCCGGAGTCTCCTTCACTGATAGAAGAGTGAGACTCCGGGTCAAGCCCGGAGAGACATTCATTTGAGGGTAAATCAGTTATTATAAAGATTCGGATCTTCCCCTTTCTGTTTCGGCTTGTTGATCGGTGCCTTGTCGAGGGTCTGATCAAAGACCACACGCTGCAGTATCCAGTGCTTTTTCTTTTTATCAAAGTAGAACCCCTGGTAAGTACCATCGGGAATATAGGTCATATAAATACCTTCTGACAGCGGGTTTTCGGGCTGCAGATAATCAAAGATGATCATGTTCAGCCTGTCATCCCAGACCATTGCGGGTGAAGCATCCTCCTTATATTCGATGATGACACGATCTCTGATGTCGCCTTCTTCTATCTCGAATACCGGCTTACCAAATTTTGGCTTGCCTCCTTCATCGAACCAGAGCACATCCACGATCTTTTTATTGCTCCACATGTCATTCGCATCCCAGCCAAAAAGCAGATAGTATCTTTCTTTTTTAAATTTAAACTCCTGCACATCATAATACAGCTGCCCGAACCAGTTATCCTGATCCAGGATAACGCTGTCTATGCCCGGAATGAACATACTCATATCAATGAGCGGAAAAAGCACCAGTGAATCGCTGTGCATCTGGATAGCACCGAAATAGCGGTGAGACAGATCCTTCAATTCCATCTGCCAGGTGATGATGCGAAAGTCTCTGTTATCCGGATAAACGATAGATACGGTTGGAACAGAATCAAAAGGGTAATCGAATGAGCCGGGGATCTTCAGGGCTTTCACCAGTGTCTTGACCATCTGGATACAGGCCTGTTCCCGCATGTCCCAGTCAAAAGACTGCACCACTGAATCGCCCAATACCTGCAGGGTCTTTTCGTGTTTTCTGATGGCCTCCAGGTCTTCCCCTTCCGGTTGTGCAAAAGCAAGCCCCAAACCGGTAGCCAACAGCAGCAGTAACAAGAGTTGTTTCTTCATGGCAGAAAAAATCCTGATACCCGTTGCGGTGCAAAAAGTATCAGGATATATAATGAGTTGTTTCCTCAATTATTGCAGGATCACAGTTTTTCGATCACCACAGCAGAAGCGCCGCCACCACCATTGCAGATACCTGCACAACCGTATCTGCCTTCCTTTTGCTGCAGTACAGACAAGAGGGTGATCAGGATGCGGGCACCCGAACAACCGATTGGATGACCGATAGAAACAGCACCACCATACACGTTGGTCTGTTCATGAGTAATGTTCAGGTCTTTCATATTGGCCAGAGCCACCACGCTGAACGCTTCGTTGATCTCGAAATAGTCCACATCACTTATCTGCAGGCCTGCCTGGGCAATGGCTTTTGGCATGGCTTTCGCCGGTGTGGTAGTGAACCATTCAGGAGCCTGCTGGGCATCTGCCATTCCGGCAATGCGGGCAAGGGGTTTGATGCCCAGTTCTTCGGCCTTATCGCGACTCATCAGCACCACTGCTGCAGCGCCATCATTCAGGTTAGATGCATTGGCCGCAGTCACGGTACCATCTTTTTCGAAAGCTGGTGGCAGGGATGATAGCTTGTCGAATTTGACTTTGGTGTAGTCTTCGTCTTTATCTACGATGATGGGATCACCTTTCCGCTGGGGGATACTGACCGGTACCACTTCATTGTTGAACCAGCCTTTTTCCCAGGCTTCGGCTGCCCGGCGATAACTGTCGGCAGCATAGTTGTCCTGATCTTCCCGGCTGAAATTGTATTCACGGGCACAAGTCTCTCCGCAGGAACCCATATGCTTGTTGCCATAAGGATCCCAAAGTCCGTCGTGTATGATGCCGTCTATAGCCTGCTGGTGACCTAGTTTGGCGCCCCAGCGTTCTTTTGTGAGGTAATAGGGTACATTGCTCATGCTCTCCATTCCTCCAGCCACAACGATATCATTGGTACCCAGCATGATGGATTGAGCACCAATCATGATGGCCTTCATTCCTGAGGCACATACCTTGTTAATGGTGGTAGAGGGAGTGGTATCAGGTATTCCGGCTGCAAGCATGGCCTGCGTTACAGGCGCCTGGCCAATACCTGCACTCAACACATTACCCATGAAGATCTCATTGACCTGATCACCGCTGATACCGGCCCTTTCCAGAGCTGCTTTGATGACCACTGCACCCAGTTTTGGCGCTGTCAGAGAAGCCAGACCACCGCCAAAACTTCCAATGGGGGTGCGGGCTACTGATACGATCACTACTTCTTTCATCATTATACAATTAGATTATTGATTTTCTTATTTCGGTGCAAAGGTAAGGTGTTTATTGCTGGAGCGCTCCTGTTCATGGCTGTTTCTGTCAACACCTGCTGGTGCAAATGCAGACAGAAAAGCAGCACAATCAGGATATTCCTGACTTGCTCCGGCAGGAAATGACGGAACAGGATAATGGGTGCATCCCTCTTGCTTTGGCTATATTTGCCGGCATGAAGGGCGGCAAGGAAACACCTTTGATGGCACAGTACAACAGCATCAAAGCAAAATATCCCGATGCTATCCTCCTGTTTCGTGTAGGCGATTTCTATGAGACCTTTTCCAGTGATGCCATTCTTACCTCCCGCATTCTTGGGATCGTTCTGACCAAACGTGCCAATGGTTCAGCTTCACATGTAGAACTGGCAGGCTTTCCGCACCATGCCCTGGACACCTATCTTCCCAAGCTGGTGAGAAGTGGCCATCGGGTAGCCATCTGCGATCAGCTGGAAGACCCCAAACTCACTAAAAAGATCGTAAAACGGGGGGTCACCGAACTGGTAACTCCCGGCCTTGCCACAGGCGATAAACTCCTGGACTCCGGCAACAACAACTACCTGGCTGCCTGGCATGCCGGAAAGGAAGCCATGGGTGTAAGTTTTCTGGATATCAGTACAGGCGAGTTTCTGGTTGCAGAAGGCGGACGTGATGCGATGGAGAAACTCCTGTTCACCTTTCAGCCGGCGGAAGTGCTGGTGGAAAAAGCTCAGCAAAAATTATTCAAACAACATTTTGGCGAACGTTTCTATTTGTTTGCCCTGGAAGACTGGGCCTTTACCGAAGACCATGCCAGAGAGAAACTACTTCGGCATTTTGATACCACTACCCTGAAGGGCTTTGGTATTGACGGCATGACAGAAGCCGTGCGGGCAGCAGGTGCTTCTGTACATTATCTGGGTGAAACAGAACACAGCAACCTCGAGCATATCCGGTCCATTTCGCGGCTGGCAGAAGAAGAGCATGTATGGCTTGACCGGTTCACCGTTCGCAACCTGGAACTCCTGCATCCATCCATGGAAGGCGGCAGCAGTCTTTTTGATGTATTGGACCATACCATCACCGCCATGGGCACCCGGTTGCTCAAGCGCTGGATCCTGATGCCTCTGAAAGATCTGAGCAGGATCAAAAACCGCCTGGATCTGGTGGAAGAACTGGTCAGGGAAAGAGACCTCTCTGCAGGCATTGCCACGCAGCTGAGACATTGCGGCGATCTGGAGAGAATGGCCAGCAAGCTGAGTATGCGAAAGATCAATCCCCGGGAAGTGGTGCAACTGAAACGTTCTCTGGATGCAGTGGCACAGCTGGCACTTGACCTGCAGGAGTCAGCTGCAGAACCTGTCAGACAACTGGCCGGCAGGCTGCATCCCTGTGCCGATATTCGCCGGCGCATGGAAGATACCCTGGAAGAAGAAGCTCCGGTACAATTGCATAAGGGCAACGTCATCAAGCCGGGCATTTCGGCTGAGCTGGATCAGTTGCGTGATATCGGGCAAAGCGGGAAAGAATATCTGGTGCGCATTCAACAAAGGGAAGCAGCAGAGACTGGCATCAGCAGTCTGAAGATCGGCTTCAATAATGTGTTCGGGTATTACCTGGAAGTAACCAACCGCTATAAGGATCAGGTACCTGATACCTGGATTCGCAAGCAGACCCTGACCAATGCCGAGCGGTATATCACACCAGAATTAAAAGAATACGAAGAAAAAATACTGGGTGCTGAAGACAGAATACAGTCCATCGAACAGCAATTGTATGAAGAGCTTCTGCTGGCAGTAGGTGAATACCTGCCGCAGATCCTGTCTAATGCCGCAGTAGTGGCCACGGTTGATTGCCTTCTTAACTTCGCTGAGGTAGCAATACTCCATAATTACCGAAAGCCTCTGGTGAATGATGGGTACAAATTGTGGTTGAGTGCCTGTCGTCATCCGGTCATAGAACAGCATCTGCCGGTAGGCGAAGCCTTTGTTCCAAATGACCTGCTGCTGGACCCTGAATCTCAGCAGATCATCATTCTGACCGGGCCAAATATGGCCGGTAAATCTGCGTTGCTTCGACAGGCGGCTCTCAATGTTTGTATGGCGCAGATGGGATGCTTCATTCCTGCCGAAGCTGCTGAGATCGGTCTGGTTGACAAGATCTTTACCAGAGTAGGTGCTTCAGATAATATTTCTTCCGGCGAGTCCACCTTTATGGTGGAGATGACAGAGACTGCCAGCATCATGAACAACCTGAGTGACCGGAGTCTGGTCATTCTGGATGAGATAGGAAGAGGAACAAGTACCTATGATGGCATTTCCATCGCCTGGAGTCTGTGTGAGTATCTGCATCAGCGGGAACAGTCGGCCAAGGTATTGTTCGCCACCCACTATCATGAGCTGAACGAGCTGGAGAATCGCTTTGACCGCATCGTGAACTACCACATCGCCACCAGGCAATCGGGTAATAAGGTCATCTTCCTCCGAAAGCTTACCAAAGGCGGCAGCCAGCACAGCTTTGGTATTCATGTAGCCAGGATGGCAGGTATGCCCAAAGAGATCATAGGTCGTGCCGATGGCATCCTGAAAGAACTGGAGCAGAAACACATTGGAGAGAACCTGAAAAAAAAGCTGGGTACTATTCCTGCACAACCCATGCAGCTCAACATATTCGGGATGGAAGATCCGGTCTGGAACGACATCCGTAAAGAACTGGACGAGCTCGATATCAACGGCCTCACTCCTATTGAGGCGTTACTGCTTATTCAACAATGGAAAAATAAGCTGGACAGCTGACACTTTTTTGACATTCCGGAAAAATAAGCGGTACATTTAAGGTACTCATCTTAAAACTAAATAGAACTGTATGAAAAAACTGTACCTGAAGGGTGTGGTGGCTATGTCACTCTCTCTTTTTACAGCTTCCTTAACACAGGCCCAGCTAGTAGGCGGCGACGCATACCTGCAGGGTACTTATGTGGAAGCTGGTTTGAACCAATGCGGCGCTTACGCTTCCAGTGTATCGCCTCCTGCCGGTTATGAAGTGACCGGTCTGACAGGACTGAACTTCATTGCCGATTCAGATATGGATGGCTGGGGAGCCGGTACTCCAGAGTATTGCGGCGACTATGCCATACCCGGATCTCCGGTGGAAGGCTGGGGAATTCAGATCGCAGGAACTTCTTACCACAACACCGACAGAACCTGTGCAACTTTCAATATTTCAGGTTCCATTTCTTCTTACACAGCCGAAGGCGATTCAGTAGAAGCTTTATGGGAAGGATCTGTGGCCGGAGTAGATATTTCCCAGCGCAGCGTACTGCATGCAGATGACCTGTACGTGCTTACCTGGATCACCCTGACCAACACGACCGCTGAGCCGATTTCCGATATTTATTACAAGCGGAATATTGATCCCGATAACGAACAAATCTGGTCTGGATCTTATGTGACCATTAATTCAGTAACATCATCGCCCTTTAGCGGTGATCTGGATGCAGTGGTAACGGCCGAAGGAGCTTTGTATGGTTGTTATCTGGCACTGGCAGCCCGCAACCCGCAGGCGAGACCTTCCTATGGAGGCTTCAGTACCGTAGGAGGTGCTGTATCTGATGCCTATAATGGTATTACACCTTATAACCTTTCAGGTTCAGTCACTGTTGACGGAGCTGTGCAGATGAGCTTCTACATACCCGCTCTTGGAGCAGGTGAAAGCACCACATTTGCCATGGCTCATGTATTCAGTGCAGATGCCCTGGAAGAAGCCCTGGATGCTACCTATGTGGGTGGTTATGAAGATTGTGCAGGTACCCCTGAAGTAGGCGGTGCATTCGCAACTGCCGAAAGCACCTGTGCATCAGATGTGTTCACTTTATCAGTAGATGTAGCTGCAGCGGTAGGTATCACTTACCAGTGGCAGAGTTCTGCCGACGGTATCACCTATGCTGATATTGCCGGAGCTACCGGCCCGTCTTACAGCACTACCCAGACCGATGCTACCTATTATCAGTGTGTGGTTTCCTGTACCGCTTCTGGTGAGGCTACCACTTCAGATGCCGTATTTGTTGACAACGTTTGTCCAGGTTGTACTGACGAAGCTGCTCTCAACTACAACCCGGAAGCCAACTCAGATGACGGATCCTGCTTCTACGGATATACCATCCTGGATTGTGATTACGGCTCCAGCCTGATCTCCGTTCCGGAAGATGCTACTGAATTGTGTCTTTCAGATGATGAAGTTTCAGCAGCTATCAGCATGGGATTCACCTTTGACTTTTACGGCACACCATATACCAACGCCTATATCGGCTCCAACGGTTATATGAACTTCAGCGGCACAACTCTGAGTGCTTGTTGCGCTGGTCAATTGCTGCCCAATGGTGCATATCCTGCCAGTATCTTCTTTGGCCAGAATGACTGGAACCCGGCATTTTGTGGTGCAGGTACCATTTCTTACTGGACTCAGGGTACCCCCGGAAGCCAGATATTCGTAGTTGACTTCAATGCTGTTCCCCATTACGGCGTTGACCTGACCAATACTGTACAGGTTCAGTTGTTTGAAGGCTCAGGCGATATTAAGATCGTTACCACAGAGATCACCAATGACGGCTCCAATGCCACAATGGGTCTGAATCTGGATGGCACCATCGCACAACCTGTAGAAGGCCGCAACTCCACAATATGGACTGCAGCTGAAGAGTGTATCCTCTTCACCATGGCTGAACCTGTTACCTGTCCGGGTGCTCCTACTCCTACAGTAGAAGTGATCAGTTCTACCTATGCCAGCATCAGCTGGGATGCCGTAGATGGCGTAGATAAATATGTCTTTGCCATTCGCGACAATACCACAGGAGAGAGGTGGAATACCCAGACTACAGCTACCAACATGGAACTGACGGCCCTGACCGCTGGTCACAGCTACACTGTCAGACTACGCACCGTTTGTTATCCTGACGGATTCGGTAGCCCTGGCATGGCAGTTGACTTTACCATGCCATTGCGCATCGGCCAGCTGGAAGAAGGCATCAGCATCTATCCGAACCCGAGTGACGGAAACATTCGTATCCAGTTGACCGGATTTGAAGCCGGAGATGTGGATGTAGTGGTAAGCAACACACTGGGTCAGGTGGTATATTCCACTAAACTGTCAGTAGGTGATGATGTGTCTGTACATGACCTGAACCTGAGTGATCTCGGCGCAGGAACCTATACCATCAGACTGATGGATGGCACCCATTCTTCTACCCAGAATATTGTGATCGAATAAGATCAGCAACAGATTGAAAACAAAAAGCCCCGGAAATTCCGGGGCTTTTTGTTTTCTCAGAATTCCAGGCCAATACCACTTTGCAGGTTATATACAGTGGTCACAATGCCCGTGGGCGGACGTGTATCAAAATACAGGTTGTATTCCAGTTCCAGATAGAGCATTTTGGTCATGAATGCCTTCAGGCTGGTGTTGGATGCTATGCGATAATCAGCTACGTCATTCAACACCGGCTGGTAGTAGGTAGTATTGCTGAAGCGGGTCTTGTTCTTTAGTTCCCAGGTGAATGATGCATAGGAACTCATTCGGTGAAACTGCACAGGATCAGCAGATTCCGGGTTTTTTTCGTTTTCAAACATATAGAGCGCAGCCAGATACAGACGAAACTGATCCTTCTCCACGACCTTCCACCGCGGACCTGTTCCTGCAAGCAGCTTCCAGTCAACACCCAGCGGTTCATTGAATACCCCCTGGGCAAAGGCTTCCCAAACCCATCTTTCATTGATGCGGTAGTTCAAACGCAGATGTTCAAAACCTGCATTCACAAAGGCATCCTGCCCGTTGGCCTGCACCGTTTCGAGATCGGTGATCAGCCACCAGGTGGTCTTCGGTCGCTTGTGCTGGATCTGGATATTGGTCAGCAAGGAAAAGACGAAGTCATCGTTCTTACTGATATAGGCAGAAGCTTCGCCGCTGCCTGTCCAGCCGACAGAATCTGTACGAACACGGTATTCTTCTATGTTGATGATCTGGGCAGAGGCCGCTGTTCCGCATAACGTGAGGAACAGGAACAGGAAGGTGGGTTTTCTTAGCATGCAGCTAAAATACTCCAAAAGAAAAAAGGCAGCCATCAGCACAGGACTTGTGATCCTGTGCTTAGGCTACCCCCGCCACGGTTATAATCTGAATTTTCTTATTGTCATACGAATGTAAGCCAATTCCTGAATTGTTCAAAACTAAATGATGGAATCTTGTACTACTACTGCAACAGGGAAACTGTGTTTTCCACTTTTCTGCCAGAAATAAATCATGCAGAAATCGTACGTTTACAGCTGTATGCCTAACAGCTTTGTTCTGAGGTCATGGACCATTGCCGGAGCATTCTATATGCTGCTGGTATCAGTCAGTCATTTGCTGTACATCAAAGTACCCGGGCTGTTCGTTTTTCCTGACACTGCCTCTTATATCTATCAGGACAGGCTCATAGGCATGCTGGCCTTAGGTTGGTCTTTCTGGTTATGGACAGGTATAAAAAACCCCGAATCCATCAGGCTCCTGCCTTTTGCCGGTCTTATTTCTGTGATCACCATCTGGTCAGAAGTTCTGTTTTTCCCTGATTTAATAGATCAGGGCTACCAGTTACCCCAGTATCTGGCAGCCTGCTTGCAAACCATTTATGTTGGCGGCCTGTGGTTTCTCCTGCGCCGTCATTTTTCTGTTTCCTGAAGTCCTTTCATTCATCAGACGGTTTTCTATCTTTGCGCCGGAGAGATGGCAGAGCGGTCGAATGCGGCGGTCTTGAAAACCGTTGAGGGTAACACCTCCGGGGGTTCGAATCCCTCTCTCTCCGCCAACAAGATATGCCCCGCAATTTGCGGGGCTTTTTATTTTCCGGCAGAGCGCCCGGATGTATCCGGGGCGTGACGCCGGGAAATAAAAACCGGACCGGAGGAACGGGCAGATCGGGTTTGATACCCATCATCAAAGGGATCGCGGCAGCAATCCCGTAAAAGGTATAAGGGTGCAAAAAATGTAGCTTAAAAGGTAAAAGTTGCAAGAGAAAAGCAGATCGGTTACCCTCAAAGCCCCAAACGAACAACGAATAACGAACAACGAACAACGAATAACGAATAACGCACACCTACTCTCCTGCCTTCTCCTTCTCTTTCATTCGCAACACATGGTTTACATCAATGCTGTTGTTGATCTCAAATCCTACAAGCAATACCAGGGCATTCAGATTAAGCCAGAGCATTAGTACAATGAGCGTTCCTATGGAGCCATATACCTGGTTATACATACCAAAATTATTGACGAAGTACCCGAATCCTATGGAAGCGATGATGCTGGAAAAGGTGGCAAAACTTCCACCTGGAGTAATGAACCGTCGCCGCACCCGTACAGCCGGTCCGTAATAATAGATCATGGAAATGGTCACAAAAAAAAGCATGATCAGAAAGAACCACTTAATAATATTGAATATCCAGTACCAGGTGGCATCTTTCAGACCCGACTGACTCTGTATGCGTTCCATCACATGATCGCCGGCAATGATCAGCAGTACAGAAGCCATGAACAACAGGAACAGGTAGAGTGTAAGCCTGACAGAAGCCACTCTTCTGCGCCAGAATCCTCTGCGGTTATAGATCGGGTGTTCCTTGTTAAAAGCCAGCATGATCATACGCACACCGTTTGTGCTGAAATAGAAAGCCAGCACAAAACCGAATGACAACAACCCCCCTCTCTTGATACTGACAATGTCATTGATGGTCTCTGAAAGAAATTCAAAACCGCTTTCGGGCAATACCTGGTTGAACATATCCAGAATGGTTACATTCAGATCTC
>Ga0116151_10004641_pt1 | contig 12007 bp, 9 predicted proteins | sample AD_UKC117_MetaG_FD_89893 | JGI IMG/M metagenome (GOLD analysis project Ga0116151, IMG submission 89893) | Active sludge microbial communities of municipal wastewater-treating anaerobic digesters from Hong Kong - AD_UKC117_MetaG | ecosystem: Engineered > Bioreactor > Anaerobic > Digestate... | reverse complement strand
TACCGTGTCTGTAGCTGTTGTTGAACAATTTGGTGTTGAAACCGGCAGTGGATTCCCAAGGAACAGTACATTTGCCGCAGCTATTGTTTCTCCCACTCCGCCTGTTCCCGGAACAAGAGTGTGGGTTGAATCATCCGTTATTCCGTCAACGCTGTTGTCAATGTCAAAGGACAGCCAGTCTCCCGCTGCAACGAATACATCCATGTCAGCCAGGCCTGCATCAGTCGGATCATCGATTCCCTCTGAATAGAAATCAGTGATGGCAATACTGAATTTCCAGCCGGAATTGGTTCCTGTTTCGTCAGTCAGAAAGACATCATTATTGCTCCCGGTGAATACAATGTCATTGCCAGCCGATATCGTTCCGGAGTTTGCACCCGCTGTAAAAACGGGTTCCGAAGGGACACTGATCGTCACATTCGATGCTCCCTGGATTGAGAAGCTTTCCTCAACTGCCAGGACGCCTGTTCCCATGGCAAAGACCAGCATTGCCGTCACCATAAGACAAATTGAGTTCCTGAGTTTTTTTCCCATGTAGTAATACCTCCAATAATCAGTTAGAATCCTGCGGCCGCATGAACTCATATAGAAATTATCACTATTTCCATAATTTGTCATTAACGCTCAGTTTAAATTTGCCCTGAAAATTAAACCAGAAAGCAACTTTCCCCAAAAATCCCCCCCGTTTCCCCAAAATAATCACCTCTCAGGAAAATATTTTCCTGAGAGGTGAATATTTTCCTGAGAGGTGATTATTCTCCTTTGAGGTAATTATTCAAGTTTCGCATAATAAAAAAGGCCGGGGGTCCGGCCTTTTTGATTCTTTGGGGTTTTTACAGGGATTCGAGGATCTTTTCCAGTTTTCTTCCGTACTCAAGGTAAGAGCTGTACATCAGTTCGTCGCTGTTTGCTGAAGGACTTCCTTTATGCACGATTGCTGCGACATGGGGTTCTATTGAGATGACTCCGTCATACCCGTCTTCCTTTATGACGCGCTTCAGGATTTCCTTGATTCTGCCGTCACCTTCTCCACAATAAGTGAACGTGGATTCTCCGCCGTCTTTTCCAAAAGCTGCATCCTTGATATGTATATAGTCAAAATGTCCTCTGATACCTTTGAAGAATGTCTCCGGATCATCTCCATGGGAAACGACATTTCCTGTATCATAAAGCAGAACCAGATTCGGGCTATTGACCTCAGCTTTCAGCTCAAGCATGTTCTCAGGTGAGAATCCTCCCCAGCCTTCACAATTCTCATGGGCAAGCAGTATCCCTTCGTCCTCTGCAATCTTAACCAGTTCCTTATATCTCCTGATTGCTTCCTTCCTGGTAAATACAAGATCATCACGGTCAGGTACCCAGGTCATTGTCCTGATATATTTTGTTCCGAGGATATTCATCCTTTTGGCTGCTATCTTAAGATCGTTTACATCAATGGAAAAATCTCCCCTGATGCTCCTGCTCCAGTTCCCGATTGCCGAACTGAAACCGGTGACTGTCATCCCGGCCTCATCCAGGGCCTTTCTGACTTCATCGAAAGCTTCATCCGTAAAATTCGTGGTCGATGCATTCACTCCATTATGGAGCCTCAGTTCAAGGGCTGTCCATCCCAGTTCCTTATGTGCCCTGACCTGCGTCCTTATATCCTTGCCCGCTTCATCGCTAATACCGGTTATTATCATGTCATTCCTCCGTATTTTTCATATTCCTAATTTCAGAAAGGGCTCCGTCGGACCACAATCTTTCAAGATTATATTTTTCCCTGGCTTTCTCACTGAAGATATTGACAACCAGAAAACCATAATCAAGAAGTATCCATTCCGTGGAACGATACCCCTCCTTTGATACCATAGGTATACCAAGCTCTTCCATCATATCCTGTACCTCGTCGGCCAGTGATTTTCTGTGTCTGTCGCTTGTACCCGTACAAATAATAAAATAGTCAGTTAGGGTCGTTACCCTGCTGACGTCAATTGAAATAATTCCAAGCCCCTTCTTTTCATCGAGAAGGTTCATTGTCCTTTTGTTAAGCTCCAATGATTCCAATACAACACCTCGCTTTCATGAATCAAATATTATTATATATGAACCTGCATGTCAAAGGAATCGGACTATTCAAAGACATTTGCCAGGAATTCGCCAAGCTTTGCTTCGTTGTTGATTGAGAAGAAACTCTCAGTCGGACCTTCAACAGCAACCTTGCCACCATCGATGAATACTACATATTCAGAGGCTTTCTTTGCAAAATTCATCTCATGGGTTGCCATAAGAATATTGGTTCCTTCTGCCTTGAGCTCAATCAGCATGTCGAGGACCTCTTTTGTAAGCTGCGGATCCAATGCACTTGTAGGTTCATCGAGCAACAGGATTTCAGGCTGCCTGGCCATTGCCCTGGCTATCGAAATTCTCTGCTGCTGTCCACCGGACAGCTGTACCGGCAGTTTGTCTGCATGTTCCATCAATCCGAATTTTACAAGAAGTGATTCCGCTGCTTCATATGCAGCTTCTTTCTCATAATGGAAAACCTTGATAAGCGGCAAAACTATATTCTGAATTGCCGTCCAATGGGGAAAGAGATTATGCGACTGGAATACAAGTCCTATTCTCTTCCTGTACTCCCTTAGTGCCCTTTCCTCGTAATCAATAGGTGTACCGTTAACTATCACTTCTCCGGAACTTGGTATTTCAAGCCCCGCAACAAGTCTTAAAAGTGTGGATTTCCCGCCGCCTGAAGGGCCGATTATGGAAACGGAATCCAAATCCTTAATACTCAGATTCATTCTGTCAAGGGCTCGTTCTTCTCCATAATGCATTGAAAGGTTTCTGACTTCAAGATTCATAGTAATACTTCCTTTCAAGCCATTTGGATAAAAGTGATATGGGTATTGTTATCAGCAGATAGCCCAACATGAGAAAGGTATATACTTCAAAGGCCCTGTATGTAATAGATTCAACCTCCCTCACACTTTTTGTGAACTCCGCCACTGCAATAACTGACAGAAGTGAAGAATCCTTTACCAGGGATGACATCTGACCTGCAAGGGCCGGAAGTATTCTTCTGAATACCTGAGGGAAAACAATATACCTGTATGTCTGTAATGGAGAAAAACCAAGCGACCTGGAAGTAATCCACTGTGTCTCCGGAATGCTCTGGATACCGCCTCTGATAATTTCAGTTACATATGCTCCGGTGAATATTGACAGAATCAATACACCGATGACAAATTTGTTGTTCAATCCTACCGCAGGTGCAATAATAAAATAAAAGAAAATTATCTGGACTAGAAACGGTGTTCCCCTGATAACCTCAACATATGTCCTGGCAAGATATCTGAAAAACAGAATTCTGCTTTGCAGCCCTGATGCGCTGATTATTCCAATGAATATTGATATAAAAATAGATATGCCGGCCAAAAGGAAGGTTGTTCCATAACCCTGTAGTATCTTGAATCTATATGTCCAGATAACCGTCCAATCGAACTTGTACCCCAGGCTAAGGAGTGCCGCCAAGAAAATCCCTGCAATAAACAAGCCCACCAGCACTATATTTGTGGTTTTACCAAGCAGGCCGGGTTTGTCACCCGGCGACTCCAGTTTGAACATTTTCTTCATTCTTTCCATGCTTTCAGTCTATGTCAAAGAAGAATGACAATCCCTGGTCATCAAAGACCTTCTTTATGTCACTCAGGTACTCATCAGCCAGCTCATTCATTCCACCGCTTGCCTGGAATTCCCTGATGAAGTTGTTGACATCCTCAAGCAGCTGTGTTGATTCCTTGTCAAGGGCTGCACCCCAGTACTCAAAGTCATCCTGGAAAGGTGTCAGGATTGCTATTGTTGTATCAGGATGAATCTGGGCGTTCTTGTATATGGTCAGCGCATCATAGGTGAATGCATCCGCCCTTCCCTGAGCCACTTCCAGCACACATGCTGTTTCTGTGTCAAAAACGACTATGTTGCTTTCCGGCAGATGCTCGAGGGCATAGGTGTGTCCCGTTGTTCCCTTCTTGACTGCCAGAACCCTTCCTTCTTCCTTTAGGTCATCGAATTCTATGACCGGTGACTCTTTGTTGACCAGCAGGGACAGCTGTGATTTGGCATATGGAATTGAAAAATTGACTGTCTTCTGCCTTTCTTCCGTTATTGTCATTGATGATATGACAATGTCAACCTTGCCTGTGGTCAATGCCGGAATAAGTCCCGTCCACTCCATGTTTTCGATTCTTACCGGACGGCCAAGATATTCCCCAAGGGCCTGCGCCATCTTTACACTGATTCCATCAGGGTTGTTGTTTTCATCTGTTGTCTCAAAAGGCGGATATGCCAGCTCCATGCCCACAACCAGCTCATCCTCGGCTGTTTTGGTGCATGCAGAAAGCGGAACTGCAAGAATTACAAATACCAGCATTACTGTTAAAATCTTTTTCATTTTCCCCTCCGTATCTCTTTGTTTCTTTGAAAGACACAATAATTCAATGCTTTCCTTTGAATTATTCCCCCATTTCAAGATAGTATGCACAATCTAACTATTTAATTTCAGTAACTTTGTATCCCTGGCTTTCCACGGCTTCTTTGATGATTTCATCAGCTACTTCCATGCCCGTTACTTCGGCCTTTCCTTTTCCAAGGTCAACGTTAACGGACTCCACACCTTTCAATGCTTCAAGGGATGTCTTAACCCTGTTCACACAATGCATGCAGCTCATGCCTTCTATTTTGATTGTCTTTGTCATTTTTTCATCCTTTCTTTCTTCCTTTGCCCTGCCCTTCGGTTTAAAGCCCTTCAGACGAAGCGCATTGAGAACGACTGACACTGAACTGAAACTCATGGCAGCAGCCGCTATCATCGGGTTTAGTCTGAGCCCGAGGCTCAGATATAGAACCCCTGCTGCAATGGGTATCCCTATTACATTATAGAAAAACGCCCAAAAAAGGTTCTGTTTTATATTTCTGATGGTTCTGGCACTCAGTTCAATTGTGTCGGATATACCTTCAAGGTCATCTCTCATCAATATAACATCAGCTGATTCAATCGCTACATCAGTCCCGCTTCCCATGGCTATTCCCACATCAGCTTCAGCCAGGGCAACAGCGTCATTTATACCGTCGCCGACCATTATAACCATTCCATCCTGTTTGAGATTCTTTATTACCGATGCCTTTTCATCAGGCAGTACATCCGCTATGACATCATCAATTCCCGCCATTTTACCAATGGCATCAGCAGTCCTTTGGTTGTCACCTGTAAGCATGACCACACGATATCCGTTTTTCTTCAGTCGTGTTACTGCCGGAAGACTGCTTTCCTTTGGAACATCGGCAATTGCAATTATTCCCACGGCTTTGCCGTCCACAGATACATAGACCGGTGTCCTTCCCTGCCCGGCCATTTCCCCGGCTTTATCACCAAGCACCTTTATATCTATCTTCAAATCAGAAAACAGGCCACTTTTCCCGATGATTACTTCATGTCCTCCGGTCAATGCCTTGATTCCAAATCCGGCCACAGCTTCAAAACTGTCAGCTTTTTTGATCTCCAGACCACTATCCCCGGCTTTTTCAACAATCGCTCTTCCCAGGGGATGCTCTGAACCTGATTCAGCGGAAGCTGCCAGCGCCAGAAGTTCCTTCTCAGCGAAATCCTTGGAATATATTTCAGTAACAACAGGTTTACCTGAAGTTACGGTTCCTGTCTTGTCGAATACTATGGTCCTTGCCTTGTGTATTATCTCAAGGGCTTCCCCGCTCTTTATAAGAATTCCAAGCTTTGCACCTTTGCCTGTACCTACCATGATTGCCGTAGGAGTGGCAAGCCCTAATGCACATGGGCATGAAATTACAAGAACTGAAACCGCAATTGTAAAGGCAAATGCACCTCCATATCCCATTGCAAGCCATATGGCAAAGGATACTATTGAAATCAATATGACCGCAGGTACAAAATACAAACTTATTCTGTCAGCAGTTCTGGCTATGGGTGCTTTTTTGCTCTGCGCATCCTCAACAAGACGGATTATCTTTGAAAGGGTGGTTTCTTCACCTGTTCTTGTAACCCTGAACATTATCAAGCCGGTACCATTTATACTGCCTCCGGTAACCCCGTCACCCGGCTTTTTATCAACTGGAATACTCTCTCCCGTCAGCATGGATTCATCAACGGCTGAAAACCCTTCAGTAACTTCACCATCTGCCGGGAACCGTCCTCCGGGTCTCATTACAATAATATCCCCGCCCCGGATCTCACTGACCCTGACCCTGGTCTCGACTCCATCAACAAGTTTGATTGCTTCTTCAGGCACCAGGTCCATCAGACTTTTTATGGCATCTGATGTCTTTCCCTTTGCCCTGGCTTCGAAATATTTCCCAAGGGTTATAAGTGTCAGAATAACTGCAGCTGACTCGAAGTACAGGTCATGGCTGTATTTCATTATAAGGTCCATGTCATTGATTGAAAATCCATAGGCGAGTTGAAAAATGACGAATATCCCAAAGGCAAAAGAAGCTGTACTTCCTATGGCTATGAGGGAATCCATGTTCGGTGACCTTTTCCAAAGGGTCCTGAAACCTACTTTGAAAAAATCAGCACCGGCCATCATGACGGGTATTGTAAGGAACATTTGTATCAGTGCCATGATAAGGGAATTGGACATTCCTGAAAGAAAACCCGGCACCGGAAGACCCAGCATTCCTCCCATGGCAAGGTAAAAGACCGGTACAGTAAAAATCAAGGAAACTATGAACCTCTTCCTGAGGCTCTCTTCGTGCAGCTTTATTGAATCCTTCTCAACGGCAGAGTCTGTACTGCTTTCCTGTGCAATCCTATAGCCAGCCCCAATGACACTGTCTGCTATATCACTCTCGGATACAAGGCTCTCATCATAGGAGACACTCATCTTCTCAGTGGCATAATTTACAGAAACCTCTTTGACACCCTGAAGCTTTCCTACGCTGTTCTCTATGCTTAATGCACAGGCTGTGCATGTCATTCCTTCGATACCAACCCTTTTTTCAGCCATATAATACTCCTTTTGTTCATTATACCCGCAACAATGAATAATTGACACCGCGTTACATATATTGCACGATATATCTACTGTTTACCCGGCTGAAACTGACAATCACATTGAATCCATTGCGATTCCAAGCTTTTGGATGGTTTCTTCAATGTCCTTCTTCCTATGACTGTGGTTGATATATGATACTGTATAAAGCGATATGCCTGAGGCAAAGGCCTTTCTGAAAAATCTGTCGGTTATGTCCGGTTCGGTATTGCTTTTCTGAACAAGACGCGGACAAGGCCCCATGCCCTTGAATTCAAGCCCAATCCCCTTTTTACGAAACATGGCGTTAATCTGGTCCCAGAGACTTCTGCCTTGTTCCATCAGGTATCCGATGACATCATCCCGCTCATATATTTCAATTACCTTGAGAGCCGCTGCAAGGGAAAGCTGTTCACCTCCATAGGTTGACGATATTGAAGCCCCACGGTTTATTTCATCCATGATCTCACACTTGCCGCCGAATGCAGACAAAGGCATTCCGTTGGCAATACCTTTTGCATAGACCGCCAGGTCAGGAGTCACTCCGAAATATTCAGAAACCCCACCCAATGCAATCCTGAATCCTGTTACTATTTCATCAAAGATAAGCACTGTTCCGTTTTTAGTGCAGATTTCCCTGAGGAAAGGATAGAAATCCCAACCTTTCTCCATCTCTTCATAGTCTGCAGCCACTACGAGCGCAGCTATTTCATTTTGATAAGCATCAAACAGTTCACGAATTGTGGACACATCATTCCATTCCACATTGTGGTGAAGCATGCTCAGTTCATCCGCAATTCCCTTTGGAATCCCTTCCGCTTTCTCCCTTGGGTTGACCCTGGCTCCCGAACCCAGTGTGTTAAGCCATCCGTTGTAACCAATCTGTACTATCCTTTTCCTTCCGGTGAATGCCCTTGCAAGCTTTATACATGCGGCAACTGCCTCACCACCGGTCTTCAGGAACCTTACTTTTTCAGCACATGGAATAATACCACAGAGTTTTTCAGCCGCCTCGGCCTCAAGTACTCCGGGATGACCGTAGACGATTCCTTTTTCAAGCTGCCTTATGATGTCTTCGTTGACCTCAGGATGGCTGTACCCAAGGGTAACAGGACCAAGGCTGTTCCTAAAATCAATGAATTCCCTTCCATTGGCATCATATACCCGGCATCCCTTCCCTCTTTCGATGACCATGGGCTCCTCAGGAATCAATCTTGCTTTCTTTGAACCGGTACTTGATCCTCCGGCCACATATCTTTCAAGTTTATTGAAGTAGTATTCATTGTTGTTCATTGCCACCCTCCCTGCCAGTACTGATTTTATAGAATAAAGAATATTCAAGGGATTCCTTCGCGGGGTAAAAATTCAGCCTGTAGATTCTGCTTCCCCATGAGTCGGACAACTTCTCATCATTCTCGAGGGATTTCTCTTCAAGCAAAGACACAAGGATACTGTTGTCATACTCGAGCTTAATTGTACCTCCTTTGATTTTGGAGGTGATTATCCCCGGTTTCAAAATCACCGGTCTGTTCAATACAGTAAAATGGAATACCGACTTCCCCGGAATTGAATCCAGGATTACATTGTCCCGAATAATGACCTGCTCCAGACTTCTGTCAAGGGAAATTTTTCTTTCAAACCGGTTGACCCTGGCTTCTTCCGGATAAGCTTTTGATATTTCCATTGATGCCCATGCAACTGTTCCGTCATCCTTCCATTCAAAGTCTTCTGACTTGAAATTTTCTCCGGCTGACTGCGGATATCCGTTAAGTTCCGGCAGACTGTGCCACCCTGACTGCATAGTCCATATATCATATCTTTCGGGGCTGAATGTCTTAATCGTATACATTCCGGCTCCCACATCGATGATGACAGGTTCTCCGTCGAAATAAATATAAGGACAGCCTATGTCATTGTGATTATGTGACTCGTCGTTGTTTCCGCCCTTTATGCCAATGAAGAATCCTTTTTCACTGCCTTCAACCATACGGGCGGCAAATATATGGGAATCAGCCAGAACTGCATTTTTAAGATAATATGACCTGTCAGCGGCATCACCTGATTTTTCCTTCAGTTCAGAATATGCCAAAATATACTCCAGATAATCATGGATATCATATATGAAGTTTTCATAAAAGACTTCCCTCGCCTCGTTCCGCCTGAAAACATCCAGGGCCATATTCTTCATCCGACTGTCCCCCAGAAAATCCCCGGTGATGAATAACTTGGCGTCATACATTGGATTTCTTCCGTTTCCATCAGCATATCCCATGTACCAGTCTTCGTTTATAAGAACCTTATATATGTAATTGCCCATATTCCTTATTCGATTGTCAGCAACCTCACTGAGGTCAATCCCATATATTTGTGCAATAAGATGAAGAATTCCAAGAAACGAAAGGGATGCTCCCTTCCAGTAACCCGGTCCTTCGTTGCATGCACCGTCCTCATGATAGATGGAAAGGAATATATCCAGGCTTCTGCATGCCTTTTCCATTATGGTCAGAAGTCTGTCCCGGTCCTTTTCCATGATAAGTGCAGTGACAATTACACATTTGTTGCAGTGGGTATTCCAATTATTTATAGTGTAACCCTCATTGAAATTTGTCCACCATTGATCGGTTTTTATATATCTGTCAAGTATCCTGACCTTCAGTTCACGTTCCACCCTGTCAACCAGAATGGGACTCCATTCCCTAAGACTGCTCTCCAGCAGACAGTAGACAATGGCAAGCTGCATCCCTGTGCTGCAGCACCTGAGATCCAGGTATTCCCCATCAGGTTCTGGGATTATATCCTCACCATAATGCTGCAAATGTCCCGTGTGAACCCAGGATGTATCCTCGCACCTTGCCCATAAACCATTTGCAATATCATCTAGGAATCTTCCTTTGCCTTCCACACACTCAGCAACGGCAAGCTTGGTAAGTGGATCGAAGACTGCCTTGAAGACTTCATCATAGCTTTTTCTGGATCCGTTCCTGTAATATTCTGCATAGTCCGAGGCCATGATCCTGGGCCATTTATATCCGATTAGTTCCTCCGCTTCCCTGATGATGTGAGCTCTGAGGTCCTTATCCAGATTTTCCCATTTTTCCCTGTCATCATAAGCCGGGAACATTGAAAACATTCCCGGCATTGTTTTTTCTTCCAGTGTATTCCTGAAAAGTTCAGCTAACATGCGTCGTTCCCCCATGGGATTATTCTAACACACTCACCTTACTTATTGACCAAAGATGCTTTCATGGCCCTGCTCATGAATGATGCCAGGCCCTTTCCATATGCATCTATGTTCTCGGTGAACCTGGAATCGGCAACGTAGGTTTCTGCAAGACCTGCGAATATTTCATCAGTACAGTCATAGAAATTGATATTGATATGCTCCCTCCACTTTCCAATAACTGATATTACAGCAGGGTCATCAGGTTGCAGGTTCATCATACCGGCAAGTTCCCTGTAGATGGAAGCAGCTTCATCAGTGATTCTCTTCCAGTCATCAGGACCATATTTCCCGGTTCTCTCATTGCTCTGCCTGTAAGCCGAAGTCCCACCGTACTTTTTTCTGGCTTCATCGGCAAATTTCCTTTTATGTTCCTCTATTTCCTTCATATCAAACTCTTTGAATCCATCCTTCTTCATCTCATTTTTCCCTTTCACTCTTTCTTTTATTTCAGCATTGATAGATTGTCTGATGGCATTGAGCCTTGCGATTTTTTCTCCCAGCAATCTTTCCTGCGTAATCAATGCCGATACGACATCATCCTCAGTCCCTTCAAGTATCACCCTTGCTTCCTCAATTGAGAAATCAAGTTCCCGTAGAAATAGAATCCGCCTCAGTCTTTCCAGGTCCTTGTCAGAATAATTCCTATAACCATTTACTTCAGCAATACAAGGATCAAGCAATCCCTTCTTCTCATAATGCCTGAGCATACGGATGCTGATACCCGTCATGTCAGAAATTTCCTTTATTAGGTATGGCACTAAATCACCTCCATTTACATCCTAAACCATGACACTGTGTCATAGTCAATAATAATTTTATTATATTTTCTGCATCATTTATGTATAATTAAATTGTTTGTTCGGAGGTAATGTATGGCAAAAGTATTTTTGATTGGAAATGCACACATAGATCCCGTATGGCTCTGGAGATGGCAGGAAGGTTTTGCGGAAATCAAGGCAACCTTCAAATCAGCGACCGACCGTCTTGATGAGTATCCGGATTTTGTTTTCACAAGTGCCTGTGCTTCATACTATAAATGGGTTGAGGAAAACGAACCTGCCTTATTTGAAAGAATAAGAAAGCATGTAAAATCAGGTCGTTGGGAAATCTCAGGTGGCTGGTGGCTCCAGCCCGACTGCAACATACCTTCGGGCGAGTCCTTTGCACGGCATGCACTTTATTCACAAAGGTATTTCAGGGAGAAGTTCGGTATAACAGTCAGGGTCGGCTATAATGTCGACTCCTTTGGTCACAACGGAATGCTCCCCCAGATATTGAAACTCAGCGGAATGGATTATTATGTATTCATGCGTCCCGGCGAACACGAAAAATCCCTTCCAGGTGATTTGTTCAACTGGGTTTCACCGGACGGCAGCAGCATACTGACCTATAGAATCCCCGGAGCCTACAACAATGACCTGAATGAACAGAAGGTTCTCCAAAGGCTTGATGATGTCAGGAACAAGGCCAAAGTGAATAAGACTCCCATGATGTTCTTCTATGGTGTCGGAAACCATGGTGGTGGCCCAACGAAGGCAGTCATAGAGCTTTTCAGTGGTATGATTGAAAAAGGTGATTCCGCTATAACCATGTCATCTGCCCTTGAATTCTTCAGGAACGCAGAACACCTTTCATCCGGGCTTCCATCTGTTATGGAAGATCTTCAGCACCATGCAAGCGGATGTTATTCCACCATGAGCCAGGTAAAGTCGCTTAATAGAAAAGCAGAGAACCGTCTGACATC
>Ga0116151_10004638_pt1 | contig 12008 bp, 10 predicted proteins | sample AD_UKC117_MetaG_FD_89893 | JGI IMG/M metagenome (GOLD analysis project Ga0116151, IMG submission 89893) | Active sludge microbial communities of municipal wastewater-treating anaerobic digesters from Hong Kong - AD_UKC117_MetaG | ecosystem: Engineered > Bioreactor > Anaerobic > Digestate... | reverse complement strand
TTCCACCAGCTGCTTTGATGTGATTTTTAACGGTAACATCCAAGGGGTCGCCTTCATAGGGCGGGATAAAATCTTTCTTGTCTTCGTGTCGGTATTGAATTTCTATCTTTGGTTGTTGTTTCAATTCATCACACACCGCTCTTGAGAGTAATGTCAATGTTGCTTCGTCGGCACCTGGATGGATAGAATAACGGGCATCAATCTCGAGTCTTTTTGCATAATTCTCATGAATTGTTGCTTCAAGAACATTCAAACTGTCTTTGCCGTTGTCATCCAATGTGAGGTTGAAAAAGTCTATAACGCCTTCTTTCACATAGTCAAAGACTTTCTGGATAACACGGGCGTTTCTGATACGTCTGTGAAAATAATCGTCGATAATCCATTCCGGAATACTTTCAAGAGATGCTTTGAGCCTTGGCTGGTTTAAAATATCTTTGTAAAGAGATGCTTGAAAATGCACGAGGCTTTGCGATTGCTCCTTAAGAAGTTGTGCCATGAGTTTGGTCATATCATGAAGGCGTTTACCATAATATTCCCAATAAACGGGTTCTTCATCATCGGAGTTGTATTTAGGTATGCGCATGATGGTGGTTGTGATATAGATTTTCTTGGCTCTTTTTGCTAAGGTAATCAATTCTTCCAACCTTTGAAGCAGTGTTTCTTCTTTGAGTAAGTCTATTCTTGAGGGTATCAATCCTCCGTATAAAAGTGTGTCCAGTGAAAGGATCAGGATATCATCCCTTTTGATAGTACCGTCAAGCCAATTAAAAAGCGTTTGCGTATCGGCTGGTATTTTCTTTTGTCCCAGCATTCCTCTGGCAGGGGTTTGAATTTGGATATTAAAGGCTTTAGCCGTTTGTGTGAAATAGTCTCTGGTACATACTCTCTCATCAACGGGTATAAAGATGATTCTCATTTTTTGGTGTAATCTCCTTTCACAAAATGATAAATATCCTGATAAAATCCTCTTTCAGTTTGATCTTTTAACATCCCATGTATACCGCCACCAATAAACCAGGCACATGCTGCATGGATATATCCGTATTCTATTCCTCCATTGAGATAATCCCTGAATCTTGAATGCCTTTCTTTCCCCGTTTGAGTCGGTTCGTCCAGGGACATGTAATATTCCATTTCAAAACCGGCATTTCTTTTTTTAGCTTCCAACGCACAATCACCAACCCCTTTGATATTTTTGTAAAAAAGATAGTTGGGTTGATAAAAGGCACAATCAAAATAATAATCTTCATAATTGTCCAATAAATGGGTGTTATAAGTTGCAAAAAAAGGAATCCAAAAGACCTTTAATCCTTTTGCGTTCAGAGATTTTTTTTGTTCTTTAAGCACCCAATGATCATCGACTTCCCATCCTCTGTAAACCGTTTCGAAAGGCCAGTAAAATCCTAAAAGATTTAAGTTTTGAATGCATGCGTTATTCCATTGTATGAGAAATTCCTCTTGAAACCACAGGCAAGCCTTAAGCCGGTCTTTGCTGGCGTTGTTCAAGGTCTGGTTTTTGGAAGAGAAATCAAGGTGTTTTCCGTTTAATTCTCCAAAATTGTTTTGTAGGATACCGGGATATGGTTGAGTTATCACAAGATTTCTTTTAAAGGGGGGAGGCCCAATCTTTTTATTGAGTTGTTCAATTTTTAAGGACAAGGTCTTAGCAGAATGAATGTAATGTTCAATGACCTCTTTCCAATCTTCTTTATTCGCTGGGTTTTGAACCGGTTTTGCATGAAAATCTCCTTCACCGGACATGGTTGTTCCAACGTTTATATCTGCTATCAACGCCCGTTTGCTCTTAACACCTGTTACAAAAAGAAAAGAATCAAAGAGCCAATCCTTTGGATTTCCTTTTTCATCCACAAAGGTTAAATAGGGTGTGAATGATTCTTGATCTTTATAGGCCGAAGTGATGATAAGATGTTTAAGAAATCCCAGTTCTTCCAAATTTTGTGCTTTATACATTTTTCCTCCTGTCGCTACTCTTTTAAAGCGCCTTGATAACCTTCAATAAAAAAACGTTGGGTGAAAAAGAAAAAGATCAGAATGGGGATAGTGGATATGATGATGCCGGCTGAAATTTGCCTGAAATTACCCGCAAAGATACTGTTGAGATTCGCCAGGCCTACCTGTAACGGGAATTTTTCGGAATTCCTTAAGACAATCATGGGCCATAGGAAGGCATTCCAATAAGCGGCAAAAGAAAAGATCGCCAAAGAGGTGATGGCCGGCTTGACCATGGGAAGCATAATGCGCCACCAAAGCTGTATCTCGTTACAACCGTCTATCCTTGCCGCATCTTCAAGATCTTGCGGGATGGAAAGATAATGTTGGCGCATCAGAAAAATCCCGAAGATATTGACAGCACTGGGGAGCACAACGGCCAGAAATGTGTTGAATATTTTCATGTTCATGATGGTGATAAAATTAACGATTAACCCACCCTGCATGGGAATCATCATGGGGAGGATGATCAATCCGAATAAAAGATTTCTTCCCTTGAAATGAAGTCTGGCAAGGGGATAGGCTGCAAGGGCAGATAGAATAACGTTTAAGAAAATGCCCAACCCGGTGATGATCAGTGTATTCATAAAATACTGCAGAATGGGAAACTGGGTAAACACCACATAATAGCTTTCAAGTGTCGGCGGGTTTGGGATCCATCTCGGGGGAAAAGTGAAAACGTCCACAGCCGTTTTGAGAGATGTGGATAACACCCAAAAAAAAGGAAACGAAAAGAATATGCCCAATATAATCAATAAAAGATAGATGATGGAACCTTTCACCATTTTCTTTGCTTTTTTTGCCATGCTCTAGCCTCCTTTTTCCCCGCACCGAAGAATTTAAAATTGATGACTGTAAACACTGCCACCATTGCTGAAAGAACAATCGCCATGGCAGAAGATTCCCCGAAATTATACCTGACAAATGCCCGATCGTAGATTTCATAAGCGAGTGTACTGGTATTGCTGCCGCCTCCTGTAAGAAGGAAAATTTCTTCAAAGACTTTAAAAGCGGCCATGGTTGAAAGAACCGAGCATAAGAGAATCGTGGGTCTCATAAGGGGTAAAGTGATTTTAAAGAACTTTTTAGAACCACTTGCCCCGTCAATATCAGCTGCTTCGTAAAGCTCACTTGAGATATTTTGCAAACCGGCCAGGTATATGATCATATAATAACCCAGTCCTCTCCAAAGGGTGACAAACATGGCTGCACCCAGGGCAAAGCGCTTATCCGTCAACCAAAGGACAGGTTCTTCAATAAAATTAAGACTCATGAGCATATAATTTAACAGGCCATCTTCAGCATAAATCCATTTCCAGGTTAGAGAAACGATAACAGCCCCTGTTATTACAGGGATATAAAACAACGTACGGAAAAATTTCATTCCACGCAGTTTTTTATTCACCAGCACGGCAAGTGACAGAGAGAAGAACTGAATCGGTATGACAATGATCAGATATTTGTAGGTATTGGTCAAGGCTCTAAAAAAATAGCGATCTTCAAAGATTGACCGGTAATTTTCAAATCCCAGCCATTGAGTTTTACCGTTGATGATATTGTATTTGGCAAAGGATAATGTCACCCCTTTAAAAAGCGGGTAAAAGGTAAATATACCCATTAATACCAATGGCACTAACAAAAAAGAATAGGCCACCACATACGTTTGGATCTTTCTCTTGTTTCCTCTTAAACCACTTGCCATAATGACGAATGAAGCGTAAATAATGCCTATGGTAAGAAAAATAAACAGAAATTCGTTCAGATTTTTATAATAAGTTTTAATGAAAATTTCACCGGTCAAAATACCGATAGCACCGATTAAAGTAAATATGAATCCCCACATGGGTTTTTTTAATGAAACAATCAAACCCAGTATTGAAAAGGCAAAGGCGCACAATAACAATACCAAACCCAAAATTTCACCAGTCTCGGCATCTTCGAAAAATGCCCCGAAATCTGCCGGTAAAAGGGGCATTTCATATAACAAGTATAAAAACAAAAAAAACGCGATACTGATTAACAATACGGTTATACCGACTTTTTTCAATCCCATCTCCCACTTTCTTTTTTTCAAGTAAGAGAGCCCCTTTAAGGGCTCTCTCCATTTGAAAAATGATTAACGTAATACTTTGTTGATTTCTTCTTCGGCCAATTCAAGTGCTTCTTCTGCTGTGTAATCGCCTTTGATGGCATCCATGAAGATTTCATCCAACACCCGTCGGAATTCAGCAAATTTTTCCTGTTCCAGTCCGGGGATAAATCCAATGTCTCTCACGTATTCCATAGATAGACTGGCCATGATTTGCGCCTTGGCCTGAAGATCTGTTTCGGCTTTGTCTACGAAATAAGGATCCGTGTCTAATCCTATCTTAGTTGAAGGTACGATACTGGCGTGTTTGTCAAATTCTACCTGCCAATAGGAGGAAGTAATCCACATGATGTAATCAGCAGCTTCTTGTTTGTGTTCAGCGTTAACAGGAATGACGAAATTCATCATGGCTGATTTTAACATCTCAGCCTTTCCCAATGGTAGTGGCGCCACATCGGTAACAGCATAGATGCTTGGGCTGTTTTCCTGGATATGTTTCAGCATGGACATCCCAACAGGATACATGGCAATCTTACCGGCTGAGTAGTTTTCTCTTCCTGCAGTATAACCGCCCAATGTTCTGGGGATCAAATCTTCTTCAAAGAGTGTTTTGTACCAATTCAACTTTGCGATCGCATCCGGTGTGTTAAAGGTAGCCTTTTTGCCATCCTCAGAAACGAGTTGTATACCTTCCAGCATCAAATCTTCGAATCCGCTGATGGTTGGTTCAAATCCATATTTCCCTGTTTTTTCTTTGATGATTCTGGAAACTTCAAGCATTTCTTCCCAAGTTTCCGGGGGATTGTCCGGGTCAAGTCCGGCTTCTTCAAATATTTCACGATTGTATATCAGTATCTGTGGTGAAGCGTACCAAGGTATGGAATATAGCTGTTCATCAATGGTGTTTCCCGCTAATAATTGTGGCCAGTATCTGTACTTGTCAACTTCTGTAAGATATTCATCCATGGGTGTTAATGCCTCCAAAGCAACCAGGTCAATGGCCCAGATGGTATTCATGTTCACAACATCCGGTGCGGTCCCTGCTGCAATAGCCGCTTGCAGTTTTTGTAAACCGGCATCATAGGCAACATCCACCCATTCGACTTCTACTCCGGGATTTGCTTCCTCAAAACTTTTGTTCACATCGTTCATGTAATCATCAAACCACGGACTCAGTGAAAGTGTCCAAACCTCAATCTTTGTTGTTTTTGCAAAAGCAGTAAAAGCGATTAGTAGAACCAAAGTCAAAATCATTAATTTTTTCATAAAACGACCTCCTTATTACCCTTTCGGGATTTGATGTGTTATTTTTTGAAGCTGTTGATTGATGATTTCTTTGTTGAATCCCTCAATAGAATGATTATTCAAAGCCAAAAAGACACCCAATGACTGGCCCATTCCAGCACAGGTTGGCATAATTCTTGCCGCTGATTGTCCAGAGAAATCAGATGATAAACAGCGTCCGGCCATGAATAAATTATTGAAATCAATTGAAACAAGTGATCTCAAGGGTATTTCGTAATAATCTTGATAGTTTGGAATAAACTGTTTATCCTCCGCAGTTAACTCCGCTTTGCCTTTGTGAATATCGATACCGTAGCAAGCCTTTACCACACCATCATCGAATTTGTTTGCGTTAACGACATCATGTCCGGTGAAGGTATACAAACCCTTTACCCTTCTGCTTTCGCGTATGCCGATCTGAGGGGCGATTTTTTCCAGATAAGCGTTTTCAAAACCGGAGACGTATTCTTTCGCGAATTGAAAAACCTTCAAAGCCTGTTTATGTCCAGTATGAATGGCCCTTGAAAGCTCAAATGAGTTGGTTGTTTGAGCGAAGATATGTGTTGTATTGACAGTTACTCGGCCTTTTCCGGGTAACTGAACAAAAAAGAAATGCGTATTTGGATATTCCAGTCCGGCCTTTTTGGCCCGTTCGATTTCCTCAAAATACCCTGCACAGGAAATGAGTTCCATCTCCGGGTTTACCCATGCTAGGAAATTTTCCCGGTTTTGTTTAACATCCGCTTTAATCCTGGAAAAATTGACTCCGGAGATGATAAACATGGTGGTCAGAGCTTGGTTATTGCCTTGCTCATCACCCGATTCTGTTTGTGCACCTGATAGATATGCAAAAGAGGCATTTCCGGTAGCATCGACCCATTGATCACTTTCAACGTCTATTCTTTCTGAGAGCCCGGTCATGATGGTTGAGCTTTTAATGTCCCCCTCTTCGATGTGACAGGCGATGGGTTGGGCATTAAAAAGACAACTCAAATTACTTTCTTCCTCAGCCATGTCATGCAGACTGAGCCGTATTAATTCTGAATCAAATGTATTTGCATACAGCCCTCCCAAGTAATCTACACGGCTCAATAATTCTGAAAAAAGACCCTGAACCAGGTGTTCATCGTTCAACCAATACCGCATGAAAGGATTGACAAGTCCATTGGTAGCCATTCCTCCCAAAGTTCCGGTTTGCTCAACTAAGAGGACCTTTTTCCCCATTCTTGCAGCCGCTATTGCGCAGTGAAAACCGGCCATGCCACCGCCAAAAACAACACAATCGTATTTCATCCCAGTTCCTCCATCGTGACATGGTTCTTTTCCAAGATTTTGTAAGCATGATCCAAGGCATAAAAGGCAGCACCTTTCGCTCCTGCCATTTCATCCAAATCTGAAAATTGAACAAAGTGATCCTTATAGGATGGATCCAGTTGTTTTAATTGTTGATTGAGTTGGCTTAATACTCCCTCCCCATATTGAATAATCGAACCGCTTAAATAGAAGGCCTTGGCTTCAACGGTTCTTTGAACCGTGTCGATCAACCAAGCCAGTGTTGAGGCGAATGTGTTCATGATGCTTGTTTCTTCACCGGGATGAGACTCAAGGTTTTCCTTAAGGGCTTTTGCTGAGGCCACCGTTTCAACGCAGCCACGCTTTGAGCACTTGCAGATCCGTTGATTACCGGGCAGTATGATATGACCGACTTCTGCGCCACCGCCATAAGCTCCATTGATCAGTTTTCCATCTATGACGATCCCGGCACCGATTCCCGTTCCAACAGTCATTAAAACCAGTGAGTCTTCTTTGCTGATTTTCCATTGACCATAGGCGGCAAGATTCGCATCGTTGTTGATGATGGGAAACATTCCCGTCCGTTCGAAAATTTCTTTTCCGATTTCTCTTCCCGTCCAGTTTTTAATATTATCCGTTGCGTAAAGAATGGTCCCCCTTTTTTCGTCGCATCTGCCAGCGGTGGCAATCCCCAAAGAGGTGATGTTTGAAGATTGTAACGATAGATCGTTGATCATGTCAGAAACTGTTTTTATGATTCCATCGGCTTCCTGAGGGGTCTGAGTTGTTTTTGTATTTATGATATTGCCGTATTGATCGATTAACAACCCTCTGAGGCGTGTTGCACCGATGTCTATGCCAATGGATGAGATTTTGCTTTTCAGATCGGATAGAGACTGAACAAATCTTTTGGCAATCTGTTGAGGACGAGTAATCGCACCCCCAACGATAACAGTATAAGCACCACGAAGGATGGCTTGTCTGATTTGATACGGTTCGTTATAGTTACCCTCTGCGATCACAGGAATATCCGTTATTCCCTTAATTTCATCAATCAATTCCAGGTCTGGCTTCTTTCGATTTTCAGAATAATCCGTATAACCTGAAAGGGTAGTTGAGATGAAATCCGGTTTCAGAGGGATGATTGCCTCAGCGTCTTTGATATCCGCCACATCGGCAACAATACCGACTTGAGGGTGATGGTCTTTTATATATTGATAGAGTTTTTCTAACTCAACCGGTCTGCTGACTCGGGTCGAATCGATAGCAACAAGATCGGCTCCGGCTTCCACCAGAGCGTGAATCTGTTCAGTTGTGGTAGTGATAAAGGCATCGTATGCCGGGTCTCGGTCTTTGATTAAGCCGATAACCGGGACGTCCACCACTTTTTTAATGGCTTGTACATCCACTGCTGAATTAGCACGGATACCTTTTGCACCACTTTGCACTGCGGCAAGTGCCATCCGCTGCATATGATGGGCACCGTGTAATGGCTCCCCTTCTTCTGCCTGACAGGATACGATTAATGAATTTTTAAAGATGGCATACATACGATTCCTCCTGGAGTAAATTTCAAATATAGTATATAGAAATAAACTAAAATCTCAAAATATGAATATCAATATTGAGATATTCTCAAATGCGATTATCTTTAATTATCTGTTTTTTTCTTCCATTTTCTTAGTTTTTCTGCCTTGTTAAAAAAAACGGGCTTTGTAGTATGATATATTATATGAGAAAATCTCAAAAAGAGGTGGTAAAGTTGGAAGACAAAAATTTACTTTTACAAATAGAAAGTAAGAAGAATAATTTTACCAAAACCGAAAAGAAGATTGCCGAATACATATTAACTGATAATGCCAAAGTTGTATATATGTCTATAACTGAGTTATCCGATACACTAAAAGTGAGTGAAGGTACCATCGTCCGATTTTGTCAGAAAATGGGTTTTAGCGGGTTCCATCCCTTCAAGATCAGTTTGGCCGTTACTAAAAGAACCATTACGGATACGGATGATCTTTTCGCAGTCAACAATGGGGACATGAGGGCACTGAAGAATTATGTGGCCAGGCGGAATATTGAAATCATAGAAAGTACGAATCAATTCATATCTGAAACGGAATTGGCAATGTGTGTGGATGACATTAAAAAAGCCGATAAGATTCTAATCTCTGGCATGGGAGCCTCCGGAAACACTGCGGGCGATTTTTTCTACAAGTTAATCAGGTTGGGTTTGAATTGCCAGAGGACAATAGATGCGCACATGCAGGCTATGCTGGCATCACAGTTACACAATGGAGATGTTCTCATTGCCATCTCTCAAAGCGGAAGCACGTTGGAAATAGTTGATATTGCCCAACAGGCTAAATCACAAGGGGCAAAGGTGATTGCCATCACGGGTTATGAGCGTTCTCCTTTAACCAAATACTCGGATCGCATCTTATTGACTCCCATAAAGGAAACACCCTTTGAAAGCGGGGCCATACGGGCAAAAATCGCACAACTTTATGTCATTGAACTGCTTTTTTCTGCCCTATACATTGAATTGAAAGACAACGGACTGAAGAATATCAAGCGCACGGCGGATTCGGTTGCCAAATGGATTTATTAAACGTTTTATGCTAATATAGTCAAAATGGACTGTGGAGGTTTTGAATGAAGGCAATCGCTTATTTACTGCTGGTTACTTTGATTTGGGGTACAACCTTTCCATTACAGAAGTTTTTTTTGGTGGATGTATCGCCTTTTGCTTTTAACGCCATTCGGTTTTGGCTAGCGGCATTGTTTTCTTTATTTTTTGCAAAAAAGCACGTAGTCAAGGAAGCCATGCTTTTAGGACTTGTGTTTGGCGTTGCTTATTTGACCCAAACGTGGGGAATCACACTCACAACGGCTTCTAAAAGTGGTTTCTTGACTTCTTTATATATCATAATCGTGCCTCTTTTCGCTTTTTTACTAGAAGGAGAAAAGATCAACGGTTTTCAAAAGATAGGGTTTCCCGTTGCCATCATCGGCTCCTATTTTATGGCCGGGGGAATCAGCGGTTTAAATGCGGGCGACTTGTTGAATATTGTTTGCGGTGTTTTATTCGCCCTGCATGTGGTATTGGTTACAAAGGCATCCAAAAAGATGGACGAAATGAGTCTGTTAACCGTTCAATTTGCTACGGCAGCATTGATTAATACCATCGCCGGTCTGTCAGGCAAATGGGCTCTTCCCTTACCGGTTCTGTCAGTGGCATGTTACTTGGCTCTTTTCCCGACACTTTTAGCATTGATTATTCAATTGAAATATCAAAAGCAGGTGGGCAGCAACATCACGGCGTTGATATTCGTGGGTGAACCAATCTTTTCTGCGCTTTTTGCCGTGATGTTTATCGGCGAGAGGATGAGTGTGATGCAAACAATTGGTGCTTTGATGCTGGTTTCTGCAATATTGTTTGCCAGTTTGGAAAAAAAGAGACAAAAATGTAATCCAATTGATGGTTCATTCTAAGAATATTTTTTTAGGGCACTTGACAGATCGGATAATTTATAGTATATTATACCATCAAGCGCATCCGATGCGCACAATTTTAGGAGGAACAAGTTAATGGCAAAAGGAACAGTAAAGTGGTTCAACACTCAGAAAGGCTACGGATTTATCACAAAAGACAACGGAGACGATGTATTCGTGCATTATTCCGCAATTAAGTCAGACGGATTCAAGAATCTCGAAGAAGGACAAGCAGTAGAATTTGAGATTCAAGATGGAAACAAGGGACCACAGGCTTCAAACGTAACGTTGGTTTAAACGAGACAGACAGTAAACAGGAAATAGGAGGAACAATCAATGGTTAAAGGTACAGTGAAATGGTTTAACACCCAAAAAGGTTATGGTTTTATTACTAAAGAAGATGGAGAGGATGTATTCGTGCATTACTCTGCGATCAAAAATGAAGGATTTAAGAACCTCGAAGAAGGGCAGAAAGTTGAATTCGAAGTTCAGGAAGGTAGTAAGGGCCCTCAAGCTGCAGAGGTTTCAGTCGTAGAATAAAATTATAAACAGTTAGAATATATTTTTTAGCAAAAAGGCGGGAAATCCCGCCTTTTTTGTTTTTGCATTAGTTATCAGGATTTCTTTCCAAAACCGGCAGCCTGATGGTAAATGTCGTGCCTTTTCCTTCTGCGCTTTCGAGGATAATTTTACCGTTCATTTTTTCAACGAATGCATAGATGATGGGAAGCCCTAATCCCAGTCCCCTGAATTCTTTCGTTAGACTTTGGTCTTTCTGAAAGAACATTTCGTAAATATTTTTCTGGGTTTCTTCATCGATTCCGACCCCTGTATCCGTCACCGTAAGAATAAGTGTGCCGTGATTTTTGGCGGTTTTTAAATAATCGGCACCTATGATGACCTTTCCCGATGGTGTAAATTTGATGGCATTGTCTACCAGTTTATCCAGGATTTGTCTTATCATCTTTTGATCGCTGTATATGATTTGGGGTAAACTGTTCTTATGGTTGCCGAATAACAGTTTCTTTTTTTCCGCTGAAACGGAGAATAGATGTGTTACTTCATCCAACAAGGTCGAGGGGTTAAATTCAGAAGCTTGGATTTTCATCTTTCCGTTGCTTATTTTGGCGATTTCAATGAGATCGTTAAAAATCTGTTCAAGTTGTATGGAAGCGTTTAAAGCCATTTCCAACAGATAGCGTGCGTCAGTATCCACGCTGGTTTCCAGAGTGGATTCAATCGCCCCCCTGATGCCGGCGAGCGGTGTTCTCAGTTCATGACTGAGGTTGGATAGAAATTCTGTTTTGGCGTTGTTTAAAAAAGTAGCCTTTTCTTCTGCTTGTAAAAGTTCTTTTCTCATTCTGATATTGACCAACAATTGAGAGAACAGGGAAAGCAGTTTTTTTTCTTTTTGGGTATATGCATGTCTTGTCTTAACCGAGTCAAAACCCACAAATCCGATGCATTCTTTCCCTCTCAACATGGGGACTGCAAGGAGACTTTTAATATTCTGTGCCATCAGTAACCTCTTTAAACCCGTTTCTTCTAAATCTTGAACATTTTCAATGTACATGGCTTCTCCCTTGAGGTGTTGCTCAACCCATTGCGTAATTGTTGATAAGGGGACTTTCTGAAGGTTTTGAATTTCAGGAGTGATGCCTTGAGCACACCATTCATGGGTATTGGTTGTCGTTTCTGATTCAAAATCGTACTCGAAAACATACGCCCGGTCAGCTTCGACAAAGCGGGCGATTTCACCCAGGATGTTTTCAATTGCTTCATCCGCTTCTTCCAAGGGAATGTTGATGTATTCGGTGGCAATGTGCATGATAATTCT
>Ga0116151_10004637_pt1 | contig 12009 bp, 8 predicted proteins | sample AD_UKC117_MetaG_FD_89893 | JGI IMG/M metagenome (GOLD analysis project Ga0116151, IMG submission 89893) | Active sludge microbial communities of municipal wastewater-treating anaerobic digesters from Hong Kong - AD_UKC117_MetaG | ecosystem: Engineered > Bioreactor > Anaerobic > Digestate... | reverse complement strand
TGTGGGCGGTGGAAGTAACGCGATGGGAATTTTTAGCGCGTTTCTTGATGAAGAGGATACTCACCTTATTGGAGTAGAGCCCGCCGGTCGTTCACTAAAAAAAGGTGATCACGCCGCGACCATCACATACGGTAAACCCGGATTAATTCATGGCTTTAAGTGTTATCTTCTTCAGGATGACAAGGGCGAGCCGGATCCAGTATATTCGATTGCCAGCGGACTGGATTATCCCGGTGTTGGCCCTGAGCATTCGATGTTAAAAGATAAAGGCCGCGTGGAGTATGTTTCTGCCAATGATAAAGAGGCTTTAGATGCATTTTTTGAACTGAGCAAGAAAGAAGGCATTATTCCGGCACTTGAGAGTGCTCATGCTGTCGCTCATGCAATGAAGCTTGCCAAAGATAATCCTCGCCAGTCAATTCTTGTTAATCTCAGTGGACGCGGGGACAAGGATATCGACTTTGTGGTAGAGAACTACGGCAAGGATTACGGTATGGTTCTTTAATAATCTGTTGCCAAATCATAACCGGGCAGTCCAGCACCATTTTAATAGAAAAATGGTGCTGGACTGCCAGTTCTCCTCTTCCCAAATGCATTTTCCCATTAATCATTAGAGAATTTCATTAATTATCTTTTCACAAGCTCGGAAATCTGCTGAAATCCTGTATTTGGAATACAACTCATAATTTCATTAAAAAACCCTCCCGGGCTTACGGTATATGTCAACATAGTTGCGCCTTTTTTTGAAAAAATTTATGCAGCGTTTTCATCTGCTTTTTTGCGCGTTTTTACCGTTGTAAGACTGACAGAATTAAGAGTAACAATGTGCTCTTCCGGAAGTTGTCTCGCATGACGACTCCATCTTATCGGATTTTTAGCTCTTGCCTCCAACACTACTGTGTTTCTATTTTTGATGATCGATGTGTACTCCCCATCTCTCATCTGTTTCGGTGTTATATAATGCAATCCTGAATGAGCATGACCAGTATTATAATTATCAACAAATTTCGCAAACCACTCCCTGGCATTTTCGATACTTGAAAAACTACCAGGATATGAAACATCATACTTTAAAGTTTTAAACCACGACTCAATAAACGGATTATCATTGCTTACCCGCGGTCGTGAATAACTATTGCAAATACCAAGGCTATAAAACAGAGCAAGAAGAGTCGTTCCTTTCATTGGGTTGCCGTTATCAGAATGTATCCATACATCTGGATAATTGTTATCCCGTAATGCTCCTCGAAACAGTTCCTCAGATAATGTTTCATCTTCACGATCATGTATAGACCACTTCACGATGCTTCGATCCCATATGTCTATAATTGTATATGCATAATAAAACATACCTGTAATATGTGACCTCAACCACGTAATATCCCAACACCACACCTGATCTGGACCGGTTGCTATCTTTTCTGGCGGGCGACTTTTGTTTTGGGCCGGCTTGGTATTTCCACGATGATTCGATAACCCGTTTTTCTTCAATACTCTGTAAAACGTGCTAACACTAGCTAAATACAGGCCTTCATCAAGCAATATCGCGAATATCTTGTATGGATTTAAGTCTCTAAATCTTATACTACAACAATGATTGATAATGGATTGCTCCTCTTCATGTTTCATTTTTCGAGGATTATTTTTTTGCGCACCTTTACGTAAATCCGTTGTATTCCCTGCTGCCCATCGTCTGAAAGTAGTGACAGATATCTCCAATACTTCACACGCTTTCCATAAACGAGCTCCGTTTTCATGCGCCTCAATTATCAATATTACTGCCATTTTTCTGTTTTTTTCAGGGATTAATCTTCCTCGTCGTCCCCCCATAGAGCTTCCGCTTTTTTTTTTAGAGTATACAGCGCGGCCATTTCAGCGAGAGCCTTTTCTTTTTTCCTTAACTCTTGTTCCAGTTTTTTGGTCTTCTTTTCTAATTCGTTAATTTTTTGTTTCTCTTTGCTATTATTGTTTTCTACCATATCTCTTAGTTCCTGTTCATATTGTGTAATATGTTCTGTGTGCAAACCTTTCTCTCTAAGCCATAATCCCATTTTATCTTCATCAATCGTTCTAGACTCTATAACGAGATTTAATTTCTCTCGGGGTGATCTTCCTTTATTACTAACCGTATTCCCTTTGCCCAATGTTCCTTCTTGCGCCTTTGTAATCCAGTTTCTTAACGATCGATCTGATATGCCAGCCTCATCAGCAACATCTTTAATGTTTCGATTTGATGGTGGCAAGACCTTTTTGACATATGACTCTTTAAATGCTAAACTGTACTTCATAATTGAAATCCTCCTGTTTTTAGAAGCTTCAACTATGCTGACATATAGGGAATACAGAGTGTTAAAATTAGCGCAATTTATCCGAGGATGGGTAAACTATTTTTCTTTGGCGGATATGAAAACACTTCTAACAAAAGTGGATGAGTGGTTGCGACGAAAAATCAGGGCAATTTACTGGAAACAGTGGAAGAAAGTCAGAACGCGATATCGAATGTTAAGGAACTTTGGCTTACCAGAATGGAAAGTACACGAGATGGCAAACTGCCGAAAAGGCACATGGCGTTCGGCACTAATGCTAAACAGTGTATTAACCAAAGAAATATTAGCCAGTCTTGGATACATTTCTATGACTTGCTATTATACGAAAACAGTTGAAAACTAATGAACCGCCGTGTACCGAACGGTACGCACGGTGGTGTGAGAGGACGGTAGGTAAAAAAATAATTACCTACCTCCTACTCGATAAACTTACAAAAATATACATGCTAAATATTACCGTGCACAAATATCATTGTTGTTGCATACTACATTTTTTTATAGTTACGTTCAATATTGTTTTGGTTTAAAAAACCATTTTACTGTGTCTATAAGTTGAGCGTTTGGATAAGATGAACCAACCTTTGACCAGTTGTTGTATATTTGTTCGTAACTATCTGTTTCGCAGTTTGTCGAAGGTATTTGCTGATTATATAGCCCCCAGTTTTCATGTTCAGATACAACTTTATAGGTCCATATTGTCCAGTTGATATCGCTATTGTTAAGCAAATCCAGACCTTTTGACCAGGCGTCCAAACTCTTGAAATAGTTAAACTCTCCCATATAGCTTGGTACATTATAGTTTGCCTGAGCTATTAGATTTAACTTTTTTCCCATATCATGTAATACATCTTTTGATTTACAGAAGCGTTTTTACCAAAAAAAAACTCTGAGGCTTTCTCTTTGCTATCACCTCCATCAACCCCTGAATGGTCACTTCCGTTTTGTGATCCGGGTGCTCCGTGAAAATCGAGTATTACATATAGTCCTCTATATCCCGCCTCTTTAATGAACCAGTCCAATTTATCAAAACAGTCATTTTTCAAATTGCCTTCAAAATCTACAAAATTCATATACCAAAACGGGAGTCTAATAACATTCATTCCTAATTTTGCACAATTATCAAAATCTTTTTTTTCCCAGTAATTATCCTGATAAAGCTTAACAAGAGCGAACATGGATTTTTTACCGAAACGTTTTGTCAGATTTTCGTAAAGATCAATTTCGGCTTTTATATTGTTGCTGTATTCTGTCGGAGTCATCCAAAATTCTTGAAACAAATACCCTCCGGCATTAACACCTTTCAAAAAAACAATATCTCCGGTTCCTTTTTTCTTTCGTAATATCTTTCCGTCGGCCTTTAAAAAATCGTCACAAGTAATTGGAACAGTTTCAACTTTTTCCCATTCAGTTTTATCATCCGTTACTGTTGGATTACATGAGGAAAAAAGAAAAATTAGTATAAGCAAGTATTGGTAGAGTATCTTGTTACATAAGGGGGTTTCTTCAATTTTTCTCATTAATGTACGCCATTATATTTTTTGATTGGCAAAAATTACGTTGTTCATAAAGACATTAATAATCTCAATTATGTTTGTCAAATAATTCGGTATCTGTTTTTTGATGCGCAAGTTTTTTGGCAAATAGCACTATCCATAATATTGATATGAAAGCGAAGAAAATATGTACAGAAGCTCCGGCATAAACAAATTCCTGAAAGCCGTAACCCATTACTTGAACAAGAAAATAAGATAAAGGAACCAGCACCATAATGGATTTTGTGAATGTGAGTACAAAACCCGGCATAGCGCGTCCTGCTCCCTGAAAAGCAGAACCGATTACTATACTTGCTGATATTCCAATACTTCCGATACCGAATATTCGAGCTTGCATTATCGCAAATGATACTATCTCTGGTACTTCGCTAAAAAGTGGAAAAAGCAGTGGAGCCGAAATAATTATTACAAGTGCGAAAATAAAAGATGCAATTGCTCCTGCCTTGATACAGCTTTTTACTATTTCGTAAACACGAGGGTAATTTTTATTACCGTAGTTTTGCCCTACAAGGGTCATAGCGGCATTGCCAATACCATAAGCCGGCAGCATTATTAGTTCATTGATTCTTCCATAAATCACATAGCTACTCATTGCAATTTCGCTGATTGAGCCTACAAGCCTGTTAAGTGCCATGAAGCTGAAACTTAATATTATCATGGATGTGGTGTGGGGTATGCCTATTCGGAGAATCTCGATAATTATAGAAAATTTTGCCTTAAAAATGCTCCAGTGTATGGCAAGCCCACTTTTTTGACGTATAAAAACCATGATTATTATAAGCAGTGATATCGAAATTGATATTGAAGAGGCCAATGCCGCTCCTTTAACGCCCAAACCTAAAACAAATATAAAAACAGGATCAAGAATGATATTAAGCACAGTGGATATTGTCATTGATATACCCATGTATTGAGGTTTGCCTTCGCCTTGTAGAATACCAGCTAGTGTCATCTGTATCAGCATTAGTGAAAGCCCTGGAGAAAAATATAGAAAATAGTCTTTGGCATGCCCAAGTGCTTCTTGTGATATTTGTGAACCCGCTAATATGTTTAGTATAGGGGTGCTAAAAAGAAAGGCAATAATTATAGTAGCAGCTGCCGCTATAAGTGAAAGCAGAAGACCGGAATCGGCCACTCGGCTTAAGGTCTTTTCGTCTTTAGCGCCTATTGAACGAGCTACAAGCGAGCTAATTCCGTTAAAAATACCGCTGCCCAAAGCAATATAAAGGAAGAAGAGCGGAAAAACAAGTCCAAGTCCGCTCATTAATGTTTCAGAGCTACGGTCAATATAAGAGATAAATATTGTGTCTGCTATATTGTAAAAGAACATAAGCATATGGCCAATAACTACGGGTACACTTAGTTTAGTGATAATCTTGTAAATATGACCTTCCAGTATCTGGTTTTGCACGGTGCTGCCTCCCTGTTTTTGAGTAAAGCCATGCTATTTTAAAGAATCGTTTTGTAAAGCAAAAAAAGTATAAAATAATATATTAAAATTTATTTAAAGTTAAATGCTAAGGTTAAGGGCTGCTTTCCGATAATATTGTTATTTAAAGCTATACATTTGGTAATAATATGCCTGTTATACGCGGTGACACTGTTTTAAGGTGAAGTTAAGTTTTTTTGTTGTCTTAAAACAGATAACCATTATTATTTGACATTCATTCAAAATCAGTTTTGACATGTATTGGAAACGGTTGCGTAATCCGGATTGTAATTTGTACCGATTGCTTTGTGTGTTTTCCGGGATGCTTTAATGGAATTTGACTCGAAAACCCTCTGTCTATTAATACAAAATGATGCCATTATCCCGAAAAACATCGATCGTTACAGTCAAACTGGTTTTGTGAAACATAATAAGAGTATATTTTGAAAACTATCAGTTTTTCGGATATACAAAACAGTAATTGCAGATTAATCAAATAATCTGTAAAACCAGACTGTCGGAGTTTATTCATGTCTAAAAAGTATTTTATTGGTATGGATCTTGGTTCAACTACTGCCAAAATTGTTGTCGGGTACCCAAATGATAGCGGTATTTCTATTGAATATTCCGCTTATAAGAGACACCACGCTAAGATTCGGGAAACCATAGTTGGTATATTGAAAGATGTTCGCGAAAAGATAGGCAACGCGGAGTGTCTTGTCTCTATTACCGGATCAGCCGGGATGGGTATTTCTGAAACTACAGGCCTTCGTTTTGTGCAAGAGGTTGTGGCTTCAGCAACCTATATTAAAAGGGTACAGCCTGACATTAGAACCTTTATTGAAATAGGCGGTGAAGATTCAAAAATCATATTTTTTGACGATGATTTTCATGCCGATATGAGAATGAATGGAAGCTGTGCCGGAGGAACCGGTTCTTTTATAGATCAGATATCTGTATTGCTGGACGTTCCAGTCGAAGAGTTTGACGCTTATGCTTCAAGGGGTGTCAAGGTTTTCCCTATTGCTACACGTTGCGGTGTTTTTGCCAAAACAGATGTCCAGAGCCTTCTTTCACATAATGTATCCAAAGAAGATATTGCCTTGTCGTCTTTTCACGCGGTTGCGCTGCAGGTTCTTAGCACATTAACCCGTGGACACGATATCGAGTCAAAAATATTGCTTGGTGGAGGTCCCTTGACCTTCAATAAGTATTTGCGAAAGGCTTTTGTTGAGTGTATCAAGGATATTCCTGAAAACGAATTTGTTGTAACCGATAACCCTCAGCTTATACCTGCAATTGGTACAGCTCTTACTTGTGACGATCAAAACGAAGTTCAATATCTTGATGATCTTATTACTCTTGTTGAAAAGGTACCCGAGAAGAAGGTAGAAAGTAGCACGCGTACTACCGCCATACCGGAACTTTTTAAAGACGATGATGATTATAATACTTGGCTTAAAACTTTTGAGAAGTACCATGTTAACCGTATGGATTTTGATCTTTACAAAACTAAGGACTGCTTTCTTGGGATAGATTCAGGATCTACTACAACAAAAATTGTACTTTCTGATGATGATGGCAATGTCGTCGCAACATATTATCATAATAATCTGGGTGACCCTATTGGTACTGTGCAGAAGGGCCTTGCCGAAATATCAGGTTTTTGTAAAGAGATGGGATTTACACCTAATATTGTTGGAAGCGGGGTAACGGGCTACGGTGAAGGTCTAATAAAATGCGCGTTTGATCTAGATCATGGTTTTGTTGAAACAATGGCTCACTATCGTGCAGCTTCACATTTTGCACCAGATGTCTCTTTTATTCTGGATATCGGTGGTCAGGATATGAAGGCTATGTTTATACGTGACGGCTATGTGGCGGACATACAGATAAACGAAGCGTGTTCATCAGGTTGTGGTTCGTTTATCGAAACGTTTGCTAACAACATGAGTTATAAGGTTGCCGATTTCGCGGAAATTGCGTGTCGTTCCAAGAATCCTTACGACCTGGGTACGCGTTGTACCGTTTTTATGAATACAAAGGTGAAACAGGCACTTAGGGACGGTGCTTCAATCGAAGATATTTCAGCGGGACTTTCTTATTCAGTAATTAAAAATACCCTTTATAAGGTTCTTAAACTAAAAGATAGTGAACCTTTGGGTAAAAAGATACTTGTTCAGGGCGGAACCTTTAAAAACAATTCGATACTTCGTGCTTTTGAACAGCTTACCGGATGTGATCTGATACGGCCAGATATTCCAGAACTTATGGGAGCTTTTGGTTGTGCCTTGAAAGCAATGGATCTTTATAAAGAAAATGCTTATGATACAAGCTTTAAGGGTTTCGAAGCCGCTCTGATTATAGCAGATACCGAAAAGAAAATCATAAATTGTAAAGGCTGTGAAAACCATTGTCAGGTAACAAAATTAACCTTTGCGAATGGTAATCATTTTTACATAGGCAACAACTGTGAACGAATTTTTACCAACAACACCGAGGTTGTTACCAGGGGGGATAATCTAGTATCGGAAAAAAGGGATATCATTTTTAGACGCAATCTTTCCGCACGAAAACCCCGTGGTATAAAAATGGGTATTCCCCGAATTTTGAATATGTTTGAAAATTTTCCGTTTTGGGCAACCTTCTTCAATGAGTGTGGCATAGATGTAGTTCTTTCGGATCGTTCGAATGTGGAGATATTTGAGGCTGGTGTCAAATCGGTTATGTCCGAAAACATCTGCTTTCCGGCGAAAATTGCTCACGGCCATATTCTTAATCTTGTTGAAAAAGATGTAGATAGAATATTTTTCCCTAATGTTGTGTTTGAGCGAGATGAGTACGAAGGCGCTCAGAATACCTATAATTGCCCTGTTGTTACAGGATACCCTTGTGTTATTCGAAGCTCCATAGATCCTGAAGGGCGATACAATATTCCTTTTGATTCTCCACCGATTAGTTTTAAGAGCAGTCGGCTTATTGTACGACAGCTTATAAAGTACATGAAAACTCTCAATGTGCGGGAAGGCATTGTTAAACGTGCGTACAAGGCTGCAATTCACGAGCAGAAGGCCACAAAAAAAAGGCTGCAAGACCGCGCACGTGACCTGATCGCCAAAGCCGACTCAACTGGACAGCCTTTGCTTGTTATGGCGGGGCGTCCATACCATATCGACAAACTTATAAACCATGGTATTCCAGAGTTAATAAGTGATCTTGGAGCTATCGTTATTCCTGAAGATTCAATACCCGACCTTAATAGCATAATTATCTCGGATGTAAATGTGCTTTCTCAGTGGGCTTATACAAACAGATTGTACGCAACCGCTAAATGGGTAAGCCAGCATCCAACTGCTCAAATAGTTCAGGTCAATTCGTTTGGTTGCGGTCCTGATGCCGTATCTGTAGACGAGGTAAAAGAGATACTTGAAGAGAATGATAAGCTCTATACAATTATTAAAGTTGACGAGGTCTTCAACTTAGGTGCTGTCAAGATTCGGTTGAGATCCATGCTTGAAGCACTCAAGAAGAAACAGAAAGTGGTCAAAGACGGATCGATTTCTCGTCGTAACGTTAATCAGGCAGTACCTTTTTCAAAAGAGAAGACGGTAATTGTCCCTCATTTTTCTAAATACTATTCTCCTCTTATTCCCCCTCTATTTAGGAGCTTTGGAATAAAGATGGAGACACTTCCTCTTCAGGATCATGACTCTGTGGATTATGGTATTAAAAACATAAACAATGAGATATGTTACCCAGCGATTCTTGTGGCAGGTGATATTATAAAGGCTTATATGGAGAACAACTATAGTAAGGACGATACCATAGTTCTTTTGACGCAGACAGGCGGTCAGTGTAGAGCTTCCAACTATATTAATCTAGTTAACAAGGCCTTGGATCGTGTGGGGTTTGGCGATGTACAGGTTGCTACTCTTTCTACAGCTTCTCTAAAAACTGTTGTAACAGGTCGGGAAGGCCTTCTTTTGGCCAAAAAAATGGTTTTGGGAATTCTGCTTCTTGACCAGTTGATGTACATGTATTTAACAACCAAGCCGAGAGAGATAAAAAAAGGAACATCCAATGCTTTACATAAAAAGTATATGGAATTTTTTAACGAGATTATTGTTACCAAGCATTACGAAAAAAGCATGGATATTCTTGCTCAGGCCGTCGAAGAATTTAACGCTGTTGAAGTAAGCAATGATCCGGTTCCACGTATCGGTTTTGTTGGAGAAATTTTTGTAAAGTATAATGAATTTGCCCATATGGATCTTATAGAATGGGTATTGGAGCAGGGAGCAGAGATTGTTCTTCCTCCTCTTCAAGGCTTCTTTTTGCATGATTTTATTAGTCGTGATTATATGCACGACATGCATATAGCAGGTTCGGTTTTAAGCCGTCTGATTAATCGTTTTATCTGGAACTATGTAAATGGTAAGGTTAAAAAAGTAGATGCTATTATGAAGAGCTACAAACGTTATAAAAAGCCACATGATCTTCACAAACTTGCTGATAAAACCGAGAATTTTGTGTCGCTGGTCAATCAATTCGGTGAGGGATGGCTATTAACCGCAGATATGCTCTCCATGCTTGACGAAGGTGTCGAAAATATTATTTCTGTGCAGCCGTTCGGTTGTATATCCAACCACGTTGTGGCTAAGGGGGTCGAGAAAAGGATTAAGAATCTTTACCCCAATTTCAAATTATTGGCAATAGATTTTGACCAGAGCACTAGTCCGGCCAACGTTTTTAACAGAGCGCATTTTATGGTTGCTTCGGCTAAGGAATCTTTGCAAAAACAGCAAGAAAAGGCGACTGGTACAGAGTAATCGGGAGAAAAATTGAGTATTGATAACAGAGCCGGTTTAACCCGGCTTTGTCGTTTTAAAAAGACCTTTTTAATTTTTCGGGGGTCAATATTCTTGACTAAAACGGGTACTGCTCCATAATCGCTCAAAGTATATCGTGTAGTCCTATTATGGGGAAAATAATGAGCGAAAATTCTGTGTTTGGCCGGCTTTTTGATGTAATAAGTGCCAGAAAAAAAGAATCTCCCGATCACTCATATGTTGCGCGTCTTATATTCAAGGGTACAGAGAAGATAAACAGCAAGATTATGGAAGAGGCTGCCGAAGTTACAGAAGCAGCACTAGATAATGATCGTTCCCATCTGGTTTATGAAATATGTGATCTGCTTTTCCATACTTTTGTATTGGCCGGCAGCAAAGATATTTCGCTTAGGGATATCGAAACAGAACTTGAGCGCCGTTTTGGAAAGAGTGGACTACAGGAAAAGGCGGAAAGGAAAAACAATGCTTAATGATGAAAGCAGAGTTAGATTTGCCCTACCGGGTAAAGGCAGGCTTAAGGATCCGGCTATTGAACTTTTGCAGAAGGCAGGATTCAGGTTTCGCGCTAAGGGGCGAAATCTTTATGCTACCTGTACTTCAGATAATATAACATTTATATTTGTGCGCGCCGACGATATTCCTCTTCTTGTACAGAAAGGTGTTGTTGACATGGGAATAACCGGTAGCGATCTAGTTATTGAGCGTGATGCTGATGTTAAGCAACTTCTTGAGCTTGGTTTCGGTCGCTGCAGGCTGTGCGTAGCTGTTAAAGAAGAGTGTGATTCTAAAGATTACAGCTTTTTGAAGAATGCTACTGTAGCAACATCTTTTCCAAGAATAACCACAGATTTCTTTAAAAAAAACAATACCGATATAAATATTGTTCAGATGAACGGGTCAGTCGAAATAATGGTAGCGCTTGGTCTTGCCGATGCTATTGTTGATATAGTTGAAACTGGGGACTCTTTAAGAGATAATAATCTTAAGGTATTTTCGGATATAGCAAGTTATGAAACAGTTTTGATTGCAAATCATGGTTTTGCTTCCAAATCGCCAATGACCGAAATGATAAGTAGGCGTATTGAAGGTATACTTGTGGCTACTCGTTACAGTATATTGGAATACAACATTGACAAAAAAAATCTTTTCAAGGCCGAGAAGATTACACCAGGCTATAATAGCCCCACTCTTTCACCATTAGAGAATGAAGGGCTATTTGCTGTCAAGGTTATGGTTCTAAAAGGTGATGTTCCATCGGTTATGGATAAACTTGAGGCCATTGGCGCAACGGCAATAATTGAGTCAGAAATTAAAAACTGCCGTTTATAGATTTTTACCGGTTAAGCCGGAAATGACAATAAGACGGTGAACCTATGCTGATTGCTAAAGGTTCCCTTACTACAGATTATCAGGAGAAATATTATGCTTTGGGGTGTTAAAATCGAAGTGCTTGCGGTTTATGCGGGTATTGTTGTTCTGATCGCGGCGGTTGTTGTTGTTATCAAGATGTTAAGAAAACGTTTTGCGAAAAAAGCGGACGAGCAAAAGGCAATTGTTAACGAACACAAAATGCCAGCTTCAATATTTGTACTTGAGAAAAAAAAGGGCAAGATTACAGATGCCAAATTGCCAAAGAATGTATTGGATCAGGTTCCGGCAATATACAAACTAAAAAAGATGCCTCTTGTTGTAGCCAAGGTGGGTCCACAGATAGTCACACTTATATGTGAAGAGAATGTTTTTTCCCAGATTCCTGAGCATAAAAACGTAAACGTTGAAGTTGCTGGAATTTTCATTGTGTCAGTTAAACACCAATCAAATAAAGGAAAAGCAGAATCTAAACGTAAACG
>Ga0116151_10004633_pt1 | contig 12016 bp, 11 predicted proteins | sample AD_UKC117_MetaG_FD_89893 | JGI IMG/M metagenome (GOLD analysis project Ga0116151, IMG submission 89893) | Active sludge microbial communities of municipal wastewater-treating anaerobic digesters from Hong Kong - AD_UKC117_MetaG | ecosystem: Engineered > Bioreactor > Anaerobic > Digestate... | reverse complement strand
CGCAGCCCATCGTTTTTTGCCAGCTTACCCCCGCTTCCCCGCCCGCTCCTTCATCGCCTCGACGAAGGCGAGGAACGGAGGCGAGGGGCGGCCGGGCCTCGACTTCATCTCGGGGTGGAACTGAGTCGAGAAGAAGAACGGGTGGTCGGGGATCTCGGCGATCTCCATCCGGTTCCTGTTCTTGCCGGTGAAGATCATCCCCTTCTCCTCGATGGCGGAGACGTAGTCGGGGTTCACCTCGTACCGATGCCGGTGCCGCTCGACGATTAGGTCTTTGCCGTAGATCCTCTTGGCGATGCTGCCGTCTCTCAGCTCGGCGTCGTAGTTTCCAAGCCGCATCGTCGCCCCCATATCCTCCACCCCCTCCTGCTCCGGAAGGATCGTGATGACGGGGTGGGGGGTCTCGCCGAACTCTGTCGAGCTGGCCTCTTTGAGGCCGAGGACGTTCTTTGCGAACTCGACGACCGCAAGCTGCATCCCAAAGCAGATCCCAAGATACGGGACGCCCTTCTCCCGGGCGTACCTCACCGCCTCCATCTTCCCATCGGTGCCACGGGCTCCGAATCCTCCAGGTACGAGGATTCCGTCGACGTCTTTGAGGACCTTCTCTGGCGGGTTGTGCTCCAGATCTTCGGCATCGATCCAGGTGATCCTCGGCCAGATCCCGGCCTCGATCCCGGCGTGCTTGAGAGCCTCGCGGATCGAGAGGTAGGTCTCCTCCATGTGAGTCGTCCCTTGCGACCCGGCGGTGTACTTGCCGACGATCGCCATTTTGACCGAATCGTTGATCGAGACCATCTTCTCGATCAGCTCCACCCAGCCGGTCCGATGCTCCAGGGGGTAGAGCCGGAGCATCTTCATCAGGTACAGCGGCGTCCTCTGCTCCTCCAGGAGGAGGGGGACCTTGTAGACGTCGTCGACGTCGTGGTTGGAGACCACCCCCTCGACGGGGACGTCGCAGAACAGGGATATCTTCGACTTCGTCTCATCTCTCAGGGGCCGGGCGCACCGGACGGCGACGATGTCGGGCTGAAGCCCCAGCGACCTCATCTCCTTGACGCTGTGCTGGGTCGGCTTCGTCTTCTGCTCGCCGTCGGTCGTCGTCGGCGCGAGGGTGACGTGGACGAAGGCGATGTTTCCCATCTCTTCGTTCCGCAGCTGCCTCATCGCCTCGATGAAGGGCATCCCCTCGATGTCGCCGACGGTCCCGCCGACCTCGATGACGCAGACGTCGCAGCTGCTCTCCCGCGCGACGCCCCGAATCCTCTCTTTGATCTCGTTTGTTATGTGAGGGATGATCTGGACGGTCTTTCCCAGATACTCGCCGCGCCTCTCCTTCTCGATGACGCTCTTGTAGACCTTCCCGGTGGTGATGTTGTGGTCGCGGGTCAGCTCCACGTCCAAAAATCGCTCGTAATTGCCGAGGTCCAGGTCCACCTCGCCCCCGTCCTTGAGGACGAAGACCTCGCCGTGCTGGAAGGGGCTCATCAGCCCCGCGTCGATGTTTATGTAGGGGTCGATCTTGATGGCGGTGACCTTGTAGCCCCTCTCCATCAACATCCGACCGATTGAGGCGGCGGTGATACCCTTCCCCAGGCCGCTCATCACCCCGCCGGTAACGACGATGTATCTCACGCTTATCACGTATCCGGGAAGGGTTTTCGTCCCTAGATAAGAGTGACGATCAGAATAAAAGGGATTTTTAAGAGACGTCTTTGGGGGCGGGATTTTGAGTTGGAGGTTCCCGATGAATAGCCGAAATAGCTGACCATATCGGACGAACAAAACCTGCGGGCGAGAGGCGCCCTTCGGCCCCCTAAGATGCCATCTCCTCCCGCAGGTCCGGCGGGAGCATGTTCGGTATCCCGTCCTCGATGGGATAGCACTCGCCGCAGCCCTTGCAGCAGAGCTTCCCGTCCAGGATCTCGCCGTCCTTCTCCTCGAATACTTCGAGGTCCAGATCGCCCTTGCAGATGGGGCAGGCCAGAATCTCCATCAGATCGCGCTTCATGCCCCTGAGACCATCTCGATCGGTTAAAAAAGTTGGCTCAGCGAAAGAGGATGGCTCAGCGGAAGAGGAGCTTTCGGGCGTTCTCGGAGAGGATGAGCCTCTTCTCCCGGTCCGAGAGGTCCATCTCCCCGACGAACTCGATCTCCTCGGTCTGGTCGGTCCAGGGGTAGTCGGTGCCGAATAGCACCCGATCGGCGCCGATCTCACAGATAAGGTCGCAGGCCTCCGCGGAGGTGAGGCTCGGTGAGATGTAGGCGGTGTCGAAGTAGACGTTCTCCCCCGCGGGGATCAGGTGCTCACGGACCCCCGACCACATCTCCCACCCGCCGAGGTGAGCGAGGACGACGACCAGGTCTGGATGCCGTTCCACCATCCGGGCGAAGCGGTCGGGGGTCCCGAAGAACTCCGGCAGGTCCTCGGGGACCTTCCCCGCGTGGAGGAGGAGGATCATTCCCCGCTCCTCCACCGCCCCGTAAAGCCGATCGCAGCGGGGGTCGTCGGGGTAGAACCTCTGCATGAAGGGGACGGCCTTCACCCCCTTCACCCCGACCTCGATGAGCCTGTCAAGCTCCTCCTCAAGGTCCGGCTGGAATGGGTGTATGGCGCCGAAGGCGATGAGCCCTTCTCCGTTGCCAGCAGCCGCGAGGAAGAAATCGTTCGTCGGAGCGACGTGCTTTGGGAGCGGCGCAAGGGGCAGGATGATCGACCTCTCGACGCCAGCTTTCGCCATCGAGTCCTGGAGGTCGGCGACGGTCCCAAGGCCCGGAACCCTCACCCCCATCCTCCTCTTGACGGAGGCGATGGCCTTGGGCGCCATCTCATCGGTATAAATGTGAGCATGAAAATCTATCGGCTTCGTGAAAAATCCCCCCATCTAACTCATCTGATAATCCATTGATCCACCGGCCTTCTGAGAAGTAAGTGATATCGGTAGGGCATATAGTATCACATAACTTATATGATGGTAGATGCATCTGCCCAGTCTGACCTAACAAAGACCAAGATACAACTAAGCTTGATAAATTTTCCGCATCCTATCGTCGATCTTGAGCGAGGTCTCAAACGACTTCGAGTTAACGTGCCCAAATATGACATTGCTAAGGACGATCCGTAAAAGTAAGGTGCCGGGAACGGGATCCGAACCCGTGACTTCCAGATGCCTCAGGAGACGAGCGCCTCATTTTCGCTTCCCTATGAGTCTGGCGCCCTAACCAGCTAGGCCACCCCGGCACAGCAGATCCCCTAAGGTCATTTGTTAGATAAACGTTGTGCTCATCGGCCCTTGGGGTCCGAGGAGAACTATAGAGGAGAACTTATTTCTAAGAGGTGTCGGGATACGCCCTCCTGACGAACATGTCTTCGAGCATATCCTGCACGGTGAGCGATTCGCTCTCGGGAAAGCTGATCGTCCTCGCCGTCACGGGGTCGATCGCCGCGGTGAGGACTGTCGACCTCGTCCGCGACCTGATCCGCCGGGGGGCACAGGTCCACTGCGTCATGAGCGGGGCGGCCGCGGAGATCATCCACCCTTACGCCCTGGATTACGCGAGCGAGAACCCGGTGGTGACGAAGATCACAGGAAGGGTCGAGCACGTCGAGTTCTGCGGCGTCGGAGGGCGGGCGGACCTCCTCTTGATCGCTCCGGCCACCGCCAATACCATCGGCAAGATCGCCTGCGGCATCGACGACACCCCCGTCACCACCTACGCCACCACAGCCCTGGGTAGCGGCGTTCCCGTGATGGTCGTCCCCGCCATGCACGAGGCGATGTACCGCCACCCTGCGGTCTTGAAGAACCTGGACTCTCTCCGGTCGATGGGGGTTGTGGTCGTCGACCCCAGGATCGAGGAGGAGAAGGCGAAGATCGCCGAGAACGGGGCCGTGGTGATGGAGGTGGAGAGGCTCCTCTCCCCCGCGGACCTGGCCGGCAGAAAGATCCTGGTGACGAGCGGCGCCACCGCCGAGAGGGTCGATCCCATTCGGATTCTGACGAACAGGGCCTCGGGGAAGACGGGGACGGAGATCGCCCTCGAAGCCCGGAGGCGAGGGGCTGAGGTGACCATTGTCCATCGAGGCCGCCTCGGGCTGCCCGTAAAAGAGGTGTACGTCGAGAGCGCCGCTGACATGCTCGCCGCCGTCCTGGCAGAGCTGGACGGTGGAGGATACGACGGAATGATCGCGGCGGCCGCCGTCTCCGACTACACCCTCGACCCGTCGGCCGAGAAGATCAAGTCCGGTGGCGAGCTTCTCCTGAGGCTTGTGCCCACTTCGAAGATCATCAAGAACGTCAGGTCCCTCTACCCCCATCTCAAGATTGTGGGGTTCAAGGCCGAGACCTTCCTCTCCGACGACGACCTGATATCCAGGGCTAAAGAGTCGATGGAGAAGAACAGGCTCGACCTGGTCGTCGCTAACGACGTCGGGAAGGGCGGGATGGGGACCGAGGAGAACCGGGTTCTGATCCTGGGGCGTGGGGGCGTTAAGTCCGAGGTCTCCGGGAAGAAGAGGGCGATAGCAAAGGCCGTCATAGACGCCCTGGCGGAGGAGTTCGCCTGAAGGCCACAGCCCCCGCCCACATTACTGGGTTTTTCGCCGCCCGGCGCGACCCGGACCCGAGAAGGGCTGGGTCGGTCGGCTGCGGCATAAACCTCGATCTGTTGGCATCCACCACCGTCCGCCGATCGGAGGAGACGACGATATTTCTGAACGGGGTCGAGTCCCCGGCTCCGGTCACTAGATTGGTCGCAACTCGGCTGGCGCCCCTGCCCGTCAGGGTCGAGACCGAGCTATCGATGCCCCTGGGATCGGGGTTTGGGGCGAGCGGGGCCGGGGCTCTGAGCTCTGCCTACGCCATCAACCAGGCCTTCGGCCTGGGGCTTCTCGCAAACGGTGTCGGAGAGGCGGCCCATGTGGCGGAGGTGGCTTGCGGCACCGGCCTCGGCGACGTCATCGCCCAGAACTCCGGCGGCCTTGTGGTCCGGCTCTCGCCGGGGGCGCCGGGCCTCGGGGTCGTCGACAGAATCCCCGTCCCGCCCCTGGTGGTCGACTGCATCGTTCGGGGCCCGTTGTCGACAGAAGAAGTACTCTCCGATCCGGGGACGATGAGGGAGGTGAATCGGGAGGGGGAGCGGGCCCTCAAGGAGCTTCTCAGGAAGCCAACCCTGGAGAGGTTCGTCTCCCTATCCTGGGAGTTTGCAAAAAGGTCGGGCCTATCGAGGGGTTGGATGGAAGATGTCGTGGAAGCTGTGGAATCTTGTGGAGGAATGGCGAGCATGGTGATGCTGGGCGATTGCGTCTTCGCCATCAACGGGAGGGACGCTTTATCGGAGTTTGGAGATATCATATCGGCGAGGGTCAGCCTCGGGGGTGCCGGCCTTGAGTGACGTGCCGCCATCCCACCCCCGGTACGCCTCCCTGCTGACCCGGGAGAAGGTAGTGGAGGGGGTCGAGAGGGGGATCACAGGGCTCAACGGCCTGATAGCGCAAGGCAGGGGCGAGGCCCTCGACTACCTCATCGGCGAAAAGACGACCCCTCCTGCCGAAGAGGCGGAACGGGCGGCGGCCGCGATGCTCCTCCTGGCCGAACGGCCCGTCCTCAGCGTCAACGGGAACGCCGCCGCCCTCGTCCCCGAGGAGATGGTCCTTCTCGCGAACAAAATCGGGGCGCCCCTGGAGGTGAACATCTTCTACCGGACCGAGGAGCGGGTGAAGAAGATCGCCGACCTCCTCCGGAGCCTCGGCGCCGAGATGGTCTATGGCGAGAACCCCGACGCATTGATCCCTGGTCTCGACCACGCTCGGGCCAAAGCCGCTCGCTGCGGTATATACGACGCCGACGTCGTCTTCGTCCCCCTGGAGGACGGGGACCGGTGCGAGGCCCTGGTCAGGATGGGAAAGAGGGTGATCACCGTCGATCTGAACCCCCTCTCCCGGACCGCCAGGACATCGACGGTGACCATCGTCGACAACGTCGTCAGGGCTCTCCCAAACCTGATCTCTCTCGTGGACGAGATGGCGGGTCAGGATGAGTCGGATCTGGGATCGATTCTTGAGGGCTACGAGAACAGGTCCGTCCTCAAGAGGTCGGTGGAGGAGATGATCTCTCACCTATCCGGCCAATTTTCATCGCTGGACGACTGATCCCAACCAAAATATTTTATATATAGTTTGTATAACCACAGGCCATGCCCAAACGGGTCCTCTCTCACCAGGAGCTTCTCGAATCGGTCCACGCTGCCACCAGCGTTCCAATCGAATCGATCTATCCGAACGACCGATGTTACCTGGCCCTGTCCCTGTCGGAGGTCTGGGAGGTGGTCCAGTCCTTCGGCCCCGGCTCGGCGAACGGGGATAGGGAGGACCCGGATCACCAGGCTCGAAGGCTCTGGTACGCCTTCAAGGAGATGAACAGCCGGTCGGCCTGCGGGATGGTGAGGCTGAAAAGCCCTCTCGCGCGGGACCTGGTGGGGGTTGTGACCACCGACGACCTGATCTCCGAGCCGAGCACGAGTTCCGCGGGCCTCGACGACTGCGTCCAGAGCGACGATCTTGCCGAGTACGCCGAGGAGGGCTACTCGGGCCGTTTCGGCGTCGTCTCAGGGAACGGAGGTGGCGGGGGCCGGACAGATCTCAGAAAAGAAGGAGACTGTCTCCGGGGCGGCGTCGAGATGACCCTGATCGATCCCCAGACCAGAGACGTCTTCAAGAGGAGCGAGGGGGGCGCCTTCGGCCCCGGCCAGTGGCGAGTCTCAGAGATCAGGGCCATAGCGGTCTGGTTCTGAAGGCAGCGTCCGCCTCAAACCTGCTCCGAACTAGACGGTTGATGGCGACCTGAGGTTCCGGCAGCACTTCTCCGATCCGAGCTGGTCGGCGCCGCATTTTTGGGATAGCCTCCCCTTCAGGAACTTTCCTGTGGCGCTCTCCGGGGCGGCCGCCACCTCCTCCGGCGTCCCCTCAGCTACGATCATCCCGCCGGCGTCGCCGCCTTCGGGGCCCATGTCGATGATGTAGTCTGCGGACTTGATGACGTCCAGGTTGTGCTCGATGACGACGACGGTGTTCCCCTTGGCGACGAGGTCGTTCAGAACGGCTATCAGCTTCTTGACGTCGTCGAAGTGAAGCCCCGTCGTCGGCTCGTCCAGGAGGTAGATCGTCTTTCCCGTCGCCTTCTTTGAGAGCTCTCGGGTCAGCTTGATCCTCTGGGCCTCGCCGCCCGATAAGGTCGTCGAGCTCTGGCCGAGCTTGATGTAGCCGAGGCCGACGCCGATGAGGGTTTCGAGCTTGTTTCGGATCATCGGAACGTTCTTGAAGTGCTCCCTCGCCTCCTCGACGGTCATCTCCAGAACCTCGGCGATGGACTTTCCCCTGTACTTCACCTCCAGGGTCTCGGCGTTGTACCGGGAGCCTTTGCACTCCTCGCACTCGATGTAGACGTCGGGGAGGAAGTTCATCTCGATCTTGATCAGGCCGTCTCCCTGGCAGGCCTCGCACCTGCCTCCCTTGAGGTTGAATGAGAAACGGCCCGGCTTGTAGCCCCGGACCCGGGCCTCCTTCGTCTCGGCGAAGGCCTGTCTTATGGGGTCGAAGACCTTGGTGTAGGTGGCGGGGTTCGACCGGGGCGTCCTCCCGATGGGGCTCTGGTCGATGACGATCACCTTGTCTATCTCCGAGTCGAAGGATAATTTGTCGTGGGCGCCTGGGGTCTCGCTGGACCGATAGATCCGCTTCATCAGGGCCCGGTAGAGGGTGTCGTAGATGAGGGTGGATTTCCCCGAGCCCGAGACACCCGTCACCACGGTGAATACACCGATGGGGATCTTGGCGTCGACGTTCTTGAGGTTGTTCTCACGGCATCCTCCGATCCGGACGAACCTCTCGCTCTCTCTTCGGGTCTGGGGCGGGTCGATCCGCTTCTTGCCCGAGAGGTACTGGCCGGTCAGGGAGTCGGGGTTCTCCTCGATCTTTTTGGGCGACCCCTCCGCCACGACCCACCCGCCGTGGATGCCGGCGCCGGGGCCCATGTCCACCACGTGGTCTGAGCTTCGGATCGTCTCCTCGTCGTGCTCGACGACGATGAGGGTGTTCCCCAGGTCCCGCAGCTCCTTCAACGTCTCGATCAGCCGGGCGTTGTCCCTCTGGTGGAGGCCGATCGATGGCTCGTCGAGGACGTAGAGGACCCCCATCAGGTTCGATCCGATCTGGGTTGCAAGCCTTATCCTCTGGGCCTCGCCACCCGAGAGGGTCCCTGCGCTCCGGGATAATGTGAGGTAGGAGAGGCCCACGTGCTGGAGAAAGCCGAGCCTCGACCGGATCTCCTTCAGAACCTGCCGGGCGATCTCCGCCTCCTTCTCGGTTATGGCCAGGTTCTCGAAGAGGGCTAGTTCATCGGAGATGGAGAGGTCAGCGACGTCGGCGATGGACATCCCCGCGACCTTCACCGCCAGCACCTTCTCCTTCAGCCGTCGGCCGCCGCACCTGGGACAGGGGAGGACCTTCATGAACCTCTCTAGCTCCTCTCGCCGATAGTCGGAGTTCGTCTGGTGGTAGAGCCGTTCGGACTGGGGGATGAGCCCCTCCCAGTGGCCCCGGTGGGACCAGTAGGCGTCCCCGTTCTTCATCGACATCGAGAAGTTGATCCGATCACGGGAGCCGTACATCAGGGCCGAATACTGATCGGGGGTGAGATCTTTTATGGGGGTGAAGATATCGAAGCCGAAGTGCTTTGCGACGGCCGCAAGGTACTGGCCTCGCCAGCCGTCGACGTGGTTTCGATAGAGGGCCACGGCCCCGTCGGCTATGCTGAGATCGGGGTCGGGGATGATCAGGTCGGGGTCGAACTCCATCTTGATCCCGAGACCGTTGCAGGCCTCGCAGGCTCCGAAGGGGCTGTTGAAGGAGAACATCCGGGGCTGGAGTTCCTCGAAGACCATGCCGCAGACGGGGCAGGCCATCTTCGAGGAGTAGAGCCGGTCACGCCCCACGGAGTCGACGACGATGAGGAGGCCGTCGGCCCGTTCGAGGGCGGTCTCGCAGGCCTCGACGAGCCTCGACCTATCTTCCAGGGGGTCGAGCCGGTCGATGACGACGTCGATGTCGTGCTTTCTGTACCGGTCGAGGTCGATCTCCTCGTCGGTCCGTTGGATCAAGCCATCGACCCGGACCCGAGCGAAGCCCTCGGAGTTGAGGTCTTTGAAGAGCTGGCCGTAGGTTCCCTTCTTCTGGCGGACGATCGGAGCGAGGATCGTGACCATTCCGCCTCCTGCACCCCCTTCCATCACCGCTCCCGTCTCCTCTCCCCCCCTCATCCACTCCCCCGTCTCGGCATACGAATCGGCTCCGACGGCGCTCTTTTCGGCAGCCTCGACGATCCCGTCGGCTATTCTCTCAGGGGAGACCGACTCGATCCTGACCCCGTGGACAGGGCAGTGGGGGGTCCCGATCCGGGCGAATAAGAGGCGGAGGTAGTCGTAGATCTCGGTGACCGTCCCCACGGTGGACCGAGGGTTCTTCGAGGTCGTCTTCTGCTCGATGGATATCGCCGGGGAGAGCCCCTCGATGGAGTCTACGTCGGGCTTGTTCATCTGGCCGAGGAACTGGCGGGCGTAGGCCGAGAGGGACTCCACATACCTCCGCTGCCCCTCGGCGTAGATGGTGTCGAAGGCGAGGGTCGACTTCCCCGATCCCGAGACGCCGGTGATGACGATGAGCCGATCTCGGGGAAGCTCGATTGTTATGTCTTTTAAGTTGTGCTCTCTTGCACCTTTGATGAGGATCGATTTCATCTCGATTTCTCGCTTGAGCATTGAAGGTCAAGGCTTGGGCGAGGATCGGGTTAATAGTTTTCGGGCGGCTGCCGCCGCCCACAAATTTATAGTACATAATATATAAAGTTTTATAGTTATGTGAGGCTTGGCTTAAAATTAGGGAAATCATCCCGGATGTAGCGATCATGTTTGCGAAAATTGGTCCAGATATTTTGGGGGAGTGAACGAATGAGATAACAATTGTTCCGGCTAACAACTTTGCCTACTCGATATCTGAAAGCAACAGCTCAATCTTGCTTTTGAGCGGCCTTATCTCGGTCTTCAAGACGTTAGAGACCACATCCCAATCTATTCCAAAGTACTGATGGATGAGCTTGTCTCTCATCCCCGCGATGAGCCTCCACTCGATATCGGGATTTTTGTCTTTCAGCTCTGGGGATACGTTCTTGACAGCTTCGCCTATGATCTCCAAGCTTCTGATGCAGGCCCTGCTGAGAACGCGGTCCTCAACGAGATCTTCCGCGTTCAAGCCCTCACATTCTGATAGGAGAAAATCGATCTCTTCGAGGATGGACTTCAAGAAAGCTGCGTCTTTATTCAGACCATACCACCTCCTTCTCCACGGCGGGACGGATGTAAGGGCTGAGTCCTCTGGTTGTCACCAGATCCACCTCTCTTCCAAACAGCTCCTCCAGAAAGAAGACCAAGCCCATGAAGTTTCGGAAGGTCGGCTCCTCGAACTCCACCAGGACGTCGATGTCGCTCGTCTCCTTCTCCTGCCCTCGGGCAAAGGAGCCGAAGATGCCGATCTTTCGCACGCTGAACCGACTCTTGATCTCTCTCTCGTGCTCTTTCAGGGTCTCGAGGGGGTCCATGTCAGTTCTCCAGGAACTTTCTTTCGTCAAGCATGATGCTGTATCCTGTCTAAAATAGAGTTTTCAATCGTAATAAGCGTTATTGAGCAGATAATTCAAAACCCCAAATCTACGTCTTAAACAGGGTTTTTACATTTAATTTCCCTAAGGGCGGGACTAAAAACCGATCTCCATGCCTCCCCCATCATCACGAAAACCTGTTAATATCTTGATACCAAGAGAGATCATACAGCTGAGAAGGGATCCCGGCATCGGGGCCGGAATATCCCGATCGATAGCGTAATCAGCTAATCAGAAAAAAATGTAGTGCCCCCTCAGCGGTGACGGTTCTATTATGGTGCTGGGGATATCGTCGGGGACACGACTTCCATACCTTCATCTTGTTCGATACCTTCAATATCACCTGAGCTCTCATCTCCTACATACTGATACAACGGCCAGTTTTTGTACGTCGTCTGCAGCGTCCCATCATTGCTCACTATCGTCATGAAATCTGAGCTATCGAGCTCGCCTGGAACGTCGATGGTTGACGCGTAAAACGAGGGCCAGTCGTCGCGATCGCCGTCGAAGTTGCAGGTCGCGGCCGTATCGTCCTCATAGTAGTAGAGGGTCCGTCCATCTTCGTCGACAAGGTACTCTCCAAGATCCATGTCGTATAAAACGTCTATCGTATACGCATCCGTCACTGTTACGGCGAAGAGGACGATCGCTAGGGTCAGAATGCCCAGTCTAGATTTTGTCGACATTGAAACCACCTCTTAGATTACCAAGTATAAGCTATAGTAACTTTATTGATTATTAAGTTTTTCGTGGAGGATCTGATGCTACTTAGGTATATAGAAATCAGAAATAGATCGAATGACGATACCTGTAAATAACTGTTTGAGCTATTAAAACATAAACAAATTAATTAAATTGGTCTTATCCATTGACTTAATTTTGATCTATTGATATCTAAAAATACCGAAACGTTTTTGTGTAAGTAATAACAGAAGAGACGGTCTGTATATGAAAACTCCCAGGTTTATCTTCGCTTTATTGATGGTCGCGCTTCTGTTGATGGGCACTTCGGATGCCTCAGATGTAGTCCAGGCCAGCGCAGTCAGAGATAAGGTCTTCCAGGGCGAGCCTGTGGATTATGACTATGTGATCATCGAAGGCGACCTGGATCTGAGCGGAATGACCCTGGGACCCGTTGATTTCAGCAATGCAATCTTTCGTGGAGATGTAAATTTCAGGAGCGTTATAGTCATGAACCTAACTATTAGAACTTATATTTCCGTCCAGAAAGTTCTCAATCCAGCTTTTTGCGAAGCTAAGACGAGAGGCGAATTCGATAAAATTTTTCTGGATAATCTGTTTCATAT
>Ga0116151_10004632_pt1 | contig 12016 bp, 21 predicted proteins | sample AD_UKC117_MetaG_FD_89893 | JGI IMG/M metagenome (GOLD analysis project Ga0116151, IMG submission 89893) | Active sludge microbial communities of municipal wastewater-treating anaerobic digesters from Hong Kong - AD_UKC117_MetaG | ecosystem: Engineered > Bioreactor > Anaerobic > Digestate... | reverse complement strand
TGCGTTATCTCATTATTCTTATTTGCGCCATCTCCCTGAACCTCGCCTGCTCGCCCATCAAAGGCGACATAAATAGTTACTCAAATTAATGATCGAAAATATCGTCTAATTTTGAAAAATCCGTAAAATACACGAAAAATCCGTAAAAATCATTGATTCCGGTTATCTTTGCACTAAGGCGGTCGATCTGGACAGCTACGGCGGCGGCCTCAACTACAGATTCATGATAAAAAGCGAGCAGTGTGACGACATCGTTCGTTTTTTACAAAAATTCACATTTAATTCAAACCATTTTAGAAATGCTCGGACGACAGGAGCTTCGCCGTTTGCGCGCCCGCGTGTGGACGCATTTTCGCCGGCTGCCCCAAAGTGAACCACTGCCCGGTTTGAAAAATTACGGTAAAAATTACAAGCAAGCCATTAATTTTCAGAGCCGACCTGTGATGCACGAGGTTCTACTTGTATTTTTACTCATCGACTTAAATTTATCATGACTTAATTCAGGACAAGGATCAGGGACAAGAAAGACTCCACCAGCAGGTTGGCTAAAAATCAATGAAAAGCTTTAAATTTTGATACCTGCAGGATGACGAATTGCAGAACGTTAGATTATTTATTCAAATTCACCAAAATATCTGATAAATTATGCAGGATCAGAAATTGCCCGTGTGGAACACCAACCAGGTAATTATCTAAAAATGTACCTTTTAAAAATCGATAAATCAAAAATTCCAGATGACAACGACCATTGTAAGTTTATTGGTTATTTATGAATCGAAATTGAATTATCTGATATACAGACGCAAAGCACGCCCGACGCGAGCGCCGCCCAGGTTCAATTTAGATCCGTTAAATATTGAAAAAATCGATAAATATTCTAGATTTGGCCGACGACGCACGCGACCGTAAGTTTAATGATTTACAGTATTAAGTATTAATCTACCTAAAAATATGCAGCCCGAGATACTGCCGCGATGGCTCACCAACCAGGTAATTACCTAAAATTCAAAATAAAAATCGATAAAAAAATTCCAGATGACTGCTGCCACCGTACGTTTTTAATGCATTAATTTACCATATAACAAATCATCTGCAGACGACGATATCGCCTGCGCCGTCGCAGGTACCATTTATAAAAAAACCAAATTTTTAATAATTATCTCAAATTACAGGGCAGCTCGACACTTGGAATTATACGTTAGACAAAATATCAATAAATTTTCAAAATACCTACATTTTAAGTGGGAGCCATCGGCGGAAGTGCCATTCTGGTTGTGCTAGTGTTCGTCGCGTATCACCGCTGTCTAGGTTAATAATCGCATTTATTACCAAAATTCACTTGTTTTTGCAGTGATGTGCCGTCATGACACAGAACGGTCGTCGTCGGCCTTTTTGATCAATCAATCCGCCGGCGCTACACTGAACGCCAGAGCTTTCCAAAAACCCAGTTTGTATCTAGTCAAAATTAAAAACTAATTTTGATTCAATTTAGATAGATTCTCGCTTAACAAGGTTGCTGAAATGGTTTAATTACCGATTGATTTATTGATTTTTTCTAGCCGATTTATATCGTTTGTTCCCATTCTTTTTGATACATTTTTAGCCCTCATTTTTATCGAGTTTTATCTATTTTTACCAAGTTTCTTTGTTCTTTTTTGATACATTTTTATCGAGTTTTATCTATTTTTACCAAGTTTATTTGTTTGCGAAAATGAAAATAGCCGTTGAAACTAAAAAGTGCAAATTTGGTTCGAAAAAAGCGTAAGCAAAATGCCGTGTAAAAAAGCACAAATTTGAGTAACATATTTGAATAGTTTGAATTAAGTTTATGAGTTTAAAAATATGAAAAGCGGTTTAAAAACGGTAAAATTGACAAACTTGAGGATTTATTCGGTAAAAATAGGAAAACTTTGGGAATTATCCGCTAAATGGCTAAATTGTCATTAACAAGTGGAAAAAATACATGTACCGCTGCGGCTAAAAGGACAATACAAGAAATATGTGTGAAAAAACGCAAACTTTTATCTACAATTTGTTGAAAATGCTCTAATTTGGCGAATCTGCACTATCAAAGGCGGCATCGTGAGCAATTCTGTGAAATGTTCTTAGGTGCTCGCTGAGAGTCATATTGGCGACGATTTGGTCGCATAGTCTGCATGCCGGATACTCAGGCGCTAGGTATGTTACGCTCTGAAAAATTATAAGTTTGCATATATTAAAAAGACAAGAGAATAACCTCGATAGTCATTTCGCCCAGCTTCTCAATAGGAATGTCATTCAGTGTGAACTTTGTCACCCTTTTCGTTGTGTTGTACCCGTGTGCTGTGTGCGTAATTGTTCTCTCCACGGCCACAATCATGCCATTTTCGCAGAGTACCGCAAAGTCCCTGAAAATACAAATAAGAATTTTAAAAAAGAAACTAAATATCTAACGCGTTGTTTTCAAGCACACCGCCTAGGACCATCTTCCGTCTCAGCTCGCCAATTCTGTTCTTTGATACCTGCAAAATACAAAATACTTGTTAAGCGCCTTAAAATGCCTAACATGTAGGTAGGCTGTGTTCTCCACTCGCTCATTGGCAATATCGCTAATTTTGAATTTCAGCACATCATTTCTGTAGGTGGCATACAGCTTCTTGACGCCATATGTAATGGTGAACATCCTTAAAATTATTTCATTTAAAAAGGCAAAAGTTGGGGGTAGAGAATAAGGGGCTGCTTATATCAGAGAATCCAATTAATTTGCTTCTTCTTCTTCTTCTTCTTTGGAAAAATGGGCATTGGCATATCTGCAAAATGAACAAGTTTACAAACTATAGAACCGCTTATTGCACACCTTTATCTGGCGACCACGATGGGGACTTGCTCTTCTCCTCTACCACGGCGGTGTCTGCAAATAGTCAATAAAAAACTTGTAAAAATTTAAAAATTCAAACCGTGTCCTGCGTCATTGTCATCATTGCTTTTCCCCTCGCATACCGCTTCACCTTCTGCTTTGTCACTTGTCGCTTTGTCGCCCTCGTTTTGCTCTTCTTCGACTTTTTGTGGCTCTTCTTTGACGGCATCTTTTTCTTCTTCTGCGACCGCTTCCGTGCCATTTTTCTTCTCTGCAATTTGGTAATTGCATTTGGTAAACTATTAAAAGACAAACCAATCAGCTCAAGGTAGTCCGCGTACGGGATCAAGGCAGCCTTCCTCATGCCCGAATTTGGGCAATAAGCTTCACGAGCTTGACGGTGAGCGCACGTCTCTTGTTGGCGAGTGACTGCTTCCTGTCCAGGAGTAGCTTCACTTTCGATTTCTCCTTCTTGAGCTTCGTCTCAATTTCCTTGGGCACGCGTAGATTTGGTACCTCTACGCAGTTTCGCAGGAGGATTACACAAGCCTCAACGAACCGCCGGTCGTCAAGCACCTGGCAGAGGATTGCGCGGTCCGATAGTACTCCGGTTCGCACGCTCTCGAGAATTGGTAGATATGTCTTCACAGCATAAGGCACCATTGGACCATCTGAAATTTTCATTAAAAAAAGCACAATCACAAAAATGAAGAATAATGAAGAATAAATGGAGTACCTAGGCGACAATAACAATACCGCATTCACCATCTGGCTTAATCTCAAGACCGCACTTATCCTGCGAAATGGCCACAAAGGAGAGGGTGTGTTTGGTCTCTGTCTCAAAGTCCAGCTCGAAGCTAATCTGATTAATGCACGGCTGGCCAATATGCTTAGCTGCCAGCTTGTTTAGGTCGAAACAAATGAAAAAATAATTATTTTTGAAGGCCTTGAGGTCAAATGGGACAGGCGTGAGATTGTCCCTAGAGTAGATCTTCTCATAGCCAAAGTGCGGCTTCAGGCTCTCGTAGGGCTGAAGCAGTGTGAAGTCCTCCTTGCTCGTGAACGTGTACTTGCGTAGAAGGACTGCGCCAAATCGAAGCCCGATGCTGCGCAGGTTGTGGTGGTCTGAAATTTACGTGAAATTAACTGGAGCCCCATATGGGGAAAACTAACAGAAGCGCGTAGGGTTCATCTGGTAGTCTCCCGCCTGCACATTGTTGATTTCCGTTAGCGCACAGAGCAGGTATTGCGGAACGCGCTTGATCGACAGGTTGGAGGCGAGATACTGGTTTGTGCCAATTGGGATCGTACATGTGTGTGCCTCCAGACGCGACATCGGCAGGCAGTACCTACAACAAATATAAATCAAAATGAAAAAGTCAAATTGAGCTCTAACTTATCGGGGTTGCGGTTCCAGTAGCTCATCACGTGCTCATCGAGATCCGGCTTCACGATGACGCGATTCACATACAGGAAGCACTTTTTGAGCTCCACCTTGTATGTCCCCTCAAACTGCGTGACCAGCAGGAACTCGGGCTTTGAACGCGTCAGGATGATGTTAATGTTTGTGTTCTTGGGCAGCATACCTGCAATATACCAATATATAGGGGATAAAATAGGGGGAAATAACCTTTCATCGACTGGATATCGCAACGGAGGGGAGAGTCCACCTTGATGACCGAGTCCCTGTGAATCTCCGTCATGAGCTCATCCTCTTTGGCATCGCCACGAAATTTATATTTGCAAAAGAGCATGTCATCGGCCTCAAAATAATGTCCAAACAGCGTTCGAACATATGACTTGATCTGGTGGTGTGACGCGTCCACCTGGAATAAATATCAATGATAACAAAAAAACTTGAGCTGTGGTAGTAACCTGCATGGGACGATCGTTGATGTTCACGCGGACCTCGCTGAAGAAGTTGGACGCCAGGTCATTCGCCAGGCGCACTTTGCCAATGCAGGAGTCCACCAGCTCCTGGGTGATGCCAGCCGGTAGCTTGGGCTTCATCATCTTGCCCGACTCATCCTCCGACTCGCCCTTGTCTTTGTCGGGTAGACTGTTCCACATGTCCAGCTGTCCTCGGTATTCGATAATCTTCTTCACACGCGCCTCTGAGAGACCCGTCGGTACTGGCACGCCATTTTTGTCGGTGATGGCAATCTCAAAATATACACGAAGGCTTGCGGGATCCGTGTACATGTTGTTGACTGCGGGAATGTGGAAGTTGATCTGCGACGAGTCCAGGTTGCTTGAGGCCAGGATCGTGTGCGTCTCCTCCTTCAGGTAGGCGTCCGACTGCTTCCGAAGTCCTGAAACATAAAATGTTATAACCTTATGCATATAATGTAAACAAACCCAGGAAGACTTGGATGCGCTCATCGGGCGTCTCCTGCTTCACCACTGCATTGGACGCCTCTGTCGGAATCAGGCTGTCGATTGGCTGCGGCTTTCGCCGTTTGGCCGGTAGACGATCCTCGAGCTTCATCCCAAATGGTCTTGACGTTTTTCGAAGTTTTTTATAATTTTGTCCAGTGTGAGTATAATGAATGAAATCTGAATGCGCTTCCCACAAACACTAATTGTGGGGGGATATCCCCTCCAAAACGCAGTAGCGTAAGCTTACCGATTGCGAAATCACATGACTTGGAGGAGTGCCAAGAATGGCTCCTACTGATGTGCGTGTATGCTACAACATGTGAGTATTGGGGTACCCAAGAGGCTGCGTCTAGACATGTGTATCATCATATGTGGTAGCGTGGCTTCAGTTTTTAAGCGTGACTCTAAAACACACTCACATTACGAAATAATTCGTTGGGTATACATGTGCACTGCGTGTATGCTTTAACATATGCAGTTCATTGCCTGAATCAAGACGAGATAAAATTCAGTCCTTATAATAAATAATTGGCACATCGAGAACATTGGTAATCACTGAATATCGACGTCCCTGAAGATCAATCAGAATAAAACGAAAGTTAGTCTTCGACTCGTCTCTGTAGGCTGCCTCAATCTCTTCTTTTATCTGGTATCTGTTTCCGATCGTCTTTAGTACTGTTGAGTTCTGCTTGTTAGCGGCCACAAATAGGTAACTGCAAAAACAGGCTATTCATATCAAAAATGATCAAAAAACAAACCGGAATGTGTTCATGCACGTGCGCGATTCAGCTCGCGAGAACGTGAACGAGTGCAGCAGGCAGATAACATAAATCTCTCGGTGACGAATTGTCGTCAGCAGCTGAGTGAGCTCGCCACTAGCCATTTTCTCGCTTGCATCGTCCAGAATAATAACTGAGTTCATCTTCAGTAGGTCCGGATTCAGGTCCCTGTACCGCATCACTTGCATGTCGTTGTCGCGCCATGTCTTCAGGTCATGCTCAGCAAATACATACGCATGTTTGATGTCGTAGCTCCATAGGTCGGCCTTGAGAAGAGCCCTGGCAAGCCACGATTTCCCTGTCCTGCAGAAAGTAACGACTAAGTCACATGGTAAAAAAGGGGGGAAAAACTAACATTGTGGCGCCGATGATGGCAGATATGAAAATGGAAACTCTCAAAATTTAAGTCAGATACCAGATAAAAAACTCCTTTAAATCTCCATTCTCATGTGAACAATATGTCCCTTCTCAAACTTGAATTCTTCAGTGTCTGCAAACATCGTGATTAATGGTACGGCAATCCAGAACTACGTGACGGTGCAATTTGGACTCCCCTACTACACCGGCTCAAATCCCGTGGGCGTTCTACAGAGTCTGCACATAACGCTGTCAGAAGAGAGACCCTATGATCTTATCTACATCGAGTCGGAGCTATTCACATCTATTCCAAGTCTTCAGAATAGAGTTGGCCCCCTACTCGTCACTCAGAAAGGGAAAACGCTAACCTTCGCCGGCAGCCATCATATCAGCATGAATATTGGTATGTATACGCGATTTACTGTGGCCTTCTATGACGCCAACATGCAACTGATTCCGATCGATAAATGCGCGCTCAATATGATTACATACGCTGTGTATTAGTTATTCTGCGCACAAGTGCAGCGTGATATCCGATTTCGAAATACTTCGTTATTCCACGTGCTTTCGAAACAATGAATTCATTTCGCAAAAATTGACAGAAAAAAATAAAGCCTACAATCGGATAAAGAAGATGGCAGAGCAGGTTTGTGTGTTAAAAGATAATTGACTTTACAAAAATTATAAATTTCAGCTGTCGCCTACCGTGGTTGGTCAATTGACAAAGCTGTATTTCAGCATGGAGCCGCAGTCGCTCAGCACAAGTGTCGATAAGTTTTACCGGCTGGTGAAGGAAAAGCACCCCCAGATAAGCTACAAGGACACCAGGAACTTTCTGCTCAGTGTGGCTCAATTTACTCTGCACAAGCAGTCGCACGTGCCTAGGCGCACAAACTCCATTCAACAAACGTTCTTTCCGGCAGATCTAATAGGCTTCGACGTTATGTTTGTCAATACATTCTTTAATGGTCGACATTTAGATGTATTTTGGGACTTATCATAGAAAAATGGGTAATATGGACCCTCTTAAAGAATGTATTTGCTTGTCCCGCTTTACGAGGGCCTCACCGACCAGACAAGGACGGCGCTCATCATCAAAGACTATGTCAGTAAATATTGTTGGGTTTACCACCTGAAGAACAGAGCATCGACAACCATCAACGAAGTCTTCAAGAAGTTTCTTCATGATGAACGCAATACACTAAGTTCCTTCACCAAATTCATGAGTGATCGCGAAGCAAGCTTTCTCACTAAGTCATTCAAAACACTACTACGCCCCTACATGCACCAATACGCATTCCGTTCAACACACGTCAGCTGGGTGGAGCGGGAGATTAGAACCCTGAAGATGGAGCTGGCCAAGCATGTCTCCTACTTTCAGAGGGGCAATGCCTTCCAGATCCTAGGTCAGATTGTGGAGAAGCGCAACAACACCAAGCGCGATCAGCTGTTCTGCCTGACGCCCAAAGAGCTCCTACGTGAGCCGCACCTGCACTACCTGTATTTTTGGAAGCGTTTCCCGCTGCAGGCCAGGGGGAGGGTGCAGGCGTTTATGGGCCAAAGCAAGAGGCGCACCTTCCGCATCTCCGACTATGTGCGCATTCTCAACGACAAGCGAATGATGGTCACGAAAGAGTCGGACACGCGAGAGACGCGGTGGTCGCCGGAAATCTATAGGGTGCTCGCCGTGAGCTATACCTACCAGAGACCGAGGTATCAGCTGGTGAGGCTGGGTTCAAAGCGCCCCGAGCAGCGCAAATTCTACGATTTTGAAATGCAAAAAATCAATTTCCGCGAGGACGGGCTTTACGAAATTGCCAAAATCCACAAGCGCCGCACCGAAAACGGTCGCAAGCAGCTCCTGGTGTCCTTCCGTAATTACCCCGACACTTACTGGATTGATGAAGGCCAGGCTGTGGCACTGCGTGAACAAACTGAATACTGATTTACAGGCACCCTTCCACAACCCGCTCTCTGACGAATGGCTAAAACAGCACGATTTGAAGCTATCTGGCTCTAAGCTCGGAAGTTAGATTGATATGCATAGTAACAACTGTTTTAATTCCAATTTTCTAGGTCTGATGGGCTTTTACGGCAGTGAGAGGCAGCGCGAGACACTGGAGGGCAAAAAGGTGGAGGTCACCGAACCAATGCGCCGTGGCCAGGACCTAGAACCGGTCATACGCCACATGTTCCTCGACTACCTCATGCGGGAGAGAATCCAGTTTGCCTACGAGACGCCCAAAAGCTTCATGATCACACACAAAGATGCACAGGTGATATCCACGAATGACGGATGCTTCAAACTCTGCTCGCATTACCCCATGTCGTTCGTACAACCCGGCAAATATTACCCCCTCGAAATCAAAGCACCCTCGCACCAAAATTATTCTCTGAAGGCACCCTATCTCACCCAGCTGACGCTCGAGGCCATTGCACTCAATGTAGACCGCGTATTGTATGTTGCAGGTGATGATAAACGCTTCCGCCTTTCTGTTGTTCAAATACCACACTATGTCAAACAGCAAGTACTTAACTCCATTCAACTTTTTGAAGATTTGAAATCAAAGAAGATCACACTAAAGACATACAAATCAGAGTGTAGCAAATTTCGTCGTTTTTGTTTTGGCATTGCACCCGATCTTGTTATTTACTCGATTTTCATTACCAAAGAATATAAATGAAGCATGTTTAATGAAAGAATGTAGTGAGAAAAATGATCTCAATGATATCGTTTGGTGTGCGCATTAAGGCTTGATTTCTTAGTGAATGATTTACCACAAGTTGAGCAGATGCAAGACGTGTCTCTGTGAAATACATTCATGTGGTAGTATTTATCATATTTGTTCTTGAATGTAATATTGTGCTCATCACAGTGCAGTTTAGGTTTGGTATGTGACAAACAGTGCCCCTCATACTCAAGCAGGTTGTCAAATACAAGACCACAGCACGTGTTGTAGCTGTGTACTTTTTTCATGTGTCTGTTTACTATATAGCCGCGAACATGTGTAAAATCACACATCAGACATTTCTTCTTCTTCTCCTCATGCATCTCATCGGTGTGGCGTTGCAGTGCCTGCTTGCAGTTGAAAGTGGCTTCGCATAGGCTGCACCTGTGCACCATCAGCTCTATCTCCTCCTGCAATTTGTATGAGTTACATATTGAAAATAAGTCAATACTTCATACCTTTATCTCCATATCACCCAGGCGCTCCAGCGGGTACTTCTTCAAGCTAAATTCATGCACCTCTGCTTGCACAGTGTTGTTTGCCTCTTTCAGTACAGTGTGAGTCACCCTTCCATTCTTCACGCAGGTCATAAAGTTGCTTAAAAAATTGTTAATAACATGTGGTTTTTATAAACAGTGGTAGTCAACATACATTGTTCGCTCCAGCAAGCCCTCTCCTCTCAACGCGCCGATTTTGCTCTTGGATACCTGTAATAAGTATTTATCTAGAATATACTAGTCTTGACAGTCAAACCTTGAATATGAAGCCTTTTCCACCCATACTGATGTCCTCTGCTTTGAATGCGAATACATCTTCATTGGTATCATAGATAGCCTCCTTTATAATAGTAATACCATTGTGCTTGATTGAAAACATTCTAAAAAGTGTTTATTAGTGATGAAAAAACGTGGGTTTAAGACATGGATCTTAGGTATCAGAAGAATGATCACTGCAGCATCCCCTCTTCTTTATCTGCAAATATTGGTATGATATATATGTGTTTTTCAAATCATTTTTCTAACCTCATCCATGATCCTCTGCAGCATAATAAAAGTGATGGTGCTGTATACTGAGCTTGAGGCCATCACCACAACAATAATGATATTGGCGCATGAGTGCTCCTCCCGTTGTCTCAGCGGCTGCTCAGGTAGCTGTTGGCAGGCGGCAAGTGCCAGTAGAAGGAGAAGCAGCTTCATCTGAAAATTCATTAAAGAAAAGAGCACATAAAAAGCAAGAGAGGGGGAGCAATGGAGCATCTAGTTGAAATCAAGGTTCTTCTAGTTGAGATCCACTGTGGCCTGCAAAAATACATGGATTAGCAAGGATTTTAGATTGAGCTAATTTTACTGTAATGTCCATGTCTGCCAGTTTCTCAATTGGTAGTGCGTTGAGCTCAAATTCACGCCGGTACACTTTGAAGTCCTTCATGTCGATGTAGGCGTGAGAAATGGTCGTGCCCCTCACATATGTTGCAAAATTGCTGCAAGTGGTATTTTCGTATTTTTCACAAAAAACATGTCTGACCTCTGCTTGTCTAGAAGACCAGGCTGTCGAATGCGGCCAATTTCGCTCTTGGTAATTCTGATTGTCTCAATGCCTTGCGTTGTGGAGATGGTGCCAATATTGAAGTAGAGAACACCATCAATGTACTTGCCCCTGTAGCACTTGCCTTTATACTGCATGAGGAAGAGACCTGCAAATATACCTATAATACTTTTTACAAAGGTATAAATACAAAATTGTTAACCTTGCCACGCGTTCTCAGCCCTCTTAGCCATGAAGAATGCCTGAAAATTATCAAAATCAATTTGAGCACCAAAAAACTGCCTTTTAAACCATTTCTGTCTTCCTGTGCCCCAGCACGCACTTGGCCTTGTGTTTCTCATAGTCGGCGGCAGGAATAAGTCGATTGCACCTGACGCACTCCAGCCTATGTTTCTTCCTCATACATATATGACGTTTATAGATAATTGCATTCATCTCGCGTTTACACGTGGCGCAATACATTCTGAAAATAGCTTTAAAACAAAGGTACATGAAAAAGCAAATAAAAATGGGTAGATCAGGCCCTATTGCAAATTTCATCACAGTGCTTCATCTTCTTTAGCTGCAAATTGGTAATTGATAAAGTTTTTTACTTTAGATAGGTAACCTTGATGATGAGTGTCCTGAGTAGAGTAACCGCAATGGAGGTGCAGAGGGCCGAGATGCAGATAATGACAGCATGGATGGCGTCCACATGCATGTTGCAGTTGAGCACTTGGGCATGCTCAAGTTGATGGTTTTCTGCAAAAATAGATTTGGATCTAGCATTAAGCAGGTTGTGTAACCTAGCATCATGTCGTTCAGGTAGTGCTGTGCCCAAACCATGTCTTTGCAATCTGTCAGAAACATGATTAGGTCAGTTGCATTGGTGTCAAATGTCTCCACGGGCGTGTCTGTGCAGAAAATGGCTGTCTCGCGTTGTTTGCAGTTATCTGGAATATCAGCCCCAACAAGGGCAATAAGGAGTAGGAGATACATGCCTGGAATTTTTATTAATGAAAAATGCACAGTAAAAAATGAGAGAAAATGGAGGTATCTTATCAAAAGAGTAATGGCTTCGTTGTGTCCTTCAGCAGGTGCATGGCCTCACTGATTGTCATTCTGGAAAAAGTAGGCCAGAAGTTGTAGGCATATTTCTTATGTTGCTTACCTTTCAGTGTGATTCTCCTTGAGAAGACCGTCCATCACCATGCCTGTAGGTGTCATGTAGGCATTCACCGACCACGATTCGTAGTGTCGCGCAGGCTCTCCCACCTTCAGGTAATACAGAACAGCGCCTGCAACACCTGTTGTAATAAGTTTAACCCACTTAGAAAACCTGCAATCCATGCATCACGGTCATCTTGATCGCCAGTCAGAGGCGGGTTGAAGGGGTAGACATTGTAGGTGGC
>Ga0116151_10004630_pt1 | contig 12017 bp, 8 predicted proteins | sample AD_UKC117_MetaG_FD_89893 | JGI IMG/M metagenome (GOLD analysis project Ga0116151, IMG submission 89893) | Active sludge microbial communities of municipal wastewater-treating anaerobic digesters from Hong Kong - AD_UKC117_MetaG | ecosystem: Engineered > Bioreactor > Anaerobic > Digestate... | reverse complement strand
GTCCGGCGCTGCCTTGACCGGATTGCCGAGGTCGACGGCCAAGTGAAAGCCTGGGTCCATGTGCTGGCCGATGAGGCCATCGCCTCAGCCAAGGCGCTTGATGCCGAACAAAAGGCCACGGGCCGCCGCAGCCTGCTGCATGGCATTCCCATTGCCGTCAAGGACGTGATCGACGTCGCCGAGCTGCCGACCAGGGCCAATAGCCGAAGCCGGGCCGACATTGCGCCTGCCGCGCTCGATGCCACGGTGGTCGCCCATCTCAGGGCTGCCGGCGCCATCATCCTCGGCAAGGTGCACACCACGGAATATGCCTATTTCCAGTCGATTCCGCCGACCCGCAATCCCCATGACCTCGCCCGCACGCCGGGCGGGTCGTCGGCCGGATCGAGTGCCGCCGTGGCGGCCGGCATGGTGCCGCTGGCGCTCGGTACGCAGACGGCGGGATCGGTCAACCGGCCGGCCGCCTTCACCGGCATCGGGGCCTTCAAGCCCACCACGCGGTCGATCGGCGGCACAGGGATCGTGCCGCTGGCACCGTCCTACGACACGGTCGGGGCGTTCGGTGCCGCGCCACAGGACGCAACCCTGTTGGCGGCGATCTATGCGCCGGAACAACTGCGCCTCCATGAGTTGGACCACACGCCCTTGCAGCGCGTCGTCATGCTTGAAGACCCGCTGATCGCCCGCAAGGCTGCCCCGTCGACACTGCCAGCGGTGAAGGGCCTCGCAGGCCGGTTGCAGCAGGCCGGGTTCGGCATCGAGACGGCCGAAAGCCCTGTGCCACTGGATGACATGATTGCGGACCACCGCACGGTGCTGCTGTTCGAGATGTCGCGGCTTCATGGCGCGCTCCCCCGCGAACTCTTGTCGCCGTTTCTTGCCGCTGACATCGAGAAGGGCCTGGCGCTGCAAGCTGCCGACTATCACGCAGCGCTCCATCGCCTGGCACTGGCGCGGCAGACCTTCTGGGCGGCGTTTGGCGGCGACTGCGTCATGCTGATGCCGGCAGCACCCGACATCGCGCCGGCCGACGGCACGACCGGAGATCCGGCCTTCGTCGTTCCGGCGACAGCGCTCGGCGGTCCCGTAGCATCTGTCCGGGCCGGGCTGGATGCGCCGTCGGGCATGCCGATCGGCGCCATGCTGTTCGCCGCTCCCGGTGCCGACCGGTCGCTGGCCGGGATGCTGCTATCGGACAGCGTCAGGGACGCGGGGCTGTAGCCAGCGCCTGCTCGAAGGCGTGACCAAGCCGCAGGAGAAGCGCCTCGCTCCATGGCGGGCCGATGAGCTGGATCGCCGCCGGCAGTCCGTTGCCGGTGAGACCTACCGGAATCGACAGCGCCGGCAGGCCCAGCACGTTGACGCCGCTGGTGAGGCGGAGGAAGCCTGAGACAACCTCCATCATCTGCGGGCCGTCGCCCACATCCACCTCGGCGATGGCCGGAACCGGAATGGCCAGCACCGGCGCGATCAAAACGTCTACAGTGCTGAACACGTCGCATATGACGCGCTGCTGCAGCGCTGAGCGCTCACGCATGGCACGGATGTAGGTTTCAGTCGAAACATCACGGCCGGCGAGCAGTCGGGCCCTGACCTGCGGAGAATAATCCTCTGGCCTGATATCAAGATAGTGCCGGTGGAAGGCCGAGGCTTCGGCCCCGAAGATGTTGCGGTAGATGGCGAAGGCATCGCCGAAGGCTGATGTCTCGACGGGCTGCGGCGCCAGCCCCAGTGCCTTCGAAACAGCGATGGCGTTGTCGAGACAGCGTTCGACATCGGGATGAAGACTCTCTGCCAGAAATCCCTTCGGTACACCGAAGCGGATCTCAAGCAAGTCTCCATCGAGGGCGTGCAGGAGTTCGGCGTGGGCGTCGGTCTCCAGTTCCGGATCGGCAGGTGCGGCGAGGATGGCGGTCAGCAGCGCTGCATCCGCCACCGTCCGCGCCAGGGGCCCCACCACGTCGAGCGTCGATGACAGGGGCATGGTGCCGGCGGTGCTGATCCGGCCCAGCGATGTCTTCAGCCCCACGATACCGCAGCAGGCGGCAGGAATTCGGATCGAGGCGCCAGTATCGGAACCCAGCGCGCCGAAGCACATGGCCGACGCCACCGCCGCCGCAGGCCCGCTCGATGACCCGCCGCTTACATGGTCCTGATTATGGGGATTGCGCGTTGGGCCATAATGGGCGTTCAAGCCGATGGGCCCCACGGCGAACTCCGACATGTTGAGCCGTCCCAACGTTACCGCACCGGCACCGTCCAGCCGCCGCAGCACATCCGCCGTCGCCGGTGCCGTCCAGCCACGCCTGATGATCGAGCCACACGTCGATTCCTCGCCCTGCCGGTAAAACATGTCCTTGTGGGCGAGCGGCACGCCATGCAGCAGCGGTAGCGGCCGCCCCGTCTTTCGAAGGGTATCCGCCGCCCGCGCCTGTTCCAGAGCACGTTCGGCAGAAACGGCCTGAAAGGCGTTGATGCCTGCGTCCAGGCGTTCGATCCGGTCAAGACAGCCGGCGGTCACCGCCTCGGAACTGACGGACCCGTCGGCGATCCGGGCGGCGATGGCAGTGAGCGGCAGTTCAGTGAGAGAAGACATGGTATTCAGCCCGTCTGCATTTCGGTTCAAATTGCAACGCGGGCGAGACTAGACGATGGCACGGCCAGGGTCATCATGATCGATGCGCCCGGTGTTGCCCGCCGCCGCTTTCACCGCTTCCGGATGGTGGCCAGACCCGCAAGCCCGCGCGGCAGGAGAATGACGAATGCCGCGAGGATGAGGCCAAGGCCGATGTCGCGCCAATCACCGAACTCGCGCATGGCTTCGTCGGCCAGCATGAGAACGGCTGCCCCGAGCAGCGGTCCCCATATGGTGCCAAGCCCGCCCACCACGATCATCGACAGCAGGAACAGCAGCATGGCAATCGAAAAGACAATGGGGCCGACGACGCCAAACTGTGCGGCGTAGAACGATCCTGCAAGACCGGTAAAGAAGGCGGAGAGGCTGAAGACCCAGAGCTGGTACTTGAACTTGCTGACACCGCGCGACATGGCATAGCCGGGGTTGTCGCGCAACGCCTGAAAGGCAAGCCCAAGGGGACCACGGATGATGGCAATCGAGAACACGAAGGCCAATACTGCCAAGGCCAGGCCCACGTAATAATGCGCGACATACCACTTGGAACCGAGCAAGCCGCGGAAGCCGATGTCACCGAAGCGGGAGAAGCCGCGCACCCCGCCAAACAGCGGCAGGCAGCCGGACGGCGGATTGGTGAAGCAATCCGTGTCGTTGACGACCACGAGATAGATCACCTGGGCAATGGCGAGCGTCAGCAGCGCCACGTAGGGACCGCGCAACCTGAGACAGGCCAGACCGATCAGTGCACTGACGAAGACGGTCACCAGCCCCGCGAGCGGCATCGCCACGAGGATGGGAATGGCGAAGTAATAGCCCAGCATGGCCGTGGCATAGGCGCCGACGGCAAACAGTGCCATCTGCGCCAATGAGAAAATGCCCGCCACGCCCAGAACCAGGTTCCACTGGGTGACGACCATCGCCCAGATGAAGAACAGGGTCATCTGGGTGATGATGTAGCGCGTGCCCACGACCAGCGGCACCAGTGCCAGCGCTGCCGCAAGGCCCAGTGCAATAAGAATGTCGCGCGTACGGGCGCTCACAGCCGCACCACCTGGGCGCGGCCAAACAGGCCCGCCGGCCGCCAGATCAGCACGGCGATCACTATCAGCAGCAGGATGGCGAAGCTGTATTGCACACCGAAGACATATTGGATGATGGCTTCGAGAAGCCCGAGTGCGATGGCCACACCGGCCGCACCGTAGACATTGCCAAGCCCCGCGACCACGCAGATCACGAAGGCCTTGAGCATGGGGTCGCCGCCCATGTTGGGCAGCAGTCCGGACAGCGACGAGATCATGACACCCGAGACGGCAGCCAGTGCGCCGGAGATCGCCAGCACCTGCGCATAGACGCGGCCGATGCGGATGCCCATCAGTTGCGCCGCGTCGCGGTTCTGGGCCGTGGCGCGGATGGCGCGCCCGGTGCGCGTGCGGTTGAGGAGGAGGGCCACCACAATCATCATCAGCACGGAGACCGCAAGGATCAGAATGTTCTGATGGGGAATATGCACACCGCCGACCACGACGGCGCCCGTAAGGTTCAGCGGTTGCGCGACTGGCTGCGGTCCGAATGTCCGCAGGATGATATTCTCAAGAACTGCACCGATGCCGATGGTGGCGATGAAGATCTGGGTTTCGAAATTGCGCGACGCGAGCATGGGCCGGGCCGCAAGATAGTAAATCAGGAGACCGGCGATGCCACAGGCCACCATGGCGACGGCGACACCGGCAACGGCCGGCAGGCCAAGCGACGTCATGGCGTAGAGACAGACATAGCCGCCCAAGGCCAGCAACGCTCCATGGGACATGTTCAGCATGTTGAGCGAGCCATAGACCAGCGCCAGCCCGATGGTGGAAATGGCGTACATGGCGCCCAGCGTGAGGCCCGATGACAGAATCTGTACCAGGACATCCATGCTCATCCTCCGAGATAGGCGCTGAGGATTTCGGGGCTCGACATCAATTGCGCGCCGGTTCCCGACCAGGCGAAGCTGCCGTTGTCGAGCAGGTGAAGGGCATCCGCCATCTCGGCGATGCGGGTGGCGTTCTCCTCGACGATGACGATGGTGCGGCCCGATGTACGCAGCGTTTCGATTACGCCATAGATCTGGTCGATGACGATGGGGGCCAGACCGAGCGATGGCTCATCCAGCATCAGCACCTTGCCGCCGGCCATGAGGCCGCGCCCGATGCCCGCCATGCGGCGTTCTCCGCCAGAGAGCGTGCTGGCCACCTGGTTGCGCCGCTCCTTGAGTTTTGGCAGCAGCGCGAAGACTTCTTCCAGCCGTTGCTGTTCCACGCGCGCCGCGTCGTGCAGGTAGGCCCCCATGCGCAGATTCTCGAGAACGGTCATGTCGGGAAACAGCAGATCACCCTGAGGCACGTGAATGATGCCGGCCGCGACGATCTCGTCCGGGCGCAATCTGCCGATCGGCTGGCCATGCAGCAGTATGGACCCCGTCCGGGCCGGCACCAGGCCCGAGATGGTTCGCAGCAGCGTCGTCTTGCCGTGGCCATTGGGACCGATCAGGGCGGCGAGCGTTCCCTCAGCGATTGAGAGCGACACGTCACGGATGACGAGATGAGCGCCATAACCGGATGAGACGCCGGCGAGTTCGAGGGCGGCAGTCATGCGGAACCGGCCTCCATCAATTTGCCAAGGCGCTGGGAGGCCCCTTCGCCGAGATAGACGTCGATCACCGTGCGATCGCGCGTGAGGCCCTGGGGCGGACCTTCATAAATGCTTTCTCCGTGATGCATGATCAGCACACGCGTCGAAAGTTGCACCAGAAACCGCATGACATGTTCGATCAGCAGGATGGTCACGCCGGATGCCGCGATGGTGCGCACAACGGCCATGAAATGATCGATCTCCTTCGGATTCAGGCCGCCGACGGGCTCATCCATCAGCAACAGCTTGGGCCGCGTGGCCAGCGCGCCGGCGAGCATCAGGAGTTTGCGGTCGAGGACGGGAAGGGCGCCGGCGGGCGCGTTGTCCTTGTCCGACAGGCCCACGGCGGCAAGCGAGGCATCCGTGTGGGACTCGACCTCCGGGCCAATCGAGAGACCCGGATAGCGCCGGTTGTCCCGGCCGAAGTAGGCAGCAACCCGCACATTGTCGCGGACGCTTAGCGACTCGAAGCAGGCGTTGAGTTGGAACGTGCGGGCGATGCCGGCATGGCAGATGGCTTCCGGCGGGAGATGGGTAATGTCGCGCCCATCAAAGATGACGGAGCCGCCGGTTGCCGGGTTCAGCCCGGATATCACTTCGAACAGCGTGGTCTTGCCGGCGCCATTCGGGCCACCAATGCCGAGCACCTCGCCCTGGGCCACCTCGAAGCTCAGATTGTCGACCGCCGCCAGCGCGCCGAAATGCTTGGAAACTCCCTTGCAGGTGAGCAATGGCGGTCCGGCGGCGGTCAAGTCTCGTCGTCCTTCGTCAGGCTTTCATCCACGGCGGCAGCATGAACGCCGCCGTGTCGTAGGGTGCTGGCGCGATGAGCAGGCCGCTCTTGGTATGATCCTGAATCTGCAGGAACTGATGTGGCATGCCAAGCGAGGAGTCCTTGGTCTGGGTCGGATAGGTGTAGGCCGCCTGCTCGTCGGGCATGAAGCGGGTGACGCCGGTGACGCCACGCCAGATCATGGAGCGCATGCGATCCGCCACCTTGCGGTTCTGGGCGTCATCGCCGGGTTCGCCCGTGCCGCCTGCCAATGCCGCAGCCGTGGCCCAGACGTAACAGCCGTCATAGGGCTGGGCGCCGGAATTGTGCCCGGCGTTCTCGCCGAACTTCGCCTTGTAGCGGGTTTCGAACGCGGTGCCGATCTCGTCCTGCAGCGCGCCGACGACCGTGGCGTAGACGACGCCGTTTGAGGCTTCCTTGGCGATGTCGCGGAAGGCCGGGATCGAGGGGCCATACTGCATGTAGACGAGGGAGTTCGTCGGATTGGGCACGAACTGCACCATGAACTGGGCGAGGTCGGCGGGCAGGAAGTGGGTGATGCAGATGACGGCCGGCGGGTCCTGGCGGATCTTGGCGAGCGTCGGGCCCCATTCGGAAATCGGCACGTTGACGGTCTCGAACAGGCTGATCTCCCAGCCATAGTCGGCCGCCTTTTCCTTCACCGCATTGGCGATATTGGCGGCATAGACGCCGGCGGAGAGGATCACCGCCATCTTGTTGTTGGCGCGCTTGTAGCTGCCGGCTTCCTCAAGCTGCTGGACGAATTTCAGGAAGCCGGGGCCGTACCAGTATTCAGCCGGATCGCCCTGGAACGAACCGAAGTAGCGCTCCGGGTCCGACTTGATGAGGTTGTTGTGGCCGATGGTGGTGTCGTAGTGGACATAAATGTTGCCACTGTCGGCGATCACATCCTGGATGGCGGCGCCGGAGCCGATGTTGTAGCCGTTGATGATGGCGTGGGCCGAATGCCGGTCGATGAGGCGCTGCACCGCCTGCACGTTGGTGGCGTCGCCCATCTGTTTGGTGTCTTCGAAATAAGGTTCAAGCGGGCGGCCCAGAATGCCGCCCAACGCGTTGATCTCCTCGCAGGCGAGCGTCAGGCCGTTCTTGAACTCGACGCCATCGGCGGCGGCGAAGTCGGTGAGTGGAGCTGCCTGGCCCACGGGGATCGGGTCGCCTGCGGCGCGGGCGCCATCGTTGATGGCAGCCAGCATGGCCGCACTCCCGCCAAGGGCGGCAGCGCCCTTCAGGAAGTTGCGGCGGCTGGGGATGATGTTCGGCGCAGAAAGTTTCGATGTCATTCACTTCCTCCCTTTATGGTTGTGACGGCGCTTCGATCAGGACTTCAGGCGATCTTGGAAACGAGTTGGGCGGCAGCGGCAATCGCGGCCTGCTGGTGCGGCTGCAAGTCCTGCTGGCCCCATTTCGCCATATGCGGTTTCCACGGATCCTCCACGTGGGTGCGGATGCCAGTCATCTCCTCCATGACGGCAAGACCGCAATAGGGCACATACATGGCCGAATATCCACCCTCATGTGACATGACGAGCTTGCCGCCGCAAAGATCATCGGCGGCCTTCATCAGCATCTTCGTCATGGCTCGGTAGCCTTCCGAACTCACCATCATGCGGCCGAGCGGATCGACACCTGATGCGTCGAAGCCCGAGGGCACGACGATCAGTTCCGGCCTGAAGCGCTTGAGGGCGGGCAGCACGACCTGCTCGATGGCGGCGAGATAGGCGCCGTCGCCCGAGCCCGGCGGCAGGGGCACGTTGAGATTGTAGCCCTTGCCGGCGCCCTCGCCATTTTCTGCGACACCGCCGGAATCGGGCGGAAACAGATTGTCCTGATGGAGCGAGATCGTGAGCGTGCTTGGGTCCTGATAGAAGATCGACTGAGTACCGTTGCCGTGGTGCACGTCCCAGTCAACGGTGGCGATCCGGCCGACCTTGTGGGTGGTGCGGGCGTGAGCGATGGCGATGGCGACGTTGCCGAACAGGCAGAAGCCCATGCCGACATCTGCGGTGGCGTGATGACCGGGCGGGCGCACCAGCGCATAGGCATTGCTGACCTTGCCTTCGATCACCGCGTCGAAGGCCGCCATGGTGCCGCCGGCCGACAATTGGGCAATCTCGAAGCTGCCGGTGCCGAAAGGGGTGAGTGTCGACGCATCGCCACCGCTCTCGGCGCTCATGGCCTTGATGCGGGCGATATGTTCGCGGGTGTGGACGCGGGCCAATTCGTCTTCGGTCGCGTAGCGCGGCTTGATCGGCAGCAGATGGTCGAGCAGGCCCGACACCTCCAGCAGATTGCGGAAACGGCGCTTGGTCTCGGGATTTTCGGCGTGCTCGCCCGGCTGGACCGTCAGGCTGGGCGCGAAAACCTGGTTCCAGTTCCAGGTGTTGTGCCACATGTAGAGTTCGTGGAAGACAAATCCCGTGGCCATTGCCAATTCCTTCCGCTGCACGCCGATGCGTTCAGATTATCCAAGCACTGCGTGAATGTCCCGACCCATGCGGGTAAGGGGTGGCCGTTCAACCCACCCTTTCAGGTGGGGCGCGCATGGCTACGATGGTCGGCGCGGTTGGTGATTGCGTGATCCCGAGTTCCTGCAGCCGCAGCACCGCCTGTGTGCGGTTCGAGACGCTGAGCTTGCCGAAAATGTTCTTGAGATGCCATTTGATCGTATCCTGTGCCATGGCAAGGGTCTGGGCCATTTCCCGGTTGCTCTGGCCGCTGGTGAGGAGCCGCGCCACATCGGCCTCCCGCGCACTCAGTTGTGGCGTTGCGAATGACTGCCGCATATGTCCGTCGGGTGTGCCGACACGGCGGCGGCCAGCCAGCAGCTGTTCCACGAATGCGCCGGTCACGCTTTCCGTCTTCCAGGACGGAATACGGTCACGCCCAAATGCCAGAACGTCGAGCAGGGGTGCGCCTTCGTCGAGAAGGCTGCGGACGGCGGATTGGGGTGCGCAGAGCGAGACGGCATCCACGAGTGCCGCAAGGGCCGACAGGGCATCGCCCGACTGGTGTGCTGCCATGGCAGCCAGTGCCCTGACTTGCGCGAAGCGGTGAAGGCGGCCGTCCCGGCGCAAGCGGTCCGCCAGCCGGTCCAGGATGCGGAGCGCCGCCTCGGGCCGCTCCTCTGCCATCAAGACGCGCGCCACCGCCATATGTTCCGGTTCCGAGGCCGGTCGCTGGGCACCTGCAGAGGCGAGCCAGGCTTCATCGATTCCACGTCCTCGCAGCACAAGCCGTGCGGTGCCGACATCGCCACGGCGCAGCAGCAGCCTGATCCGCTCGTGGAGCGCGCTGGCGAACAAGCGGCGATAACGGGTCTGCAAGCCCTGACGTTCGGCTGCCTCCAAAGCGGCGAGAGCTTCATCATCGCGGCCGCGGCAGGCCGCCAGCCGCGCCACATTGAGCTTGCAGGCCATCTCGTGAACGACGAGGCCGCACTCCTCGATGATCTGCCGGTGCTGCTGCAGCAGGTGTTCGGCGCCTTCAATGTCGTTCCACTCGTAGAGCAGGTCGACTTCGAAGATGCCGACCATCGCTTCGGCATAGGATCCTGGCCCGAGTGCATCACGGGCGAGCTGGATGGCGCGCGCATAGATGTCGTGGGCTGTCCGCAGGTTTCCGGCAGCCTGCTCCGACAGGCCGAGGATGAGGTCGGAATAGATGATGCCAAAGACAGACTGTGCCTGGGCGTGGCTATCGCGCGCCTTGAGACAGGCAAGCTGCGATCCTTCAAGCTCGCCAAGGGAATAAAGGCAGAAACCAAGGATGTTACCGAGCGTGCCGCGAGAGAAATGCTGCCCCTCCGGAAATTGCGTGAGCCAGTTCTGCGCCAGCCGCGCGGCTGTCTTCGAGCGATCCGCCGCGCTGATAACTCCGGCCGTCAGCGCATAGAGCTCCGAGCGGAGTTCCCTCTGCTCCTCCGCGGTGAGGCGGCCTTCCTGTTCGGCCGTCCGGATGCTGCTGCGGGCACGCTTGAGGATTGCCGCAGCCGGGACCGCCCGGCTCATATGGAAGTAAACCCAGACCTGTGCCAGCTGCAAGCGGGGCCGTTGGGCGATGAGATCGTCGGGAAGCTGGTTCAGCCATTCACTTACGCGGGTGATATGGCTTTGCTGGATGAGTGGCATGCAACAGGATTCGACCAGTGCTGCGGCGTGCTCGTTGTCACCGGCAGCCAGCGCGTGATGGACGGCATCACTTTGGTTGCCATTGTCCTTGAGCCAGTGCGCCGCCTTGCGGTGCAGGCCTGCGATGGTATCGGAATTGCGGGCGCCCAGCACCGCCTGAAGAAAATCGGCAAACAGGTGGTGATAGCGGTACCAGGTCCGGTCCCGATCCAGCGGGATCAGGAAAAGATTGGCCTGTTCGATGTCAGCCAGATACTGCGCCGCATCTGTCCGTCCCGTGACGGCCTGTGCGAGGGGCGCGCTGATCCGGTTGAGGATCGATGTCTTGAGAAGAAAATCGATGATGTCTTCCGGCAGACGAGTCAGCACGTCCTGCACCAGGAAGTCCGCGACATCGCGATCCGTGCCTGAAAACCGCTGTATGAAGCTGGCCTTGTCGATCCGGCCGCGCAGCGACAGGGAGGCAAGCTGCAAGGCTGCGATCCAGCCCTCGGTGCGGTGTTGAAGCGAGATGACATCGGCTTCAGACAGTTCCAGCCCACGCAAGCGATTGAGAAAGGCCTCCGTCTCCGCCAGCGAGAAGCGCATGTTCGCCTCATCGATGCGGATCATCTGCCCGCGCACCCGCATGTTGGCGACCTTGAGCGGGATCTGCCCACGGCTGGTCAGAACCAGGTGGAACGATGCGGGCGCATAGGTCAGCAGCGTATCGAGAAAGCTCGAGATGTCCGGTGCCGCGAGCACGTGACTATCGTCGAGAACCAGGACAAGCTTGTTCTGCCGCCGTCCGAGATCATTGACGAGATGGGTCAGAATCGACTCGACCGGCAAGACCGGACTGGATCGCAGAAGGGCCGGGATGTCGCGGGCAATTTCCGGATCGGCCTGCTGCAAGGCGGCAACGATGTAGTCGACGAAACGTCCAAGCTCGTTGTCGGCTGCATCGAGCGACAGCCAGCCACAGGCGACGCCCCGGTCTTTCAGCGTCCGAAGCCATTGGCACAGGAGCGTGCTCTTGCCGAAGCCTGCGGGTGCCGAGACGATCGCCAGCTTGGCATCCATGGCGCCGTCGAGCTGGCGCTCCAAGGCAGGCCGGTCGATCAGCACGCCGCGCAATTCGGGTGGACGAATCTTTGTTTCGATCAGCACGCGGCGTACTCACCTGCAACAGAACTTCACCCTATCGGAATGCGCCCGTGTTTCGCAAGATGGTCCGGCCCGCGGCTGGCCGGCAAGATTTGCCATGTTCGCTTCGGTCCCTCGGCACTGTCGGCACCAGGATGTGGCTCATTCCGCTTGCGGCACAGACGCTCCTTGAATGTCCAGCGACAACGTCACGTTCTGCTCGTGCCGAAAGGCGAGATACCAGGGATCCCGGGTCAACGCCGTCGACACAATCCGCGAAACTTCGCTTGGCTCCTCGTCGGTATCAATGCTGACGGTGATGCGCGTTTCCAGCGGGGCAGCTGTGTTGGTGCCAATCCCCAAGAGTGCACCATCGTCGAAATCGGTTTCCACGGTCACATCGACGCTATGGAATGTCTTGCCTTCAGTCGCGGCCAACATCTTGGTGGCGATCGCCATGCAGCTGGCGATGGCTGCGCGGGCGTAGAAGCTGGGCGAGGGGCCGGCGGCATCGCCTCCCATCCCCGGCCCGAGGTCCGCCACGGCGTCAAACTTGCCCTGCTGTTGTATATGGCAGGCCAGGCCTTCACCGACATGGGCTGTCGTGGCTGTCGTGCTGTGCGCCCGTTCCGGCTGTTCCTGCAGG
>Ga0116151_10004628_pt1 | contig 12021 bp, 5 predicted proteins | sample AD_UKC117_MetaG_FD_89893 | JGI IMG/M metagenome (GOLD analysis project Ga0116151, IMG submission 89893) | Active sludge microbial communities of municipal wastewater-treating anaerobic digesters from Hong Kong - AD_UKC117_MetaG | ecosystem: Engineered > Bioreactor > Anaerobic > Digestate... | reverse complement strand
TGTCAGATCGACGGTCATCTGCTGCAAAGGATGCGAAGAGACGAAGACGCCCAGCAGCTCCTTCTCGAGCGCCAGACGCTCCTTGGGTGTCATGGGCGGCACATCTTTCAGCCGCAGGCTGGCCGGCGCAGTCGCAGCAGCCCCGCCAAACAGATCGAACATCGTAAGCTGACCAGCCTCTTCCGCCTCGTGCCCTGTCTTGCTGATGCCGATCATCTGATCCATGGCGTCCAGCAGTTGCGCCCGCCGGCCAAACTGGTCCAACGCACCGACCTTTATCAGACACTCCAGCGCCTTTTTGCCAACCTTGCGCAGATCGACACGCTGGCAGAAGTCTTCCAGAGTCTTGAACGCGCCGCCGTCCTGGCGGGCATCGAGAATTGCCTGCACCGATCCCTCGCCGACGTTCTTGATAGCAGCCAGACCGTAGCGAATGGCTGCGCCTGGCGGAATCGGGAAGGTGTAGCTGATGCGTGAATCCTTGCCCACCGGCGGCGGCATGTCCTCGCCATGTTGCTCGACCACGAAATCCATGCCGCTGGCGTTGATGTCAGGCGCCAGCACCTCGATGCCCATGCGGCGCGAATCGGTGATGTAGTAGGCGACTTTCTCGCTGTTGTCGCGCTCCACCTGCAACATGGCTGCCATGTATTCCAGCGGGTAATGCGCCTTGAGATAGGCCGTTTGGACGGTGATCACCGCGTAATCGGCGGCATGGGCACGATTGAAGCCGTAACGCGCAAACCCCATCAGCGCGTCCCAAATGGCATCGGCCTCCTTACGCGTCAGCCCTACCCGCGCCTTCGATCCTTCGGCAAAAATCTCGCGATGCTGGATCAGCACCTTCTCAGATTTCTTGCTGATGCCACGGCGTACGTTGTCCGCTTCGCCCGCCGTGTAGCCGGCGATGTCGGTTAACAACCGGATGACCTGTTCCTGGTAGACGCAAATGCCGTAGGTCTCACCCAGGATCGGCTCCAACACCGGATGGACATATTCCGCTTCCTTGCGACCGTGCATCACAGCGATATATTCGGGGATAAAATCCATTGGGCCGGGGCGATAGAGGCTGATGGCGGCCACGATGTGATTGAACTCGCTGGGCTGCATGTCTTGCAGCATGCGACGCAAGCCGGCGCCTTCTACCTGAAATACCCCGGACACTTCGCCGCTGGAAAGCAGCTTGTAGCTCTCCTCGTCGTCCAGCGGAATGTTGTCCAGCGTGAACTCAACCCCATGCCGCTCGCGGATGATACGTGTCGCCTCGCGCATGACCGTCAGCGTCGACAGCCCCAGGAAATCGACCTTCAGCAGACCGATGCTCTCGCAGATCGGGAACTCGAACTGCGTCACCGCCTCGGTGATCACCGCTTTCTGCGGCCGCATCACCGGCAGGTAGGTGGTCAGCGGCTGATCGGTGACGATAACCGCTGCGGCGTGCGTGCTGGAATGTCGCGCCACACCTTCCAGCGCCATCGCATTGTCCAGCAGTTCCCGGACGTAGTCGTGCGACTCATACTCCGTCACCATGTCAGGCACGACAAGATCCGGCTTTTTGGCATCACGCCCCAGCGCCTGCTCGATGGTCACCGGCTTGCCAGGAATAGCCGGGATCAGCTTGGCGATCCGGTCCACTTCGTCCAGCGGTACGTCCAACGCCCGGCCCACATCGCGCACTGCCGCGCGGGCCTTCATGCGTCCGAAACTCACGATCTGCGCCACGTGATCCGCGCCATACTTGGCGATGGTGTAGCGGATCATTTCCTCGCGCTGGTCGTCGGGGAAGTCAAGATCGAAGTCGGGCATGGTGACACGACCGGGGTTCAGGAAGCGCTCGAAAACCAGGTTATTCACCAGCGGGTCGATGCCCGTGATACCCACCGAATAGGCTACGATCGAACCAGCCCCGGAGCCGCGTACGTTGTACCAGATGCCGCGGCCGCGCGCGTACAAGCAAAGATCTGCGACGATCAGGAAGTAGACGTCGAAGCCCATCTGGTGGATGATCTTCAGCTCGTGTTCCTTGCGCGCCTGCACATCCGGGTCGTCCGCCCGCGCGCCGTAGCGCCAGCGCAAGCCCTCGTCGGTCATCTGGCGCAGATAGCTCTCGTAGGTGTGACCTTCCGGAATATCGGTGTCGGGCAAGTGGAAGCTCTTGTCCTCCAGATCGACATCACACATCTCGGCGATCCGCAGGGTGTTGGTAAACGCGCTTTCCGGCAGATTCACCAACGGGCGGAAAATATCGCGCATCTCCTGACCGCTCTTGAGATAATAGCTTCCGCCCGACATACGCATCCGGTCGCTGGCCTGCACCAGCGAGCCGGTCTGCACACACAGCAGCACATCGTGGTAGGCAGCGTCGCGCGCTTCGACGTAATGAACATCGTTGGTTGCTATCATGCCCACGTCATAGCGCGCTGACCAGTCAACCAGTGTCTTGTTGACCGTTTGCAGCGCCGGGATATCGTGTTCCTGCAGCTCGATAAAGAAACGGTCCTTGCCAAACACATCGAGATACCAGTGCAGCCGGTCCAGTGCCAGCCGCTCCTGAGGCAGAGCGCCTTTTTCCGGATTGAGCAGGCTGGGCAGCTCAGCCGCCAGACAGCCTGTGGTACAGATTAGCCCCTCGGCGTTGGCAGCCAGATACTCAGCGTCGATGCGCGGCTTGTAGTAGTAGCCTTCGAGTTGTGCGTCAGAACATATCTTGAGGAGATTGCGATAGCCCGTCTGGTTCTGGGCCAGCAGCAGCAGGTGATGGCGATCCTTGTCATCGACCGAATCACGGCCTGTCATCGGGCGCCCCCAGCGGGTCATGTACGCCTCAACGCCGATCACCGGACGAATCCCGGCTGATTTGCATGCGCGAAAGAACGGAATCACGCCATGCATCGTACCGTGGTCGGTCAAGGCCAGCGCGGGCTGCCCCAGGGCCTTGGCGCGCTCCACCAGCTTGTCGACCCGGCCAAGGCCGTCGAGGAGCGAAAACTCTGAATGAACATGAAGATGGACGAAATCGTCGGTCTGGTACATGAGTGGCAAATAGTTTTTCAGCAGTGGTGACGGAAAACGGGGCAGCATTATACCATGGATACAGCGCGCCTGCTAGCCCTCGCGGGTGGCCTTCAGCCAGGCGCCGAAGGGTTTTAAGATTGATCGTTAAAGCGGCTTTGCGGCTCCTGGCAACTTGACTTGCTGCCGGAACCAGGTGTATCTTGATTACCACAAGACCCGCTACCAATCAGGGACAACCCGTCCTGACGTCTGGAGGTGATCACCATTATCGAATATATCGTCGACAGCCCCGACAGCGATCAGTCGGTTCTGGACACTACAAACATTCCACTGTTTCACGGCCTCTCGGTGCTGTCATATGACCTGTGCGAGATGATCGCGGAACAAGTACGAGCCCAATTCGCGGACATTTATGTCCGTCGCCCGCTGAAGCCGCGCGAAAATCCCGAACTGATCGACGTTCTGCGGATATCGCATGTCGCCGTGCGCGGTGAGCGCGGGCCAATGCTGGCGGCAATCGAAGACCCTGACCGCCTGCATTACAGCCTGCGCACGGCGCTGGGCACGCTTCATCAGGGTGACCACCGAGCCAGTCTGTTTCCCGGACCGGGCGCCCAGGCCAAGGCGCTGGTGTTCGATTTCGATGAGCAAGGCACGGCAGGCATTCAGGGTCAGCGACTGGTGATGGAACAGCTGGACACAGCGAGTGCGGACGGCGACTACTGGTTGCTCCTTTCGGTCGAAGATCTGGCCAATCCGCGCAGCGACCTTGCCAGCTTGCCACACGTCAAAGTCGATCTGAACCAATGGAGCTTCATCGTCGGTTCGACACGCATCGCGCTGAGTCTTCAGGCCTGGATCAGGCGCCAGGCTGAGCGCGGCCACCGTTCGTTCTCCGAACTGCGCAATCCTTACAGCCACATGTTTGCCCAGCTTGCGAAAAATGAGTTCGCCGATCTGGATCGTGTCTCTGTCTATTGGACCGCCGATCTGGTGCCGCGCATTCTGGAAAGCGAACCAAAAGAGCTGGACCGCCTGCTCAAGCACGTGCTGGTGGTCTTCGAGGACCGGCGTGTGCGCCGTGTGGTTACCTCCGGGCGCGTCCTGAAAATACGCAGCGATGACATGGTGCTCTATGTCACCGTCTCCCAGCTTGGCCGCGTGCTAAATCTCAGCCTGGGTGAGCGCCGTCCCCAGGCCGATCTTTCAGTTTACCTCGACCGCATGCCTGTTACGACCTCACAGGTGGCAGCGGCGCTGGAGAAACTGCCGTTGGCCGGCGTCAAGGTGTTTCTGATCCACCACATCACAGCCGAAGTGCTCGGGCTGATCGATGCGCTGCGCAGGCTGGGCTGTACCGATCTGACGACCCTGTTCGTAGTCTACAGCGGCGAGGTGCCGGACGACTACCTGAACGCGCTGCTGGAGCTGCCGGCCAACGAATTTCGCTGCCTGGCGCTGGACAATGTGCCGCAGCCAGGCACGGTCGAAGGCCGCTATGAGCTGTCGAATCGCTACTCTGAGCTTCAGGATCACGAAGACCTGAAGCAGAGTCTCGCTCACAGCCGGCCGCGCTATCTGGAAGCGATGCAAACCGTCGCTGTTGCCGAGTTCTTTCGCCAGCTCGCGCGTGCCGCCGCCGATGACGAGCGCTGCGTGATCATCGAAGATGGCGGATACCTTTCGCCCGTGCTGAACGAGCTCAGCTTGCAGCACAAGACCGTCGCCGAGACGTTCGAACAATTCGGCCTGACCTCATCGGATAGTCGCCCATTGCAGAATGCGTTGGAAACTACGTTGCTGGGCACGGTGGAGCACACGCGCAGCGGCTATGATCGCCTGGCGCGGGTCGATGAGCGCCACGGACGGCTGGCATTCCCCGCGCTGTCGATCGCGCGCTCACGCCTCAAGACCCACACCGAAGCACAAGACGTAGCCGACACCGTACTGAACGCCATCGAAAACACGCTGCACGCAGCCGGCCAGACCTTGAACCGACGAAACTGCCTCGTGATTGGCTCGCGCGGCAACATCGGCCGCTGTCTCATGAGCGGTCTGTCGACACGCCTCAAGTCGCCCACTGTCCAGCTCTGTGGGCTCGATCTCAGAGCCAACGAGAGCGCTGAGCAAACGCAGTCCACCCTGGAAGTTGCCAACTTCACCGATCTGCCGGAAGCCCGTCGCCAAAAACTGGACATGATCATCGGCGTGACAGGGACCAGCGTGTTGCAGCCGCAGGAACTGGAGCAGTGGCTGCTGACGGCCACGTCAAGGCAGCTGATTCTGGCATCCGGCTCAAGCAAAACCGTTGAGTTCGCGGCCGTTTCCGCCTGGCTGGACACTATCCTCACCGATGGTTCCCCCAGCATCGGCGGCTTTCCTGCCAGCGTGTCAACGGAGGAATTTCTGGACCCTCAAAGTGGGAAACCCTTTGGCAGGCGTGTTCGCATCGAAATCGACCATCCGGCGGGCAAGTTGAGCCGCGATCTGGTCCTGCTGGCAAATCTTACCCCCATCAATTTTATGTACTATGGTGTACCAACGGAAGGAATCGATGCGATTCTGGCACAGCTCCTGGCCAGTTCATTGACGCTGGTCGAGCTGACCCGGGCCGGTCAGCTTGCACCGCGCCTGCATGCAGTGGACTGGGACATCCAGGTTCCCATGGCCGGAGCGGACATCGTCTAGGCGCTAAATGGCAATAGTGCCGGAGTTGACTCAACCGCTGTTACTGAGAACAAGATAGCGGGCTTCACCTGCTCCCGGTGCGGTGAGTCGAAGATACGGATCACGCTGGACCACCAGGACGGTCCAGTAAAGGTTGCCGGACTGAAACTGCCCGCTCGCGAACAAGGGGTTGAGATTGACCTGCTGCGACGTCTGGACCGTCGCGGGCGCGATGCCGCGCGCCTGGCCGGGATCCTGACCAGGCGTCCACACGACGATCTCATAGTCCAATCCACGTGCCAGGTCAACGACCGGACTCCATTCGAAAATCACCATGCCTGACAGGCGCGCGTCTGCCTGGGGATTAACCAGTTGCGGTGGGGCAACCTCGCGCGATGGAAGAGTCTGCGCTGCCGGTTTGCTCGTTTGGGTTGGCGGCACGGTAGCGCGGATTTGAACCGCACTGGCTAGCGGGCCAGCAGCAGTCGCTGTCAGCAAATCGGCAGCCTCCCTGGTCTGCCCCGGCGCCGCGGAAACGACTCCCAGCGCCGCGTCGGGAACGCGCGCCGGCGGAACAGGTGCGGTCAAACTGACCGGACGATTTGCACTTACCGTGGCAAAGAGCGCGACGCCAGCGTCAGGAGCGGTTTGCACGCCTTTCTTCATCTCCCAATCCGGCACTTCAATCACAGCAGGGGCCGCCACCATCGCTGGCGGCGAGTCGGCCACCACTTCGTCCGCGTCAGCTTGCATACGTGCAGGTTGCGGCGGCGATAACTGCGGCGAAGGCAGGCGAGTTGCACGAGCAACCACAGCGGGCGTGGCCGTATCCAAAGCGATGAAGGCCACCTTGGAACCGGAGTTGGCGGATAGTGGCGCCGACGGGGATGCCAGCGCTGTCTGCCATGACTGTGCCGTGGCGGTCGGAGCGGGCGGCGACCAGTCTTCGACTACGGCACTTGCACCGGCGGGCGGACTTGAACTCAGCATCGGCAACACAAAACCAACCGCGCCCGCCAGAACGACAACGATACCGATCAAAAGCAGGCTGGAGCGTACGCTGATATTGTCGAAGTACATCGGTGCTTCCGTTTTGGGCGAGCGATGCGCTGCCCGTCAATCAGTTAGATGTTACACAGCGGGTCGGTCGAGTGGCGTTGCCCGTCGCAAGACACAACCTGCGCAACGCTTTACAGGGAGCGGCAGCGAGGGGCAAAGCGGGAGGCACGTCCTAATAGGTTAGACGCAATTTCATCGTTAGTGATACGGTCAGTGCGAGAATTCCCTACAAGATTCAAGTCGGGGGCATAGCAGGCATGACTTGTTTCCCCGGTTCCACCGATTCGTTAGATTCGTGACAAGAGCAGTCTTGCGTTCAGTCGCCCAAGCGGTGCAGCCGGCCCCGCCAGTTATTGCGGCCGGTTGCGGCCGGTCTCCGACCGAGCCGCCGCGGACGGATTACAGCCGTTCGCATAAATCAGCGGGGCACGGTCGCAGACCGGCCCGAGCGAAGAGCGAGGCGCTATTTCAAGCCCGGATGCTCACTCCACGGGGTGTAATATCAACACAGTCGGCCAATGCGCCAGCCGCGCACTGAGTTGATCAGCCACACCCAATGACCAGGGTGGAGATCACTGGCAGCCAGCGGCGCCTCGCGAATGACGCCCTGCGCCAGCAGTTCGGCCCGCAATGTGCCCGCCAACAATCCGCTATCCAACGGCGGAGTCACAAGCTCGCCGTCGCGTTCAACGACGACGTTGGCGATGGTCGACTCCGTCAATTCGCCGTGCTCGTTCCACAGCAACACGTCGTCGCAGTCGGGCCGTTGCCGGCGCGCTTGCTCGTAAACAGCGCGGTGGGTGGTCTTGTGGAAGAGGAACGGATCACTCGAGTCTACCGGCGTCTGCGACAATCCGATGCGCAGCTCGCGCGCTTCAACGGGCCAGGTCAATGGAGACGCTTCACAGCGCAGCGTGCCTGACTGTGCCGCGAGAAGCCGCACCCGCTGCGGCGAACCGCCCAAGGTAGCCGCCAGCGCAGCGAGCTGCGCCGCCGCGTTTTCCTTGTCCACCATCACATCGAAGTATGCCGCGGACTCGGCCAGCCGTCGCAGGTGCCGCTCCAGGAGATAATAACCTTCATCCGGCGTCCAACGCAGGGTCTCCAGCAATTCAAAAGCAGGCCGCGGGCGTGTCAGCACCTGCGCCTTGAGCAGCGCCTCGTCGTATTCCGCTTCGGTCAGCGAGTCCCAAACGACGCCGCCACCGACTCCGTAGGTCGCGGTCCGGCCCTTGCGATCTACCACAACGGTGCGAATGGCGACGTTGAATTGGCCCTGCCGATCAGGCGACAGCACACCGATGCATCCAGTGTACACGCCGCGCGACTGTGTTTCCAGGTCGTTGATTATCTCCATCGTCCGCACCTTGGGCGCACCGGTGATCGACGCACACGGAAACAGCGCCGCCATGATCTCCCGGATCGATGCGTCGGTCTCGCACGCCACCCGCGAGATCATCTGCCAGACCGTCGGATAGCGTTCGATTTCAAACAGCGCCGGAACATGAACCGTGCCATAGCGAGCGATCCGCCCCATGTCGTTGCGCACCATATCGACGATCATCACGTTTTCAGCCTGATTTTTCAGCGAGGTGCGCAGCCACTCCCGCTGCGTCTCGTCCTCGCCCAAGGTACGGCCGCGGGCCGCAGTGCCTTTCATCGGCAGCGAGTGCAACCGTTCGCCATCCAATTGCCAGAACAGTTCAGGCGACGCGGAGCAGACAACATGCTGCCCGGTGTCAATGTATGCAGCATAGCGACACCGCTGAGTGCGCACCATCCGTTCAAAAAGCGCCTGCGGATCACCATCAAAGCGGGCGTGCAATGGAAAAGTAAAATTGACCTGGTATGTGTCGCCGCTGGCAATGGCGTCTTTGATGGCATGAACGCTGGCATCGTACGCCTCCCGACCAATGCCAGGCTGCCAGCGCAGCGTTGGAGCGTTCGCGTGGTCCCAAGCCGGGGGAAACACCGTCTCCGGCCGTACCTCTTCAGCCACACGATAGAGTCCGAACCATAGCAGCGGCAGGTCACCGGTGGATCGACCGGGCATCGCAGCATCGAATGCTGGCGCGGCCTCGTAGGCGATGAAGCCAGCCGCGTGCAGTCGCTGCCGCTCGACGGCGCTGCTAACTGCCTCCAGACACTCACCTACCTCCCCCGCGTCAAGAGCCCGGATTACCTCGACCGGCTCGCTGAACCGCAACCAGCGCTTGCCGTCGTCGACCTGGATAACAGCCAGGCCCGGCTGGGCGCTGTCCACGGCTGTGGCTGAAAAAACTGATTTCATGTAGTTCGAGGAAGACAAGACCCCAGGGGTTCCCTGGGGTCTGTAGATTAGCTGGTAGAGCAGCTGCAAGCCTGCTGTGGTTTCTCCATCAGCGGAGCGTGTGCAACGAGATCGGGTCACTCACCGATGGAAGCGTACACAGAGGAAGGCAGCAATTACGCGGGCACCGGGAAGCGGCTGCAAAGCGCCCGCACCTCGCCATGAACGCGTGCCTGCAACGCCTCGTTGTCGGTGTCGCGCACGATCTCACCGATCCATCCGGCGATCTGGCGCATCTCGTCCACACCGAATCCTCGCGTGGTAACTGCGGGTGTGCCCAGCCGGATGCCGCTGGAAATAGTCGGTTTCTCCGGGTCGTACGGGATCATGTTCTTGTTGGTGTGAATGCCAGCGTTGTCCAGCGCTTTCTCGGCCGCTTTGCCCGTCGCGCCCACGGGACGCAGGTCCACCAGCATCAGGTGATTGTCTGTGCCGCCGCTGACAAGTCGCAACCCTTCATCCTCCAACGCAGCCGCCAGCGCTTTCGCGTTGTCCAGCACGCGCTGGCTGTAGGCCCGGAACTCGGGCTGCAAGGCTTCGCCGAAGGCGACCGCCTTGGCAGCGATGGCATGCATCAGCGGGCCACCCTGGGTACCGGGGAACACCGCGCTATCGACCTTCTTAGCCAGCTCTTCCGTACTCAGAATCAGCCCACCGCGCGGGCCGCGCAGCGTTTTGTGGGTCGTGCTGGTGACCACATCGCAGTAGGGAATCGGATCGGGATGCAGATCGGCCGCGACAAGGCCGGCAATGTGCGCCATGTCCATCATCAGGCGAGCGCCCACCGAGTCGGCAATCTGGCGCAGCCGCGGGAAGTCGAACCAGCGGGGGTAGGCGCTGGCGCCGGCGACAATCAACTTTGGTTTGTGCTCGTCTGCCAGCGCGGCCAGTTCATCGTAGTCGATGCACTCTGTTTCGGGGTGAACGCCGTACTGCACGAAGTTGTAGAACTTACCACTGGAGTTGAACGCTGCGCCATGTGTCAGGTGGCCACCGTGGGCCAGCTTCAGCGCCAGCACGGTGTCGCCCGGCTGGATCAACGCCAGGTAGGCGGCAGAGTTGGCTTGCGCGCCAGAGTGCGGCTGGACGTTGGCGTGCTCGGCGTCGAAGAGCTGTTTGACTCGCTTGATGGCGAGTTCTTCGGCGATGTCGACGAATTCGCAGCCGCCGTAGTAGCGCTTGCCAGGATACCCCTCGGCATACTTGTTGGTCAGCACGGAACCAAGGGCCGCGAGCACGGCTGGACTGACATAATTCTCGGACGCAATCAACTCGATGCCGGTCTGCTGACGCAGCCATTCCTGCTCAATGGCGCTGAATAGCTCAGGATCCTGCGCATGCAGATCGCGGCGCGGATCAGGCAACATGTCCCAATGCGGCGCCTGCTCGGCGACGGCTTGGTCAAGAACAACGGTCATTGGAATGCCTCCTGGTTTTTCTCTTGTTTGCCCGCTTTGCGGGCGCTGTTTGCGACGATGAGGGCGGCTGAGCCGGCCACCGACGCGTTGAGCGATTCGATCTTGCCCGACAACGGGATGCGCACCAGCCAGTCACAGGTCTCGCGTGTCAGCCGGCTTAGGCCGCTGCTTTCTGCGCCGATGACAAGTGCTAACTTACCGGTGAAATCGCTTTGTAACAGATCTTTTGCTTCAGGCTGGTTGTCGAGTCCGGCCACCCAGACGCCGCGCTGCTTGAAGTCCGCCAATGTACGCGCAATGTTGGTGACATGGACGACGCGCAGATGCTCCACCGCGCCGGCTGAACTGTTCGATACCGCCGGCGTGATGCCGACAGCCCGCCGGTCGGGCAGGAAAACGCCGTGAACGCCCACTGCCTCCGCTGTCCGCAGGAGGGTACCGACGTTCTGCGGGTCTTCCAGGTGATCCAGAAGCAGCAAGAAAGGCGGCTCGTCCTGGCTGCGGGCGTGGGCGAACACTTCGCCAAGATTGGAATAAGGATACGGGCTGCTTTCCAGCGCAACACCCTGATGGTTGGCGCCGGGCAGCATCTTGTCAAACTGCGCGCGGTCCACCTGCTGGACGCGACAGTTGACCTCGCGCGCCAGGGTTTGGATATCGGCGACAATGCCGATCTGTTTTACCCCGGATGCAAGGCTGAGTGAGTAAAAGTGACGCCGGCGCGCCCGCAATGCTTCGTGGACAGCTTGCCGGCCGTAGAGAATATCGATGGGTGCCATGGGTGGGTGCGGTGATCGGTGAACAGTAATCAGTAATCAGAGGTCAACAGCGGAACTCCGACAACTGATCACTGGTCACTGAATCCGCCAGGTGCTTCCTTCGCGTGTGTCTTCGACCATTACGCCCAGGTCGGTCAGGCGGTTGCGTATCTCATCGGCCAGGGCGAACTGTTTGGCCGCCCGCAGCTTGCTGCGCATTTCCAGCAACAGGTCGATGAACGGCGCGGCTTCGGCGCCGGTTGCCTCGCTGCTCAGTTGCAGCCCCAGAATGCCGGCCAACTCCGCCAGCACGTCCTGCGCCGCCGCCAGAGGTTCAGCCGCCGCACCCGCGTCGCGCGCCCGATTGATCTCGGTGACCAGCTCGAAGAGGCATCCCAACGCGCCGGCAGTGTTGAAGTCGTCGTCCATCGCTTCTTCGAACCCGCGCCGCGTTTGCTCGGCCGCCGCGAGCAGGCTGTCGACAGCGCCGCCCGATGTGATGGCGCCAACCGCGGGCCGCAAGGCGCCCCGCAAACGCGCCAGTGCGCGCGCATTGTCCTCGACCACCGTGTCGTTGTATGCCAGCGGCTTGCGGTAATGCGAGGAGAGGATAAGCAGCCGCAGAACGCTGGCCTCGTGCTGGGCCAGGAAATCGTCTATCGTCACCAGATTGCCGAGGCTCTTGGACATCTTCTCGCCCTTGAGCTGCAACATGCCGTTGTGCATCCAGAAGCGGGCAAAGGGGCGGCCGGTGTAGCTCTCAGTCTGGGCAATC
>Ga0116151_10004627_pt1 | contig 12022 bp, 6 predicted proteins | sample AD_UKC117_MetaG_FD_89893 | JGI IMG/M metagenome (GOLD analysis project Ga0116151, IMG submission 89893) | Active sludge microbial communities of municipal wastewater-treating anaerobic digesters from Hong Kong - AD_UKC117_MetaG | ecosystem: Engineered > Bioreactor > Anaerobic > Digestate... | reverse complement strand
TCGTTCCTGGTTAGCCAAGGCCTGAGCTTCTTCCATTACCGCGTTGGCGGCGAACGCGCCACTACCTGTTCCTCCGGCGCCATCAGCGACTGCCAACACTATGCGACTACTGCAACGGAACACGCCGGCCTGATCCTCGCCTCGGTCACCATCGCGGATCTCAATAGCCGACCGTATCTGGTTCGACGAATTGACTACCATGAAACAACCCCCGTCTGCGGGATACTCCTTTCGCTGTGGCATTCTTTGGAGGATGCGTCTCTTCGTGTGAGACAGCAAAAGGCGATGAATGACTGATCCGCGTTCTTCCCCCTTCAACATCTTGGTGTAGTCAGCCCCGATGCCTACGAACCACGAGCAACACAGGTAGCTGCGAGCGATCCAGATTGGAACTCTTAGAGACTTGGAGAAGCGATGTCCAGATCGGACTTTGAACTCAGTTTGCGCACTGCGGGTTCGCGTGTCCGCTCGCGCCACGATGCAGGCTTGGTCGGTGAGTCCACTGGGCGCACCCGCGATGACGGTGACGGCTTAATGGTGCAGATCCGCTTTCCGGGACAGCCGCCACGCTTTGAAATGGCTGAGGATCTGGAGCCCGCTGACACCGAGCTTGATGACCATGAGCAGGTACTGGCAGGCAAGTTCGCCAGCGCCTCCCACTTGCGCAAGCGACTCACCTCGGTCCAGCTGGCGGGTCAGCTGTCGGAAATGATCTACAGCCTGGATACCACGGAAACCCAGTTCATGCCGCACCAGTTCAAGCCGTTGCTCGCACTGTTGGACTCGCCCTCCAAGGGCGTGCTGATCGCCGACGAGGTCGGCCTGGGCAAGACCATCGAGGCCGGTCTGATCTGGACCGAGTTGCGCTTCCGCACCCACGCGACCCGCCTGCTGGTGGTCTGCCCGGCGGTGCTGACCGAGAAGTGGAAGCAGGAGCTGTATCGCCGCTTCGGCACCGCCGCGCAGGTGATGAATGCAAGAGAGCTGCTGCAACACCTCCAGCAGGGGGAGGCCGCGCCCAAGGTGCCCGCCATCATCTGCAGCCTGCAGGGCATCCGGCCGCCTACTGACGCCACCGACGAAGACGCGAACCAGAAGCTGGTCGTCGTGCAGCTGGCGCGCTATCTCAACGATGCCCAAGGCCAAACCCTGTTCGACCTGGTGGTGATCGATGAAGCGCACTATCTGCGTAACCACCAGACATCTTCGGCCTTCCTGGGCAAACTGCTGCGAGCAATAGCCGAGTACTTCGTCCTGCTCTCCGCCACGCCGGTCAACAACCGCAGCACCGACCTGTTCAACTTGGTCTCACTGGTGGACCCGGATCAGTTCCGGTTCGAAGGCGAATTCGAGAACGTGCTTGGTGCCAACCGGCCGTTGGTGCGCCTGGCCAACCAGCTTAAGCGACCAGAGGCCAGTATCGGCATGGTGCGCGAAGCGCTGGACGAGGCCGAGCTGCATTGGCTGTTCCGCAACAGCGAAAGCCTGAAGCTGTTGAAGCAGAGCTTGGCCGAGCGTGATGATGCCGAAGTGCTGGCACCTGAGGAACGCGTGGCGATGAACCACCGCCTGGAACGCGTCAACCTGCTCGGGCAGGTGATCGTTCGTTCGCGTAAGCGCGAGGTGCTAGAAAACCGGGTGGAGCGTCTGGTGCGGAACTTCCCGGTGCCAATGACCACCGTGGAGCAGGACTTCTACCAGCGCGTGACCGAGGCGGTCATCTCATACGGCCTGCACAATGGCGGGGTACAGGGCTTTCTTCTCGCAACCCCGCAGCGGCAGATGTCCAGCTGCATGTTCGCGGCGGCATCGCGCTGGCTGGGGCGTGCCGGCGAATGGAGCGAGGAAGAAGCCGAGGCATTCGCTTACGACGCTTTCGGCGAGGACATTGCGCTCGATGACCTCACATCGGTGTCCGGATATGTCGCCCGTGCGCTGGTGGGGCATATCGACCTGAGCGACTTGCGCGCCCATGACTCCAAGTACGAACAGCTCGAGGTGCTGCTGAAAGAATACGCCCGCGACTATCCCAAAGAGAAGGTCATCGTCTTCAGCTACTTCCGGGACACGCTCGGCTACCTGAAGGAGCGACTGGAGTCGGTGGGCATTCCAGCGCTGGTCGTGATGGGGGGCGACGACAAGCAGGCCCGCATCGATGAGTTCCAGGAGTCTGATCGCTACAAGGTGCTGCTGGCATCGGAGGTGGCGGCAGAAGGCGTGGACCTGCAGTTCATGCGCTTCCTGGTCAATTACGACCTGCCCTGGAACCCGATGCGGGTCGAGCAGCGCATCGGCCGCATCGACCGCATCGGCCAGCAGGCGCAGGCCATCTCGATCGCCAACCTGGTCTATCAGGACACGATCGACGACCGCATCCTGACCCGGCTGTTTGAGAAGTTGAAGCTGTTCGAGGATGCTCTGGGCTGCACCGAGGATGTCCTGCAGGACGGCATCAGCCTGTTGACGCGCGACCTGCTGAGTGGCCACCTCACGCCGGAGCAGCAGGAGCGGCGCATCGATCAGGCCCGTTCGGTGATGGAGCAGAACCGGCGCAACATGGCAGAGATCCAGGAGCACGAGGCGGATTTCGTTGGACTGGGCGAGTTTGTGCGCAACAAGGTCTCACACGCGCACGGCACCCAGCGACGCATCACCGACCAGGACCTGCAACTGCACATTCGAGAGTATCTCGAGGAAAACGCGCCCGGCTACGCCATGCGGATGGATCCCGGCGGTGCCACGGGCAGCATCCGCCTGGGCGCGGACGCTACCGCCCGGCTGATCCGTTTCCGGGAAAGCCGCCAACTGCCGCGTTCGAAGCTGGAAGGCGGTGGGGATAGCGAGGTCGTGATCCGAAACCACGTCAATCGAGGTGAGCATCCGTCCAAGTACGAGCTGATCAACCAGTACCACCCGCTGGTACGCATGATTGCCGACCATGAGAGTCGCAGCCAGCATCGCGACCTGGTGGTGGCAGCCGAGGTGGAGCGGGCTGACCTTGGCCTGGACGTCCCTCCGGGCGACTATGCGTTCGCGGCCGAGATCTGGCAGTTCGACGGTGCGCGGCGCGAGGAAACCATTCGCGCATTCTTCCTGCCTGTGCGCGAAGGCGAACCGATCGGTAGGGAAAGCGGCTTCGACCTGGTCAACGCATTGCGCGCACATACCCGCGACTGGGTGGACATCGGGCCGTGCCTGCCCGACAAGGCCGCTGCTGCCGAGCTACTGGAAACCACGAAGGCAGCATTACTGCGCGAATTCCGGGAAGCAAGGCGAGCCTTTCAGGCCGAGAACGTCGACCGCATCCGCATCCAGCGGGAAAGTTTGAGGCGCAATTTGGATCGCCGAATCGAAAAGCTAGAACTGGCGATGCAGCGGGTAGCCGAACCCCATCGTGCCAACTATCGGCGCATGGCGGAGGGACAGATTCGCGACTTGCGCCAGAAACACGATGTGGCGGTTGCTGGGCTAGATCAGCGGGAGCAACCCAGCGTGACGCGCAACGCGTTGATATCGGGATTCGTCAGGATCAGGGGCTGACCGAATGAACAGGAGGAAGGGGAAGTCGACGTTGGGAGATTCTGCTTCGGACTTCATGGCGCAATGGAAGGCGTCCCAGCTCGCGACACCGTCATCAGACGCTGAGTCAGACCGTGGCTCAACACCGAATCCTGGGAGTCAGGTGAGCTCACAGACTCTTCGCAGCTGGAAACGTGGCGGGGGCGAGGTGAAAGTCACGAAAGGTACCTCGACCGGCTACGAGAAGCGTCAGAAGAAGCCGGGCGTGTCTCCACCCGTCAACCCGCCGGACGTGCCTGTTCCCACGCCACGAGTCGTCACTCCTGCGCCGCCGCGCATTCCATCGCCAGACCCGAGACCCATCACAAGGCCGTCCGTGCGACAGCGCCTGCTCGAGGCCTCGGCCAATGTGGGCGATCTTCGGATCGCCGCCGGGATGTCATGCCCGCGCGGCATCGCCGAGTTGGCTCCGGTAGTCGAGGCCAAGGACGGCCGGCTTGCCATCCTCGGGCTGGACTTCGGCACCGCGTTCAGCAAGGCGGTGGTGCGCTGGTCTGGCCGCCACTACGCCGTCGACTGGTCCGATGCGGTTGAGGGCGAAGACCACCACCTTCTGGCGTCGGCCTTCAGCGAAGCGCCGGATGGGCGCTGCGTGCTAGGAGCACATCAGGCCTCAGGCTGGTCCGTCCGCGAAGGCATCAAGCTCCAGCTGCTATCTTCCGAGGAAGCGAACATGGACGGACGCATGGCGGACGCGGTGATCTTCATCGCCTTGGCGTTCCGCTATGTGAATGCGTGGCTGCGACGGACAAACCACGAATTCGAGCAGGGCCTGAGATGGCGCCTGCATGTCGGGTTGCCGACAAAATCGTGGGATAGCGACGCCACCACGGAGACGTTCAAGAAGGTGGCGCAGGCCGCGAGAGTGCTGGCCTGCATGGCAGCGCCGGTGACGCGAAGTGCGGCGCTCGAGGCCTTGCGGATGACGGACCAGGTCGACAGGCCCGCCGTGGACGTCTTCCCCGAGTTTGCATGCCAGTTGTACTCCTACCTGCTATCGCCCGAGCGCAGGGAAGACCTGCATGCGTTGGTCGACATCGGAGCGGGCACGCTGGACGTCGCCTACTTCAACGTGTTTATGGAAGACGGCGAGGCACTGCTGCCCATCTTCGCCTCCGAAGTAGACAGGCTGGGGGCGCATCACCTCATCGCTGCCCTGTCCGGTGCCGAGAATCGTCTCGTCTGGTCGGATAGCGAGTCCTCTCTGTCAGACGCGGAGGTCGGACGAAAGCTCGATTGTTCGCCCAACGATGTGTGCAACCGGCGATCGCTCTACCTGAGTTCGGTGGCCGTAGTGTTCCACCTGGCCACCATCGCGGCAAAGGCGACGTATCACACGTCCCCGGCATTCCGAGGGGCGGAAAATGTGCGCCTGTTCCTGTGTGGCGGCGGAAGTCGCATCCCATCGCTGCAGAAGCGGTTCGAACGCATAGCCGAGGAGGCCCCGACTGTTCTTGGAATCAAATTCCAGGTTTCGGAGCTGGTCAAACCAAAAGATATCGTTGGGAAGCTGAGTTCTGGGTTCGACCGACTCTCCGTCGCCTATGGCTTAAGCCAGAACGCAGCGAATATCGGGAGCGTGATGCGCAGTGCAACGTTGGAACCGATAGCAACATCGGCGGCTGTTGAACAGGAAGATCGGGATGCTGACAGATAGCGGGGGCTTGTCAGTTGCAGCGGGGCCATCGACACACGCCCGTGGACTCCTTGGATGCGAGCCCGACAAAGTCGATGTTTCTGTCAGGTGCGACGGCATATGTCGTTCCCTCACCTGACAATATGCACCGTCGACCTCGCCTAGCTCTAAGCGCCTATGCCATCCTCTGCCCCCCCTCAACCGGTACGACTCTCCAAGTCCCGCATCCAGTCCGGGCGGCAATGTCCAAAGCGGCTGTGGTTGGAGCTCCATCAGCGCGAGGCCATCCAATGGGGTGGCGCGGCGCAGTTCCGCATGGACGAGGGCACGCGGTTTGGTGAGCTTGCCCGGGCGCTTCTGGGCGGCGGCATTTTGATCGAAGCCGACCACCGACATCCGAAACAGGCGCTTGCTGACACTGAACGCGAGTTGGCGCGACCGCTAGACGAAGCGCCCATGCTGTTCGAGGCCGCCTTTGAGCACGAAAACGTCATGGTGCGAGTCGACGGCTTCCGCCGTCGCCAAGACGGCGACACGCTAATCGAAGTGAAGTCGTCGACCAAAGTTAAAGACGAGTATCTGTGGGACTGCGCGATCCAGACGTGGGTCGCCCGAGGTGCCGGCCGCAACGTCAACCGCATCATGCTCGCGCACGTGAACAACCAGTTCGTCTATGAGCGTGAAGGCGACTACGAAGGGCTGCTCGTAGAGGCTGATATCACGTCAGACGTGGAAGCGCTGCTCCCGTTGATCCCCGACGTCGTGGCCAGCATGAAGATCGTCGTTGCCGGCGCGAAACCAGAGATCGCGACGGGGCCACACTGCTCAACGCCCTATGGCTGTCCTTGCTTCGCCTATTGTCGCAGTGAAGAGCCACCCGGACCCGAGTATCCGATCAGCATCTTGCCGCGGATTGGACGCCTGCTTGGCGACCTGGAACAAGCAGGGTGCCGGGACCTGCGCGATGTGCCACCCAACCTTTTGCGTCACAAGATTCACCGGCGCATTGCCGACGCGACAAAGTCCAATCGGGCCTTTGTTTCGCCTGAGCTGGAAGGGCTCCTCCGCCACATCCCCTACCCGCGCTACTACGTGGACTTCGAAACCATCAGCTACGTTGTTCCGCGCTGGCGCGGTACTAGTCCGTTTCAAGCGATTCCCTTCCAGTTTTCCTGTCACAAGGAGTCTGCCAGCGGCGAACTTGAGCACACGGCATTTCTTGATGTCACCGGGCAGTCGCCGCTGCGACCATTTGTCGAGGCACTCCTGGATAGCATCGGGCCTGATGGCCCCCTTCTGGTCTGGAACGCCACTTTCGAAGCTACACGCCTGAAAGAACTTGCTGAGCTATTCCCTGAATTCAGCGATCGCTTGCTATTGCTGAGCCATCGCATGGTGGACTTGTATCGAATCTACACCCAGCACTACTACCATCCGGCTCAATGCGGCTCTTGGTCGATCAAGGCAGTGCTACCAACGATCGCACCAGAACTCTCCTACAAGAATCTAGACATCGGTGACGGACAGGCAGCACAGGAGGGCTATCTGCGAGCTGTCGCTGCGATGACGACCGCCGGGGAAAAGGAAGAGCTGAAAGCACAGCTACTCAACTACTGCGAGCTCGATACTTTGGCAATGGTACGGCTGGCCAACTGGCGTCCGACCTGAGCCACCAACAGACCCGCGCTAGAGCGACGCGTACTGTCGCTCAGATGGAGGAAACTCGCCTTCCGCTTGGGTACCACCGGGTGCCTCGTGACGAAAGACTCAAATAATTGCATGGGTAGGTTCAACCTCGTCTGGTCAGTTTGTTCGGCCGAACAGACCGCGCAACGACTGAATCACATGAAGCCCTCCGCCGCCCTGGACCCAGCCGCGCGCTACGGACACCTGTGTATTTGGCGAGAGGACCAACGCCCCAGACTGGTCGCCTGGCTTGCGCTCGATGAGCAAATCGAGGCGGCGATTGCGAGAGAGGGAGCTGGATCGGCGTTGTCCCTATCCAGGTGGCTCGAGGGGCAGTCGCGAATTGATCTGGGTGCTGTTGCTCTTGGTTGGACGTGCTACTGGCAACACCTCGCGCAAGGAGGGTCGAACGCATGGGCTGCACATCTTCGGCGGCCATTTGAGTCGGACCCGATGCTGGATCAAGCGCTAGCCATGTCCCGGGGGTGGTTGTTGTGGGACCACCAGCTCCAACTCCTAGCAGACCTCTCAATTGCTGGCGAAATGGCGCCGAAAGCACTCGCCATTGAGCTTCGCAGCAAGGTTGAACATGCTATCGACTGGGTCAAACAAGCACGTCTACCTGATGGCCGCGCCCTGGAGTCGGTCATCAAAGAGCGTTCATATCCCTTGGCGCATCCCACATGCCGCCTCGAGAGTCAGATCGTAGCCAAGCTCTACTCATTCGTGACCAGACACTATGATCCACCCACTAGCCTTGCCTGCAAAACAGGTCATGAACCATGCCGCGAGGAGAAAAGACGTTGATCCCTTCTGTCCAGGAACCGTGACCTTGCGTACACCAGCGAGAACGCATCACTCGACCGTTTGAACATGATCCGTTCGGTGGCCTCTGCAGCCACAAAGGCCTCCCCATCTCCGCTCGTAATAGCAGGTAGGCGTTGCAACACCCTGCCGCATTACTCCGCACAGATGCTGATGATGCGATTGAGTCTGTCGCAAACCACCTCGAACACGCCTTCGGGGACTTGCTTCCAGGGGTGAGCCTTGGCACGCCGCTCACGCCAATCAAACGACTTCGGCTGAATAGCCCGCCCCTCGAATGTTCCGAAAAAAGACATCCGACGGAATGGTTTCAATACCTGGACAACAAGATGACGCTCATCGGCTTGCGCATGACCTCTCGTTAGGGAACTCCATGCAGCTGACTTTCCACGTCAGTCATGTGAATGGGGTGCGCTTCCAACAGCTCCTCCAACTTCGGCCGTTCGATTAGCAACACGCCATTCTCCTCCGCTTGCGCATGTGCATCTCTGTTGAAACGTTGGTTAGTGATGACGTACTTCTGGAATTCGATATTTGGGAATCGGCGCCTGTAGTGCGCCTCTCCTCCTACGACATCTCGGATTGCGTCCCAGCCGAGCCGTGCATCGTCTCGAGTAGACTGCTTGGCCTGAACCAGCATTCCCATCCCATCAGCAATGACGACAACGTCGACACCGTGGTCTCCGGCGGAAGGCGTAACCTGAACCATTCCATGCCCCTGCTTGGCCCAAAGCGCGGCCACCAATCCTTCGAAGTAACGACCATCCATTGAGTTGGTCGTTTCGATGTCGATGCGGGGATTCATGCCGTCGACCTTGCCCGGCGGGACGACATCTTCGATGTCAAAATCTCTCGAACCAAGATCACCCGACCCATTGAGCATGTCCGTTGCTAGCTCGCGCTTGCGGCTCAATAACTGATCCAGCTTGACATCGAAGGTAATGAAGTCCTCTGCCTCAACCACAGGGTAGTACACGAACACATCCTTGGTCTGACCAATCCGATAGGCCCGATCCGTAGCCTGATCCTCCTTGGCAGGGTTCCAGGTTCGCGTGTAATGGACGACATGGTTTGCGGCTTGAATATTGACGCCAAAGCCAACGGCTACCGGTGAAAGGATGATGACTCCAAAGCCCGCCCGTTCCTGGAATGCCTTGATCCGGCGTTGCCGATTGTCAGCACGGCTGCCAGCAGTCGTTGTGTCGCCGTTGATGATGTCCGCCTTGTACTTGAACACGACGTTGATGTAGTGCTGAAGCAATCGTTGAATGTCGCGAAACTCACAAAAAACGATGGCCTTCTCGCCTTGCTGCTGTATCTGACTAAGCTGCTCCATAAGCCAGTCCAACTTCGGCGCCTTTTGCCGATAGTCCGTCAGAGACTCGGTAGTAGCGGCTGTCAGGCCTCGCATCCTCGGGTCCGTACAAATCATGCGCAGGTAGTGAAGCAAACCGAGATGGTTCTTGAAGGGAACGGCAGCGCCCGGCTGGTTGCGTCGTTTGAAGTCATCAACGGCCTTGCCATATAGGACCCTCTGGACGCTGGAAAGCTTGAGGTGACGACAAGCGCTATCCTCGATCTTACTGGGCAGATCCCTGGCCACTTCGGCCTTCGTGCGACGAAGAATTTGAGGAGCAATCCGCTCGCGCAGCTCCTCCACACGCGCACACTCTTCATCATTCTTCGCTTCGATCGGCTTTCGATACCTTCGCCCAAAGTCGTCAAGCGCTCCCAACAAACCTGGCTGTATGAAGTCGAACAAACACCAGAGGTCTGCCAGCGTGTTCTCGACGGGCGTCCCCGTACACGCAATCTTGAACCCGACATTTTGCTTCTTGGCCGCGCGGGTCACCATCGCAGCTGGATTCTTGATCTTCTGTGCCTCGTCACACACCATCACCGACCAGGGCTGCGCCGCGAACGTAAATTCCAGATCCCTGAGCGTCTCATAGGTGGTTAGGACCAGTTTCGCCTCGCCCACCCAATCTGGTTTGAGGAACTTGACTAGACCCTCATCCTCTCGCAGGCGAGCGTCGATCTCGTTCTTGGGGACTCGAAGATCGACCAGAGACTCGCCGTGGGCTGTCAATATTGGCAAGACCCCGGGCTTTAGGAACTTGCCGGCTTCTTCCTTCCAATTCTCGAGCAAAGACACTGGCGCCACGACGAGCATTGGAGGCGCGTCCGGGTCGTGCTCCAATCGCCACGCCATGAAGGCGAGCAGCTGGAAGGTCTTGCCCAGCCCCATGTCGTCTGCCAGGACGCAGCCCCGAACCTGATGGTCCACTCGAGATCGGTAGAGATGCTGTAGCCAAGCAAGACCTTCTCGCTGGTGAGGCAACAGCTGAAAGTCATCGTGCAGACCTTGCGGAATGTCAGCTTCATGCAGCACACCCAGCAACGCCTCCCTGCGAACCTCGTAGTCAAGCTGCTGGATATTCGGAAGGAGGATGAGAGACGGTTTCGTTTGTCCGGGCGCCTGTGGCGGCTTCGACGCTTCGCCAGGATCGAACTCCCCCTGCTGAAGGTCCCGGTCGACGTGGCGGAATGTCCGTACGATCTTCTCTGCCTCTGCCAAGGTAAGGTGCCTCGGCAAACCCGGCACTTCGACGGATTCGGCGCCTTGACCTCGGGCGCGCTCAATCTTCTGATTCAGGCAGTCAAGGAACTCGTCGTTGGTTGGAATCAGCAATACGTCGGATTCACCGGGAGGCCTGTAGGCCATGTACTGATCGACGTTCTCCGGAAACCATCCCGCCTCATCATCCTTCTTCGCGATATACGGCGAGTAGTAGGGATTTTCCTCCCCAATACCGCCAATCCGATCGGAATATGAGCTCAGGTCATAGACCTGTTCCCACGAAATCACCGGCGGCCGTGTTCTCCTCTGCTCTACTGCCGGCTTTAGTTGCTCAAGGTGCCTTGGCGTTTCGCCTTGAATCTCGAGATCGAACCCGCGCCACGCCAACAACTGGCGGTTGCCGCTGATGGCTGATTCAAGCGCATGCACGAACGCACCGAGCGATTCGTCGTCGAGCCATTCAATATGGGAGAGGGCCGGACCATCGGTGCTGGCGGATTCGATAAGCAGCCCGACTTTGACGGGGTACCCAGATCCATCCCGCTCGAACTTCGGGGTGAAGTGCTCGTATTGGAGCCCTGCATCCTCACGTGCGGCATCAAATAGATCTTCATCGATGACCGCTTTGGCATCCGGCCCCAATGTCGCATAAGGGTTCAGGACGAACGCCTCTGCCCTGGAACCGGCCACCCGCCGTCCTGGCATGCGTTTGATTTCCTGCAACACCGTTTTCACTTGGGGCGTAACCAGTACCTGAACAATGCCGCGCTCCGTTGGGATGTCATATCGGTCCGGAACATCCTTCCGTGCATCAAATCGCTCAAGCCAATCCGTAGGGGCCCCTTCAAACGACGGTGAAATCTCGACCACCGTGTCGCCGGACACCGGTTCGGACCTCCTCAACGCGAGATCCAGGCGCTCTGGTGTCAGCACGACCGTTCGGTCGAGAAAGCTGTCCAAGTACGCGCCTGCTTTGGTCGCAAGGCCCCGGATTCGCCCCCACGCCACCCGATGTGCCTGATCCGTTCGTTCTTCTTCTCCACGATGCGCAAACCGAATGACTTCATGGACAAGAGGCCACTGCTCAGCACGCATTAGCCATTGCTCTTGCCCCTGCCTGAGGAGGCCGCCGTGGATTGCTAAGGTTTGGGCGAGACCTTCCCGCGGCACCCAGCCGCCTAGCGAAATTGAGAAATCTCGGTCGCTCAAGGCGCCTCGACTAAGGAGCGTTGGATCGAGCGAGGTGAATGCGGGGAGTCCAAGCAACTGGGGCAGTTCAGCGTTGTCAGGCAACTCCAACGCTGCAAAGAAGTTGTCCCAAGACAACGTGAATTCGCCATCCGCTTCCACCACTAGCCCATCGTCAATGAGCTGGGCGACAAAGCCCTGCAGCAGCGGGGATTCCACTGCCCTGCCCTCACCATCCCGACGGAGGACAATCTCCTCATCGGAAACACATATCCGCCAGATGGGGGACTCCCCGGATGTCGGCCTTCTGAAGATATTGAACACCATTTTGGCTCTATCTACTTTTTCCACCACTTCTGGAAGGCCACCTGGTAGTCAAACCCCCATGTCCTCAAAGTTAGCTCGACTTGAGGGTCCTCGCTGCTCGCATAGACGTGCAGGTTCCCACCTTTCGCCCGAGAGTCCCTTGTGCGAAGGCCATGCTCGTCTATGAACTTGCGGAACGCCTCCTCGCTATAGGGGGGCGG
>Ga0116151_10004624_pt1 | contig 12024 bp, 10 predicted proteins | sample AD_UKC117_MetaG_FD_89893 | JGI IMG/M metagenome (GOLD analysis project Ga0116151, IMG submission 89893) | Active sludge microbial communities of municipal wastewater-treating anaerobic digesters from Hong Kong - AD_UKC117_MetaG | ecosystem: Engineered > Bioreactor > Anaerobic > Digestate... | reverse complement strand
GGTCGGGTCTGCTGTCACAACTCCCCGTTCGGCGGCCCGCGCAGGGCCCAAGGTCCCTTGAGCCCCGCCGCCGGACGGGAGGATCGTGGAGCCATGGCAGACACCGACGTGGAACCCACCGAGAGAGAGACCGCAGACTCGCCGGCGGAGACGAAGCGGACCGGTCGCCGGTGGATCGCGCTCGCGATCGTCGTCGCCGTCCTCGCCGTCGGCGGCGTGGCTGCTGCGGTCATCGCCACCCGCGATGACGGCCCCTCCTATGACACCGCCCAGATCGGCTGGATGCACCAGGGTTGCCAAGAGTGGGCCGACACCTACCAGGGCGGTGACGGGCCCAGCGCCGGGTGGTGCAGCTCCAGGACCGACTGGATGAACGGCCAGATGGGCCAGCGTCAGGGCGGAATGATGATGGGGTCGATGATGTGGCAGGACCCCGACTCGATGCGCGCCACCTGCCAACAGTGGATGGCCGAGGACCCCGGAGCCACGAACGGCGGCGGACAGTGGTGCGATCAGATGGTCGACTGGATGAGCGACCACATGGGCGACTGGGACCAGTGGATGCGCAACGGCCCGATGATGGGCGGGTCCTGAGCCCTTCAGCAGTCTCGGGATCCGTGACGCACCCTCACCGCGGTGGGTAGGGCTCGAATCCGTGGATCTCCTGCTGCTCGCGGACAAAGGCGATGACCAGGTCGATCTCCTCGTCGGTGAGGCCCGCGACCGGAGCCATATCACCGAAGTCCCAATGGTGAGCCCGGCTCCCCTGGGTGATCGCGGCTCGGAACGACTCGTCGGGATGGTGGTCCGGCGCGTACACCTGAGACAGGTGGGGTGGTCCCACATCAGTGCCGCGCAGATCACTTCCGTGGCAGGACGCACACGACTGCGCGTAGAGCTCCGCGCCTGCCAAGCCCCGCCACCACGCCGAGCCCGATCGATCCGCCCATCCAGCCGACGGTTGCCGACAGGGTTCCGGCCGTGGCGAGGGCGGTCAACGAGCAACACAGCGCCATGCCCGCTGCGGACACGGCACCGAACCGAACCGCTTCGGGCGCTCTCACCGGCCCATTGCCTCGCGCAGCTGCTCTGTCGACGGCGCGCCCTGGACACCGTCGGCCGACACGAACACCCGGCATGCCCACGACGCCTCCGTGCCCGGCTCGGCGAACGGGTCGACGCCGTCGATGAGAATCGTCGGCGACCCGTGCAATCCCGCAGCTTCCGCGTCGCTCGGGTCGGCGACCCGTTGGCGGACGACGCGGATCTCGGGATCACCGGCGGCGAGGTCGCGTACGCGTTGCTCGGCGAGGCCGACGTTGGGGCAGTCGTCGAAGTACAGGATGCGAACCTCCATGCTGCCACCCTAAACCTTCCCGTGCGCTGGAAGGTCAAGCGGTCTAGGGTTCGGTCGTGCGCATCGGTGAGCTGAGCGAACGCAGCGGCGTGCCCACCAAGACGATCCGGTACTGGGAACAATCCGGGCTCGTCGCCGAACCGGCCCGCACCGGTTCCGGCTACCGCGACTACCACGACGACACGCTCGCGGTGTTGCGCTTCGTACGATCCGCGCAGGCGGCAGGCTTCACCGTCGCCGAGATCGCACAGATCATCGACATCCGCTCCCGAGGCGAGGCGCCATGCGAGCACGTCACCACGTTGATCGAACGGCACCTCGCCGACATCGACCAACGCATGACCGAGCTGCGCCAGGTCCGCACCCAGCTGCGAGCTCTCGCCGCCAACGCCGACGCGCTCGACCCGGCGAGCTGCACCGACGCACCCGTGTGCCAGATCATCGACAACACCTGACCAACCGCGCCTTCCACGCGAGTTCAGTGTCCTCGACCCCAGGCGGAAGCTGTGTGCGGATCGGGCGCAACACCTGAATTAGGCCCGGGGGCCACCAGCTATCGGTCGGTGTAGTCCCAGCAGCCGAAAGCAGACTCAGGTGGAGGCGCGCATCTGCCGGAAGCGGCGCCGCCAGGGGTGGCAGTCGAGTTGCTTGCTGCGTGACCGACGACCCGACCCGAGTCCGCTCCGCGATGATGAGAACCATGGCCGGCCCCTCCCGCCGCTTCACAGCAACCGTCGTCAGCAACGCAAAGGGGCGCGTCCTCGTACCGCTTCCCTTCGCGCCCGACGACGCCTGGGGCCACAAGCCCTCGCATCCCGTGGCCGGCTCCGTGAACGGCATGGGTGTCCGGGCCGTCGTCGAAGCGATCGACGACGGATGGGGGATCGTGCTCGGACCGGCGTGGCGACGCGACTGCGGGATCGCCCCCGGTGACGAGGTCGACGTCGTTCTCTACCCCGAAGGGCCCCAACGCGACGACCTTGCCGATGACATCGCCGCAGCGCTCGCCGCCGAACCCGACGCCGCTGCGTTCTTCGACGGGCTGGCCCAGTTCTACCGCCGCGCGTACCTCCGCTGGATCGACGCCACCAAGCGTCGACCAGACCTTCGCGCCGAACGCATCATCGAAGTCGTCGACCTTCTCAAGGCCGGCATCAAGGAACGTCCCCGGTGAGAGGCAACTGCGACGGTGCTCGACGAACGTCGAGCGACCCAACGTCCGCGCTCCGCGGGCAACTCAAGGCTTCTACACTGTCTTCTACACCGCGGGCTGGGATTGGCTGGTCCGCAGTTGTACGGACTGGCACGTCGTATGCGCGAAAGCCCAGCTCAGAGGTACGAGAAGGTACGGAACGGGACGCCAGGAGAGGCTTGGAATCGGGCTCATAACCCGAAGGTCGCAGGTTCAAATCCTGCCCCCGCCACCAACGAAACAGCAGGTCAGGCCCGGTGCGCAAGCGCCGGGCCTTCCTCGTTGAGGGGGCCATTTCCCACCTTTTCCCCACCGACCAGACCGGACAGGGCCGTACGGAGGTCGGGTGGAGCCGCTGTCTCAGGTTGACGCTGAGGGCTACGCAGGGCTGCCCGAGGACATTCTGCGTAGCCCGGTTCCGGGCGTGCACCTGATCTCGTAGGGCGCTTGTCGGCCGACTGCGGGCAGCATGTTCCGATGCGGCTGATCTTGGACACAAACCTCCTCTTCAAGGGCGGGCACTACCTCCAGCGCGGTCAGTGGCCGGTACTGGTATCGGCAGCACGGATGGGGCTGGTGCGCTTGTATGTGCCAGAGGTCGTCGTCCGCGAGCAGGTGGCTCACTACCGCCGTGATGTTGAGAGGGCTGTTCGTGATGAGCAGGCAGCCGACCGGACGCTAGGTCGCCTTCAACCCCCTGATCTTCGGGGCATCTCGACGCACTCGTATCCGGCTCCCAGTCGTTGGGACAGGATCGAGGTCGGTCGGTGGGTGGAGTCGTATGAGTGGTGGCTACGGCGCTTCATCGCCGAGCACGGTCAGGTTCTCCCACTTCCGACCAGGACTCACGACGATCTCTTGGACGCCCTGTTTCATGCCCGCAAGCCCTTCTCGGCCGGGGAGAAGGGCTACAAGGACGCGCTGATCTGGTGGACCCTGGTGGAGGCCCTGGATGGAGACTCGTGGGTGTTCGGAACGGACAACTCGAAGGACTTCCTGTCGCACGATCTCGCCACCCTTGCTGCGGACCTGGTGGAGGATGTTCGCTCTCTGTCTCTGGACCCTTCGCAGATCGGCGTGCGCACCTCGCTCGATGAGATTGTCGCCGAGTTGGTGCCCAGTGACGTGGCGGTGGAGGACCAGTTCCTGGCAATCGCACGCTCGTCAGAAGGGTCCGAGCACATCGCCTCGCTCATCCAAGAGCAGCGGTTCCCCCTGGACGACCCCTCTGGACTCATGCCGCGATGGCCAAAGTGGATAGAGACCACCGGCGAGATGGATGACCCTGAGTTTGGGCAAGCAGAGGCCCGACCCGTAGAGGGAGGCTTCCTCGTAAGGGCGTTGGTCACTGCTACCTCTCACGTTGCTGGGGGGCTGGAGGAGGACTTGTCTCCCGACCCTGGGCCGGACTGGGGGACTTGGGACGACTGGGGCGTTGGCGTCACCTACGCCTACGAGCGACCGCAGCGGGTGACCTACGAGATGACCTTCAAGTTCACGCCCCCTGCTGAGGTATCGGAGGTCCAGGTCGAATCGGTCGTCCTCAACGCGCCGTGGCTTGCCGCGGGGCATCCTCGCCCAAGGCCGTAGCACTCCGCCTGAGGCGGCTACCCGTCCACCATCGCGGTGATCTTGTTCACGGCGTCGGCCTGCATCGACGGCAGGACGTGTCCGTACTGGCGCAGGGTGAATCCGGGGTCGCTGTGGCCGAGACGTTGGCTGACGACGTGGACTGGGACCCCGGCCTTGAGGAGCAGGGTCGCGTGGGTGTGGCGCAGGCCGTGCAGGGTGATCCGCCGAAGGCCGGTCTGCTCGACCTTCCGGTCGAACGCCTGGGTGAATGTGTCGGGATGGACGAGGGAGCCGTCCGGGTTCGTGAACACCAGGTCTGAGGCGAGGTAGCCGCTGTCCCCAGCCAGGCGCTCCTCAAGCTGTTCCTTGCGGCGGGTGCGGAGCGCCCTGACCGTGATGGGGTCGAGGTCGACCGTGCGGGAACGGTGGCTCTTGGGGGTCTCGACGTAGGTGTCGTAGCCAGCGGCGACGATCGCTTGGCGAACGGCGAGGCTGTCACGATCGAAGTCGATGTCGTCCCACCGGAGGCCGAGCACTTCGCCGCGGCGCATCCCGGTCATGGCCGAGAGACGCATGAGCGGGTACCACCTGCCGGGTCGGATGTGCCGGAGGAAGATCTGCAACTCCTCCGCGTCCCATGCCTTGATCTCATCACTGGGCGAGGCCATGACTCGGGGAGGGTTCGCCCGGTCTGCGGGATTCCGTGCGGCCAACTCGCTGCGCTCGGCATCGCGGAAGATCTTCGAGACTTGGAGATGCACATTGCGGATGGTCTTGTCCTTGAGCGCACGCTGGGTGCGTCGGGCGGTTGTGCCGTCGGGCCTCGTGACCTCAACCTCGCGCTCTACCCTCAGGTCTGCATAGAGGGCGTCGAGCGTCAACGGCGTCACGCCCTGGAGTCGGAGTCCACCGATCGCGGGCTTGATGTGCCGACGCCAGTTCCGCTCGTAGTTCGTGAACGTCGCCCGCTTCACCTGTCGCTCGATCATCGGCAGCCAGTGCGTCTCGACGTACTCCGTGACGGTCATCGAGGACGGCGCGACGAACGTGCCCGCCAGCAGCGCCGCCTCCATGCGGACCCGCTCAGCCTTGGCCTCGCGCAACGTCGGGTACGAGCGGCCTTCGATCCACACCCGTTTGCCGGACCCATCCCGGTAGCTGATGCGCGGCGTGTAGCTCGTGCAGATCGAACCGTCCTTGCGTCGGTAGGTCCGCTTGCGGATGCCGGGGGTCCTTCGCTCGCTTGCGGCCATCACACGGCCTCGGGTGCTGCTCCGGCAGGTGCTGCGCCCAGCCAGTGGAGTAGCGCCGGGACTGGGACGAGCAGTCGGCCGTTCAGCCGTCGCGAAGGCAGGTCGCCGCGCTTCACCGCGTCGTAGGCAGCGGTGCGGCCCAGCCCGACAACTTGGGCTGCCTCCTCGACCGTCAGGGTCGCACGGCCGGAAGGGATGATCGCGTCGAGGAGCCGTGCGATCGGATCGCGGGTAGAGGCCAGATCGGTCGAGGAAGAACCGGGGGTGACCGGCGAGGTGGCGCTCGGGTAAGCGAGCCAGAGCGATCGCTCAGGTGGCGGTTCGCTGATCTCCGACTCGGTAAATCGGTACTCGGGTGGAACGTCTCGCTCCCAAAGATCGGGAGAGAGGTCGTCGTTGATGAGGTACATCGGGACGGTCTCCTTGACACATGGCCCGGACAGGCCGGGGTATCAAGGGCGGGGGAGATGACATGTGCTGCTCCTTGGGTTCTCGGTGCAAGCAGAGGGTCGCGGGGCGTAGTTCTACATGCGCCGAAGCCTCTGAGCGCAGGATGAGGCCGAGCCGTGGGCGTCTTGCTGCCCTGGGCAGCGATGCTCGCGGCAGGTCTTGGTCGTGGTGGAGAGGAAGCGTGCGGTGGCGACCTTCCGATGCGGCCGTCACGGCGTCACCCCCTGGGGACCAGCCCACGAGTGCGCCTCATGGAAATCTTCCGCCATCTCGGCGAGGTCGGACACGAGCACGATCTGGTGCTTGTCCAGCCACGTCTCGAACTGCTTCGCGGAACCGGCGATGTCATATCGCTGACGGACACTGCTAGCCGTGCTCGCGCTCAGCAGGTCGAACTCGGCGGCGCTGTGGACAAGGTCGAACCAGTTGGTTCCGTTGTAGACCGCTTGCTTCCATCCGTTCCGCTCCTCGTCCCGCGTGAGGTCGAGGTCCTGGGCCAACTCCTGAGTCCTGCGCTCGATGCACCAGTCCCGGCTGGAAGAGACCGACCCCTCGGCAGTGCATGTTGCCTGGAGAGCACAGGCGAGGTCCCACCACACGACCATGTAGCCGAGGGAGTCACGCTCACACAAGTCCGTGAACTCGAAGTCGTCCGCACGGACTGCGATGTCCGTGAACACCTTGATGGTGCCATCTGGCTGGGGACAGCGGACATAGTGCCCGCGAAGTCTCCCGACTTGTTTGCGAAAGGCATCCCACTGCCTCTGATCGAGGGTGTGGATGAAGCACGATCCATGCTTCAAGCGAACGCCGAAGTGCCCATACTGCGCTCTCCAGCGCCGGAACCCGCAGTATCCGCAGGAGCCTCTGCGGCAAGGCCAGATCTCCAGCCTGGCGCGATCGCCCTTGATGAACAGAGGTCGCTTCGAGTCCGGGCAATGTCCCATGTCTGCGTAGAAGAACTCATACGGTTCTCTCTCCGACATTGGGACATCGAGGATGTCTCGGACGGCGAGGAGTGACCTGAGGCCGCGTCCTCGGAGGTGGCAACCAAAGCAGGTGAAGACCAGTGACTCGCAGTCGAACCAGAACGACGTGCAGGCCGGACCACGGTCGTGGCGCGGGCAGGGGTAGCCGTCGCGGCCGTGTTGCACCTCGATGCCGACCGATCGGAGGACGGAGATCATCTGGCTGAGTTCTGCTCGCGGTGATTCGTCCGTGTGTGGCGGTGCTGGGCTGGAGGCTTCCTCATCGAACATCGATGCGCTCAGCCACTCAGCAACTGATGGCGCATCGGCCAGAACGGCTGACATACTCATATCGGACATCTCCTGGTCTTGGTCGTCTTGGTGGGTGTTCGGGTTGGGGCGACGGTTGCAGCCGTCGCCCCTCTGTCGTTCAGTCGGCGGTCACGACCCGCGGGAGTGACGCGACGAAATCGTCCACCGCTGTGCTGGGCACGCGGATGACGCCGTGGACGCGCACGGCGCTGATCTCGCCGGACTTGATCAAGCTGCGCACCTTTGATTCGCAGAAGCTGATTCGCTCGCCGACTTCGGATGGGCGGAGAAGGCGCTGCTCGGTGGGTTCCATGTCGTCGGCCTATCAGCAGGTTCGGCGCAGAAGCCCCGTCGCGAACACACCCCTCAAGATCGGTGGGTGCTTGTGCCAAGACGCGGCGATGCAGGTCAAGAGGGACGAATCGACGCCCTGATTGCGGGGAACGAAATCTGAGATTCGGCTTGACAGGCGTCCCAGATCTCGTGCCCGCCGGAGTGCATCCGCTCGCACTGAGGCACATCGGTCCGTGCCTCGTCTCCCGCGCCTGGCACCTACGCTGCTTGGCGGTAGCGCCAAGGACAACGGGGGAGTGGGCGGTGACGACGGTGTTCGAGGTGATGGCGGAGTTGCGGGAGTGGAACTCCACGAACCGTGACGCGGGGACGGCGTTCGAGCACCTGGTCCTCCAGTTCCTGACGACCGATCCGCTCTATGCGGAGCGGTTCACCGAGGTGTGGCTGTGGCAGGACTGGCCCGATCGTGGAGGCAAGACCGATACCGGGATCGACCTCGTGGCGGCTACCGCCGATGGTGGGCTGTGTGCGATCCAGGCGAAGTTCTACGAGCCGGAGCACTACCTCCAGAAGGGCGACATCGACTCGTTCCTCGCCGCCTCGGGCAAGTCGGGGTTCACCGAGCGCCTGATCGTCTCGACCACCGACAAGTGGTCGTCGAACGCCGAGGACACGTTGGAGGACCAGCAGGTCCCGGTCGCCAGGATCGGTGTGTCGGACCTGGCCGACTCGGGGGTGGATTGGTCGGCGTTCCGGCTCGACACCGGCTCGGGTCTCGTCGTGTCGGAGAAGTACCCGCCCCGTCCGCACCAGGAGGCGGCGATCGGGGCCGTGCTGGAGGGCTGGGAGACCTCGGACCGAGGGAAGCTGATCATGGCGTGCGGGACCGGCAAGACCCTCACGGCCCTGCGCCTGACTGAGCGAGTCGTCGAGGCGCGCAAGGCCAAGGGCGTCGCGGCGCAGGTTCTGTTCCTGGTGCCGTCGATCGCGCTGGTCAACCAGACGCTGCGGGAGTGGACCTCCCAGGCCCTGGTGCCGATGCGATCGTTCGCTGTGTGCTCGGACACCAAGGTCGGCAAGCGCACCGCGGGCGAGGACCTTCGCGCCCATGACCTTGCCTTCCCGGCCACGACCGACCCGGTGAAGCTGCGTACCCAGGTCGCCAAGGCCGACGAAACCACGGCGCTCACGGTGATCTTCTCGACGTACCAGTCGATCGACGTGGTGGCTCAGGCCCAGCAGGCCGGGCTGGGGGCGTTCGATCTGATCATCTGCGACGAGGCCCACCGCACTACGGGCGTGACGCTGGAGGGCGAGGACGAGTCGAGCTTCGTTCGGGTCCACGACGACGGCTACCTCCAGTCGCGCCGTCGCCTCTACATGACCGCCACGCCGCGGCTGTTCGACGAGAACACCAAGGCCAAGGCAGCCGACGCCGACGCGCTGCTGTGCTCGATGGACGACGAGTCGCTGTACGGGCCGGAGTTCCACCGGCTCGGCTTCGGCGAGGCCGTCGAGAACGATCTCCTCACGGACTACAAGGTGCTCGTTCTCAACGTCGATGAGGGCCACATCGCCCGCTCGTTCCAGTCGCAGCTTGCCGACGAGAACAACGAACTCCGCCTGGAGGACGCAGCGAAGATTGTCGGCTGCTGGAACGGCCTCGCCAAGCGGCCCGGCACCCTCATTGCCGGAGACGGCTTCGGCGGTGACACCGCGCCGATGAAGCGAGCCGTCGCGTTCTCCCGGTCGATCAAGGACTCCAAGGCGCTCGCCGCCAAGTTCGGGTTCCTCATCGAGGGCTACACCGAAGCGAACCCCGATGCCCTGTCGTGCGAGGTGTCGCACGTCGATGGCACCTACAACTCGCTGCGCCGCAAGACCGAGTTGGACTGGCTCAAAGCCGATCCACCCGAGGGCACCTGCCGCATCCTCTCGAACGCCCGCTGCCTGTCCGAGGGCGTCGATGTCCCGAACCTCGACGCCGTGCTGTTCCTCAACCCCCGCAACAGCGTCGTGGACGTGGTGCAGTCCGTCGGCCGGGTGATGCGCAAGTCACCGGGCAAGAACTACGGCTACATCATCCTCCCGGTCGCCATCCCCGCAGGGATGGACCCGGCCGAGGCACTGCGCGACAACAAGCGGTACAAGGTCGTGTGGCAGGTCCTCCAGGCGCTGCGCGCCCACGACGATCGCTTCAACGCGATGGTCAACCAGATCGAGTTGAACAAGCGCGACCCCGCCAAGATCGACGTGATCGGCATCGGCGGCGGACCCGGCGATGACCCCTTCGGTGACGGCGACGGCACCAGCACCTCAACGCAGGGCGTCTTGGACTTCCCGATCGAGGACTGGCGTGACGCCATCTTCGCCCGCATCATCCTGAAAGTCGGCGAGCGCGCCTACTGGGAACGGTGGACGGACGACATCAAGCTGATCGCCGAGCGCCACGTCACGCGCATCCAAGCCGCCGTCGCCGACCCGGCGACGCCCAAGGCCGAAGCGTTCGAGCGGTTCGTGCAGGAACTGCGCGCCAACCTGAACCCCGGCATCACCCCGACCGACGCGATTGACATGCTGGCCCAGCACCTCATCACCCGGCCGGTTTTTGACGCCCTGTTCGGATCGTATGAGTTCTCCGAGCACAACCCCGTCTCGTTGTCGATGCAGTCGATGCTCGACGAACTCGACGACCAGGCCCTCGGCAAGGAAGCTGAGACGCTGGAGTCGTTCTACGAAGGCGTGCGCCGACGCGCCGAAGGGATCGACAACCACGACGGACGCCAGACCGTCATCACCGAGTTGTACGAACGATTCTTCAAGAAGGCCCTCCCCAAGACCGCGGATGCCTTCGGGATCGTCTACACGCCTATCCCCGTCGTGGACTTCATTCTCCGCGCCACCAACGACGCCCTCAAGGAGCACTTCGACACCGACCTATCCGCCGAGGGCGTCCAAATCCTCGACCCGTTCACCGGCACCGGGACCTTCATCGTGCGGCTCCTCCAGTCCGGGCTGATCCGCCCCGAGGACCTGCTCCGCAAGTACACGAGCGAGCTTCACGCCAACGAGATCCTGCTGCTCGCCTACTACATCGCTGCCATCAACATTGAGGCAGCGTTCCACCAGCGGCACGAAGGGAGCTACACCCCCTTTGAGGGCATCGTTCTCACCGACACCTTTCAGATGGCCGAGGACACCGCGACCCTCGACGCAAAGCTATTCCCCGAGAACAACGAGCGCGTCGCCCGCCAGAAGGCCCAAGACATCCGAGTCATCATCGGCAACCCGCCCTACTCGGCTGGTCAGACAAGCGAAAACGACGGGAACAAGAACCAGCCATACCCGGCGTTGGATCGCCGCATCGAGGCCAGCTACGTCTCACGCAGCAGCGCTGGCCTGAGTCGAAGCATGTACGACTCCTATGTCCGAGCTTTCCGCTGGGCCTCGGACCGCATCGGCGAAGGGGGCGTGGTGTGCTTCGTTTCGAACGGGGGATGGATCGAGTCGAACAGTGCGGATGGGCTGCGTCTGGCATTGGCCGAGGAGTTCGATGCGATCTTCGTCTACAACCTCCGCGGCAACACTCGGACGGCGGGCGAACAGGCGCTGAGGGAGGGCGGGCAGATCTTCGGGGCGGGAAGCCGTAACACGGTTGCTGTGATGCTGCTCGTGAAGACCCCAGGGGGTGGCGGCGCGGCGACGATCCACTACCACGACATCGGTGATTACCTTGCGCGAGAGCAGAAGCTCGAACTGATCGACCAAGCGAGCCTCGGCTCGCTCGCCTGGACGGTCATCAGTCCGAACGTTGAAGGGGACTGGACGCTCCAGCGCTCATCGGACTTTGCCTCATTCATTCCGGTTGGTCACAAACCTCGCGGTGGCGAGAAGCCCGAGGCGGGGATCTTCGATCTTTACTCACTCGGTGTGGTCACAAACCGGGACGCATGGTGTTGGGGAACGAGCCGCGCTCAGGTTGGGTCCAACATCAGCCGTATGGCCGGGCGGGTGAACGACCAGATCGCCGCTTTCCAAGCGCACGCGTCGAAGCTCGTCGGAACCGATCGCCGAAAGGCTGTCGAGGACTTCATCGACCTCGACAAGACCCGCGTGAGTTGGACCCGCGCCCTCAAGGACCGTGTAGCTCGGAACCAGCCGGTCACCTTCGACCCGGATCGTCTCGTCGTTGGCTCCTACCGACCGTTCTGCCGCCAGGTCCTGTACTTCGACCGGGCGCTGAACGAGATGGTGTACCAGCAGCCGCGCATCTACCCGAGCGCCGAGGCGACCAATCTCGGCTTCACGTTGACCGGCCCTTCGTCGCACTACGAGTTCGGCGTCCTCGCCACGACCTCGGTGCCTGACCTCCACCTTCTCGATACCGGGCAGTACTTCCCTCGGTACCGCTACACCGACCCCGACGATGGTGCCGGAAGCCTGTTCGAGTCCAGCGGACCCGAGCGGGTGCACAACGTCAACGCCGACACCCTCGCCGCCTTCTCCAAGGCCCTCGGGCGCGACGTGTCGGCGGACGAGGTGTTCTTCTACACGTACGGCCTGCTGCACTCGCCGGACTACCGCAGCCGCTATCGAGCCGACCTCAAGCGCCAGCTTCCACGCATC
>Ga0116151_10004622_pt1 | contig 12025 bp, 7 predicted proteins | sample AD_UKC117_MetaG_FD_89893 | JGI IMG/M metagenome (GOLD analysis project Ga0116151, IMG submission 89893) | Active sludge microbial communities of municipal wastewater-treating anaerobic digesters from Hong Kong - AD_UKC117_MetaG | ecosystem: Engineered > Bioreactor > Anaerobic > Digestate... | reverse complement strand
GGTGAGCGCGGCCATGTAGCTGAACAACACAAACGGCTCGTGGAACGGGTCTCTGTAGGTATAGGGGCCTTGCCAGCCTTCTGGACGGTCCGGGTTTGCGCCCAGGACGTGGTCGTAGGCCAGGATGTGGTTGTAGCCCAGGGCTTCGGCCGTTTGGGCATAGTCACGAATGGCGGCAGGATCGCTGCCGAACTCAATTTGCGGAAAAATGACGCCAATTTTCATGAAATGTTTCTCCTCATAACGATACAAAACCAGAGCGGCAAAACCAGGCGCGCTGATTAGGGATTAACAGCCGGAAGCCAGATGATAAACGTGGTTCCCTGCCCACTACCGGCACTGATCAGTTCAATTTCGCCCTGGTGGAGGGTGATAATTTCTTGGGCGATGGCCAGACCGAGACCTGTGCCGGGCGCACCAGAGGCGCGCCCGGCGTGCCCGCGATAGAAGCGGTGAAACACGCGGTCTTGTTCGTCCGGGGCAATGCCGGGACCAGTATCGTGGATGCTGAGGCCGACCCACAGCTGCTCTTGTTTGTGGCGGCTGACGCCGCTCAGTTCGATGGAGCCGCCGGGCGGCGTGTAGGTGATGGCGTTGGTGAGCACAATGCCTAGAACTTGATCCAGCAGACGGCCGTCGGCTTTGGCCAGGGGAAGGTCCGGGTTTTCCTGCAGGTGTAGGGTCAGGCCGTGGCTGTCGGCGTGGGAGGCGCGGTCCTGAAGCATCTGTTGGGCCAGAGTCAGCAGGTTGACGGCCGTGGGATTTACCTCGATATGCCCCTGGTCCAGGCGCGACAGGCGCAGCAGGGATTCGATGATGACCGTGAGGCGCTCGATTTCCCGCTCTTGCCGTTTCAGGTAGATGGCTTGCTTTTGCGGGTTGAGCTTGATGAGATCGTTGTGGAGTTTGAGATTGGCGATGGGGGTGCGTAGTTCGTGGGAAACGTTGGAGACGAAGTCATCTTTAAGGCGTTCCACTTCCTTGAAGGCGCTGATGTCGTGGAGGCTGCAGACAACGGCCGTTACTGCGTGGCTCTCATAAACGGGGGCCAGCGCGGCGGTGACGTCGAAAAGGCTCTGGTCTTTGCGCCGGCCGGTAATTTCCAACCGTTGGGGTGTGCCGGTGGTTACGGCCGTTTGAAATGCGGCCACAAATCGGCTTTGCGACTCCGGGGTCGCCAGGGCAAAGGGCGGCGTGCCCAGCACTTCATCGGCCTGGTAGCCAAACAGCGTTTCCAGCGCCGGATTCACGCGTTCGGCGTTGTAACCGGTGTCCAGCAGCAGGATGGCATCCGGGCTGTTGTTAAAAATGGCTTCGATCTGGTCGGTGGTGCGCTGTAGGGCGGCGGTGCGGGCGGCAACGGCCTGCTCTAACCGCACATTTTGGCTCTCCATTTCCTCGTAGAGGTGGGCGTTACGCAGGGCGATGGAGGCGTGGTTGGCGAAGGTGACGGCCATGGCGATTTCATCGTCGGTAAACGGCCGTACTTCGTTGCGATCTACCGTGATCATGCCCAGAACGGTTTCATCTACCATTAGCGGCACGCCCAGCCAGGAAATAATGTGTTCTGCCTGAAAATCGGGGGCCACGGTGATGAAAGCCGGGTAGACGGCGCGCACGTTGGCTACAGCCAATGGTTTTAGCGTGCGTAAGGCGTGGGCGTTGGGCAAATCGGCGGTAATGGCAAAGGCGCAGTTGATCAAGGCCGCATCGTTCTCGAATCCCTGGGCGGCGCGGATGACAAGTTGGTTATCCTGCTTTTGCTGCACGGAGGCGCTGTCGTAGGGTATGGTCCGCCGCAGCTGTTCTAGAATGCGGGTGAGTACGACGTTGAGGGAGAGCGAGGAGTTTAGGATCGCGGCTGCCTGGCGCAGTGTTTCGGCTTCGGCCTGGCGGTGGTAGGCTTCCAGTTCGGCGCGGCGGCGTTCCTGAATTTCGCGCTGGTTGTAGTGGAAGAGGCGGGCGTTGGCCAGGGCCACGGCCGTTTGCTGGGACAAGGCTTCCCAAAAGCGCTGATCATCTAGGGTGAATTCTGGCGCATGGGGCATCAATATCTGCACGAGGTGGTGGGCTTCGTTTTCAAATGTGAGCGGGAGCAGCAAGGCGGCTTCTGCTTGCAGCGGTGTGGAGAGGCCGGTGCTGGGGAGAACGGCCGTTTCTCCTTCCGCCAGCCGAATCTCTCGCTGCAATACCGCTTCGCTCAGCCCATCGCCTGCGCCGGCCACGAGCGGGTGTGGCGGCCATGACTCCACGTCTAGCACGCGGCCGCCACGCCGCGCGTAAACGGGTTGAAGCTGTTTTTGCGGCGGCACGTGGGCGTAAATCACCAGCAGCTCGCAGTCGATCATGATTGTGATGGCATCGTAAAGGGTGTCGTAGATGGCGCCAAAATCTAGAGAGCGGTTCAGACTTTTGCTTACTTCGTAAAGCAAGGTGGTTTCCCAATTGAGCCGCTGCTGCATCTGGATGCTTCGTTTGCGTTCGGTGATGTTGCGGGCTATGTGTATGGTGCCGGCGACCTGGTTGTTTTCCATCAGAATGCGCCCGCGTATCTCCAACCATATAGTACGGCCGTCTGGCGTGATAACTTCCACTTCGGCCAGCTCAATGGCTTTGTTGTTAAACAATCTGTTTATCATAGCCGTAACGCGTGTGTGGTCTTCCGGTTTGATGAAGTCGATGGGCTGTTTGCCCAGGATGTCGGCTTCTTGCATACCGAGGCCGTGGCAGGCTGTCGCGTTGGCGCTGATGAAACGGCCGTTTCGGTCCAGCGAGAAAATCCAGTCGTCGGCTTCCTGAATAAACGTGCGTAAACGACTTTCACTCGCTTCCAACTGAAGATTCTTCTGCACTACCAGGCGATAATGCTGCTGAACAAACAGTAGAATTAGCGTGCTGGACAGGAAGTAAAAAACCAGCACGATGTAAGTCACTGCCAGCGGCACGGCGGACGCGTAGAGCAGTAAAACGATCGTCAGCAGCAGATTAACGCCGATTACGGCCAGTGACTGGCGCACGGAGCCCAGCAGACAGGTCACGAACACGGGAATGATCAGGAACATGACCATGAAAGGGCTGAAGGGCGGGTTTATCAGGACACCCGTCAAGATGAACAGGTCGAATACAAAGATGAAAAGGAGGGTAGCTGCGAAGAGATGGGCTGTCCGGCTGACGGCATATACGCCCAACAGCAGGCCAATGCCCACGATCTGGCTGATGAGGAAAACGGGCTGAACGGGAGCCAGGAAGAGGAGTTGAAAGCAGAGCGAAAGAACGGCCGTTACCACCGTCAACAGCAGCAACACCGTCAGCAATTCCGCCCCTCGCTGACGCTCTACAGGCAGGGAGGAATGAGGAGCGGTGAGCGTATGCCACAGAAAGTTTTTTTTCGTCACGATCGGCTTTTCCAATAAGGTAGTAATCAGGCAATTCTATCCCAGAACAAAGACAATGAGAATATTTGGTGCGGCGCGTCCGCTCCATTGCCCGGCCAATCGACCGATCGCTGGCGTTATCGGCAGAAATTTGCGTATACTTGGATAAAATCAACCTAAACTACCGGCTGGGCGTCCTGCCACCAGACTCGCACACCTGCAATCTGCTCATGACACTACAGCCAGCATGAAAAAGTACAACAATCCATGAGCCAAAAACTTCCCATTGCCATCATTTTGCCGCACGGCGGCCTGAACTTACCACCGGAGCTAACGCCCTGCGTAGCGTTGACCCCGGCCCAGATTTTTAACGAGGCAGACGCTTATGTGGATGAAATCTTTGCCTATCAGGACCGTGTCTTACACTGGCTCAACTTCCCTTTTGCCCGAGGTATTCTGGACGTAAACCGGCCAGACGACGCCTCGATGCACCATCGGTTGGGTGATGGGGCGGTGAAAGGGCAGACCAGTTATGGCGTGCCGGTTTTCCGTGAAGGGCTGGCCCCGAATGTGGAGACGGTGAACCGCCTGATAGCGGCGTATTGGCGGCCCTGGCATGAAAAACTGGCGGCGATAGTGGCGGACACGGCCGTTAAACTCGTTGTCGACTGCCACAGCATGGCCGCCACCGGTCCGGCTGCCTATGATGATCCTTACGCGCTGCGCCCGCGTGTCTCCGTGAGCAATCTGGGGAATGCACAGGGCGAGCCGCGCGAAAACTGGGCCCACATCAGCGCGCCGCCGCAAGCCGCCCGCTTCCTGGGACAACGCCTGGGCGAACTGCTGGCCGACGTGCCGGATTTGGCCGCCACCAGTGCGCCCTATGCCCTCAATCAGCCTTATTTGGGCGGTTGGGGCATGCGGCTGTATGGCGGTTCGTATAAACCCTGGCTGATGATCGAGTTGAACCGTGCCCTGTATATTGGCCCGCAGAGCAGCGATTCGCCCATCGTGCCGCCCGACCATGCTTTGCTGACCCGCCTGCGCGAGCGCCTCTGGCAGGCGATTGAAGAAGTGGCGGAGTTGGTGTAACGGCCGTGTTTGTCATGCTCAAACGTCTGGAAGCCGCCCTAAAAATCCCCACCCTCGCTCCCGCTGAAGAAGCGGCGCAGCGACGTCGCCTGCAGATCATCTACATTTGCGTGGGCTGCGCCACCCTGTTTCTCATCCCCTTTATTCCCCCAGAAGTAAGAGCTGATCGTCTTCTTTACTGGCAAACGATTGCCTATTATGCGGTCTGGTTCGTTTACTGCCTGGTGGGATATGTCATTTTGCGGTTTACGGCTGCCTGGGTTTCCGCTTTATGGCTGACCATCGGCATGTACGGTTACATTTCTTACGCGCTGCTGCTAAATGGGGGGCTGCCCAATAACTTCCTCACGGCTTATTTCCTCGTGATTCTCATTTTTGCCGCGCTGTTTTTGGGGCGGCGTGCTACCCTGTTTTTCATTTTTCTCATCGGTGTTTCCTCGGTCGTGGTGAATTTTTTCAGTGCGCCGGGCTGGTTGATGGCTGTTTTTGCGGCCGAGCCTACCAGTTTGAACCTGGTTTCCTGGATCATATTCTTAGGTTTTTTCTCGTTTCTGCTGCTTTCTTACCTCGGGTCGATGGAGGCGCGGCAGGCGTTGATTCGGGAGGGCGAGGAAGGGTATCGGTTGTTATTTGAGGTTTCGCCGGTGGCGTTGTGGGAGATGGATGTTTCTGAGGTGGTGGCGGCTGTGCGCCGTCTGCGTGACGGCGTGCCGGATCTGGCCGAATATTTCCGCGGGCACCCGGAGGAAGTGGCCGGGTGCATGGCCCTGGCGCGGGTGATGAGTGTGAACGAAACGGCCGTTTCCATGTTCAAAGCGCCAGACAAAGCCAGCCTCCTGGCCGATCCCCAATCGCTGTTATGCGCCGACGCGCAGCCTTTGTGCATTGACAGTCTGATGGCTATGGCGAACGGCCGTGCCTCCTTCGAGCGCGAAACCCACTGCCGCTTGTTCGACGGCGAAACCATGCAGGCCATTTACCGCTGGGTAGTTGCGCCAGGTCATGAGCAGACCTACCAGCATATCATCACCTCGGTTACCAACATCACCCCGCAGAAAGAGGCTGAAGCCATCCAGCGCCAATACGTCGAACGTCTGAACATCATACACCAGATAGACATCGCCATTCTGGCCGCGGATTCCATGTCGGATATTGCCAGCGTGACCTTGAGGTTGCTGCACGAACTGGTGCCTTTCACTGAAGCCCAGGTTACCCTCTTCGATCTGGCGGAAGGTGAAGTTCACTACATCGCCGACAGCAGCCAGAGCGGTTTGCTGGACAGACGTTTCCCTATTTCCTTTTGGGACTCCGTGCACGAATTAATGCGGGGGGCCGTTTTTTACTACGATGATCTTCAAGCTGAAGGCGAATTGTCTTTGCTGATTGAGCATATTCGCCGGGCGGGCGGGCGCTCTCTGTTTATTGTGCCGCTGCGGGCGCAGGGAGAGCTGGTGGGGGCGGTAGGAGCCATTTCTACGGAGGCGGGGGCGTTCAGCGCCGCGCACGTCGAGATTGTGCAGCAAATTGCGGCGCCGTTAGCCATTGCCATTCAAAATGCCCGCCTGTTTGAGGCGGAAAAAATCGCCCGCCAGCGCGCCGAAAGGCTGCGACAGGTGGCCAACATTTTGAACGCCAATTTGGACCAGGATTTGCTGCTGGATTCGATCTTGGAACAGCTGGCTTATGTGGTGCCCTTCGACAGCGCCACTGTCAGCCTGAAGAGAGACGGCGTTTTCCAACTGGTGGCGCATCGCGGCCTGCGAGAGGATGTGGACCGGCTGATTACGGAACATCTGCCGCTGTTTGTTTATGTGAATAGCATTTTGGAAAACGGCCGTCCCTACATCATAGCCGATACGCGCACGGCCGTAGACTGGATCGTGCTGCCCGGCGGTGAAAAGATTCTAAGCTGGCTGGGTGTGCCCATGCTGGTGCGCGGCGAAATTATCGGCCTGCTGATGCTGGATAAGTTTGAGCCGAACTTTTACAAGGAGTCAGACGCCAGCCTGGCCCTCGTGTTTGCCAATCAGGCAGCCATCGCCATCGAAAACGCTACGCTGTATAAACAGCAGCTGCACTACACCGATCAGTTGGAACGGCGGGTCATCGAGCGGATGCGCGACCTGAATACACTGTATGACATTTCGGCGTTGTCCAGCGAACCGTCTGAGATTGAACCCGTTTTGGTTTCGGCGCTGGATACAGTGCTGAAAGCGTTGGGCTGTTTTGCCGGTGCTGTTCACTTGTTGGGCGAAGATGGTTCGTTTTATTTGCTGCATGAAATTGGTGTGCCGGCGTACGTACGGCCGTTTATCGAACACGTCACGCAGGATCACATGATCGTGACCAGCCTGTTGCAGCCCGATGCCCCCGCTACCTCTGTGATGGATGTAGCGGCGGCCTACGGCGCCCACTTTTTGCTGCCTCCCGGTGAACTGACTTATGCGGGCGCGTTGATGCGCTCCAAGGGCAACGTCATGGGTGTCCTGAGCGCGGTCCACAATGAAAGCCAGAAGTTCACAGCCGAAGACCTGGCCCTGCTGGCCGCCATTGCCGACCACGTGGCCATTACTGTGGAAAACGGCCGTCTTCATGAAAACGTGCGGCAGCTAGCCATCATGCAAGAGCGCGAGCGCATGGCCCGCGAACTCCACGATTCCGTGACGCAGTCGCTGTACAGCCTTTCGCTCTTTGCCGAAGCCGTGCGCGATTTGTTGGGAGCGGGCAAAACGGAACGCGTGCAGGCCTATCTCCAGCAGATCGTCACGACCTCGCTGCAAGCCCTGCGCGAAATGCGCCTGATGCTGTACGACCTGCGCTCTACCACCCTTTTGGAAGAAGGTTTGGTTCAGGCTTTGCGCTACCGACTGGAAAATGTGGAAGAGCGCGCCGGCATCGAAACCCATTTAACAGCCCCGGAAAACCTTATACTGTCCGCCGAGGTGGAAGAGAGCCTCTATCGCATCTCGCAAGAGGCCCTTAACAACACCCTGAAACATGCCAGAGCCTCCCGCGTCGAAGTAGCCATTCAGACGGATGGCCCCGACCTGACCATGTGCCTGCAAGATAACGGCCGTGGCTTCCCCGTCGAAAACTGGCCGCACATCACAGGGGGGCAGGGCTTGTTAACCATCCAAAAACAAGTGGCGCAGCTCGGCGGTTTGTTTACGCTGGAAAGTCAACCGGAGCAGGGAACAATCGTCACAGTTCGCCTGAATGGAAAAGTACAGGCGGCGAAGCTGAGAACAAACAATGTCGAAGCCGATTAGCATTCTTATCGTGGATGACCATCATCTGGTGCGGGAAGGGCTGGCTGCTCTTCTGGACGTAAAACCCGACGTAGAGGTTGTCGGCGTCGCTGCCGATGGCGATGAGGCGGTGGCGAGAGCGGCAGCGCTGCGGCCAGACGTTATCTTGCTGGATCTCGTTATGCCCAACAAAGACGGTATCACAGCCATCCAGGAAATAAGAGAACAGAATCCCGACGCAAAAATCCTGGTCCTGTCCAGTTTTAGCGAGGAAGACAAAGTACGTGCCGCTATCAAGGCTGGGGCTATGGGCTACCAGCTAAAAGACTCTTCGCCGAGCGAACTGCTGCAAGCCATTCATGCCGTTTATCAGGGGCAAATGCCGCTGCATCCCCTGGTTGCCCGCAAGATTGTCGCCGGGCACGGCGCAGCCGACGGCCAGGAAGCAGCCGCCGGCGGCCTGACGGATCGGGAAATGGCTGTTCTTGAACTTGTCGCCTACGGTTTTTCCAACCGTGAAATTGCCGCCCACCTGGGCATCAGCGTACGCACGGCCACCACGCATGTCAGCCGCATTTTGAACAAACTGAGTCTCGACAACCGGACACAGGCTGCGCTTTATGCATTTCGTGAAGGATTGATTGATCGAGACCTGGAGCTGTAAGGTGTAGGGGCGGATGGGAAACGGCCGTTTCCCCGTTACGTACATTTACGTATGTCCCAGGACCCGAAATACACATTCTTGCAGATTTGTCAGGCTCCTGGCGATGGTAAACTACCATTTGTCAGGGGCAGCAGGAATTTGCAAATCGGGTTTCCAGTCAACAAAGGGGCTTGCCGAAAGCAATTCAGTTCCGGCAGGCCTCTTATTTTGGGGATTTCCCAGAGTGACCAACTGAAAGCCCGACTTTTTGCCCGAACCAGAGTTGCTTTTTGTACTGGAGCGTGTTCGTGGAATATCTGGTTTCTGAAACTGTAACGGTACTGATAGTCGCGCCTCGAGGCCGCTTCCGCGAGGGACTGCAGGCAGTGATAAGGGCGGTGCCTTGGGTAAATCTTGTGGTGTGCCGCGACACGCTAACGGCCGTTTCCTCCCCTTCCGCTACATTTACTCCCACTCTCACTATCCTAGACGCCGACATTTTGATTCCCGCCACTGATTCCGGCGCGTGTGCCATGCCCGCCAAAGATACGCGCCTCCTCGTGCTGATCAGCACGGCGCAGCAGCGCAGCCAGGCGGCCACTTTAGGTGCGGACGCCGTCTTGCTCAAGGGGTTTCCCACCAAGACGCTTTACCGCACGATGGAAGCGCTGGTTTGTCCTGATCCATCTGTTTCTTTCGTTTCAGGGAGTCCGCACGGCCGTTAACATCCCGCGCCCCACGCCCTCCACATCCGCCAGTGCGCTGCTGTTCTCCAAAACGACTATAACGGCATAAGCTGGATCTTGCTCCGGCGTTAGCCCCAGATACCAACCATTGGTGCTGCCATCCGGCCCGGAAAGCACCAGCGTGCTAAACGCCTGGATCTGGTTGTCTGTGGGCAAAGTTTGGCGCACGGCGCGGGCTGCTTCCGGGTGCACGGCCGTTGTCGTTATTTCTGCCGGGGGTTGCGGCGTTACCCACTCGCCCGTGTCTGACTGCAAGTCTTCGATAAGCTGCAGCGCGGGCAGACGGCCGTCTTCGGCCAGCGCTGCCCAGGCCACCGCCACTTGCAGCGGCGTCACGACCAGCGTATCCTGCCCGATTAAGGCCAGGTCTGTGCGGCTGATGGGGTTGGAAACGGCCGTTTCCGTGTTTAGTGGCAGCTCTGGCTGTTCTGTCAGGCCAAATCCGTTAAAGGCGGCTCTTAGGGCCGCTGCATCCATTTCCTCTGCCAGATCTTGCATCGGCCCAGGGCAGCGATGGGCCAGTACGTCGGCCCACGTGGCAGCAGCCGGCGGCGACGAGGCACAATATGTTGCCGTGCCGTTAACAATTACCGGCCGATTGGCGTGGTCTACCGCCTCATCCAGCGTCACAATGCCCCGATCCAGCGCCGCAGCCAGAATGAACGGCTGCAAAACCGGCCCTGGCTGATACTGCCCCTGTGTCACCCGGTTAAGCAGCGGCGCAGCTTCGTCGGACGACAACGCCTCGAAATTTTCATCCAACGAATTCGGGTCATAACCGGGATGGCTGGCCAGAGCCAAAATACGCGCTGCTTCACCGTTGGCTCCCAACTGCAGCAGCAGCAGCGCTCCGTTCCGCTCGCCAAGCAGTGTATCGGCCCGGGCCTGCAGGTCAGCGTCCAGCGTCAGGCGCACGTCGCGGCCCGTCTGGATGGCGTGCAGCAAATCGCGCTGCTGTGCCTGCCAGAAGCTGCCGGTCTCGCCGCGCAGGTAAGCGTCCAAATTTTCTTCGATCCCGGCCGTACCGTAACGCAGATTGTAATAACCTACGACCGGGCTGGCGGCCGGTAGTGGGTAGTGCCGCACAAAAGTCTCGCCAACGGGCTGCGATTCTGCCAGTAACGCGCCGGTTCTATCTAAGATATTGCCGCGCTGGATGCGGAGTTCGCTTTCTACGCGGCGTGGGTTGTCATCGCGGGCCAGGATGGCGGGCGCACGCAGTACCGTCCAAAAGACCAGCGAAAAAGCTACGGCCAGAAAGGCCAGCAGAATAACGCGCAGGAGTTGGCTGATTTTGCCGATAGAGGTGTCGGAATTCAAGGTTGACTCTTCGAGTTACTGGCGGATTTCTTCACTCACGCCGGACATGTACAGCAGCAAGCCCATCATGGCGCTGCTGATGAGCATGGAACTGCCGCCATAGCTGATGAGCGGGAGGGTGACGCCGGTCAGGGGCAGCAGTTTGGTGACACCGGCCATGATGAGTACCGCCTGGGCGCTGATGAGGATGGTGATGCCTGCGGCGAGGTAGCGTTGAAACGGCCGTCTGGCCAGCAGCGCCAGGCGCATTCCCCGATAAGCCAGCAAAACAAACACCATGACAATGCCCAGGCTGCCTACCAATCCCCATTCCTCCGCAATAGCGGCAAACACAAAATCGGAGTGTACGACGGGGATGTAGACGGGAAAGCCTTGCCCTACACCCTGCCCTAAAACGCCGCCCGCAGCCAGGGCGTACAACGACTGCACAATCTGGAAGGCGCGGTCGTCGGCGTCGGGCCAGGGGTTCCACCAGGCGTCAATACGCAGCGCCACCAGATCAAAGGCGAAATAGGCAAAAACCCCGGCCAGCAGCAGCAGCCCGCCGCCCGCCAGCACAAAACGGCCGTCGCCCGTGGCCATGTATAACAAGGCCAAAAACACGATGAAAAACAGCGTGGCCGCCCCCAGGTCGCGCTGCCACACCAGCAAAACCATGCAAAAGCCCCACATAAGGAGGAGCGGGGCCAGGTACGAAAGGATGCCGGTCCACCCCTGCTGGCGGCTCGTACTTAGCAGCGCTTCGCGCTCATCAAAATAGCTGGCCAAAAAGACGATCAGCAGCAGTTTGAGCAGCTCGGAGGGTTGAAAATAGACCTGCCCGATTAAGGGAACGGGCAGCCAGAGCGCCGCGCCGTAGCCGGAAGGATTCACGCCAAAAAGCAGGGTGGCGGCCAGCAGCAGCAGCCCGCCGGTCAGCCAGGTGTAGCGATAGCGGCGCAGGAGGCGTAAATTGCGGGGCAGGATGGCGATGGTGAGCAGCACGGCCGTTCCCAATACCAGCCAGATCACCTGCCGGGCCAGAAAATTGGCTGCCAGCCGGTCGATGAGCACCAAACCCCAGCCGGTTAACAAGGCTATCAGCGGGAGAAAAAAGGGGTCACGCTGGGGCTTGAAGCGATGCAGTACCCCGTGGGCCGCGCCCATCAACAGCAGCCAGACGGCGGGAGCCCACAGGTGCTGCCAGCGCAGCGCGCCATCTACGGCCAGACTCAGCCCGATGGCGTTTACCAGGACGAAGGCGGCTACAATTAGCAGCAGCGCCCCCTGGCGACGGCCGTTCTGTTCCTGGGCTTCTTCTAGGGCAAAGAGTCGCATACGGCCGTCAGACGGTTGCCCGATCCAGATAGCGGCCAACCAGAGGGGCCAGCGTGGCTTTAGTTTGCGCCGGAATAAGGTTGGTATCGGTAATCAGGGCATCTCGCAGCGCCGAGTGAGCTGCAAACTCCCCGGACCACAAGTCCATATGTCCCACCAGATGGCGAATGGCTTGCTGTGCCAGATCCGTATTGTGGTGCAGCACGCGGATCACCTGTTCAACGGTTACAGGCGCTTCGCTTTCGTGCCAGACGTCGTAGTCGGTGATGTGGGCCATGCAGGCAT
>Ga0116151_10004619_pt1 | contig 12028 bp, 10 predicted proteins | sample AD_UKC117_MetaG_FD_89893 | JGI IMG/M metagenome (GOLD analysis project Ga0116151, IMG submission 89893) | Active sludge microbial communities of municipal wastewater-treating anaerobic digesters from Hong Kong - AD_UKC117_MetaG | ecosystem: Engineered > Bioreactor > Anaerobic > Digestate... | reverse complement strand
CCGGCGACTGAAGATCACCGACTGCTCGGCGAAGGAGGCCCGGGCAGCGGCGATGTCGTTCATGCCGAACCAGGCGGCGAGCGTGGCCACGATCAGGAACGGCACCCAGACGAAGCCCGCGTTCTGCAGCCAGAGGCGGCCGGTCTCGGAGATCGCCTGCGGCTCGCCGCCGAGGCCACCGAAGACGCCGGCGGTGATCACGATGGGGACGAGGAACTGCATGACGCTGACGCCGAGATTGCCGAGCCCGGCATTGAGCGCCAACGCATTGCCCTTCTCGCGCTTCGGGAAGAAGAAGCTGATATTGGCCATCGACGAGGCGAAGTTGCCGCCACCCAGGCCGCAGAGCAGCGCCAGGACGAGGAAGATCAGGTAGGGGGTCTGCGGATCCTGAACCGCGTAGCCGATGCCGAAAGCCGGGAGCAGGAGGGAGGCCGTGGTCAGCGTGGTCCACATCCGCCCGCCGAAGATCGGCACCATGAAGGAGTAGAAGATCCTGAGCGTGGCGCCGGAGAGGCCGGGGAGGGCCGCGAGCCAGAAGAGCTGGCTGGTGGTGAACTCGAAGCCGACCGCCGGCAGCTTGGCGACGACCACGCTCCAGACCATCCAGACCGAGAAGGCGAGGAGCAGGCAGGGGATCGAGATCCACAGATTGCGGTTGGCGATGCCCTTGCCTTCCCTGGCCCAGAACTCGGCGTCCTCGGGCCGCCAGTCGGTGAGCACCTTGCCCGTGCCGGTGCCGTGCCGCGCCGGCTCGTGAATCTCCTGGAACTCCGGCAGCTGCGGCAGGGTTTCCAGCTCCTTGCCCATCGCCGCCTGCTCCATGCGACGGATGGCGAAGTGCATCCAGAGCAGCGAGACGCCGACGACCGCGAAGAGGAGGGCGAAGCAGCTCGTCCAGATGCCGGTGAGATCGTTCATGACACCGAAGACGATCGGCAGGATGAAGCCGCCGAGGCCGCCGATCATGCCGACGAGGCCGCCGACGGCGCCCACATGGCCCGGGTAGTAGACCGGGATGTGCTTGTAGACCGCCGCCTTGCCGAGGCTCATGAAGAAGCCGAGGACGAAGATGACGACGATGAACGGCGCCAGGCCCATCTCGGTCGAGAACGCGATCGGACCCTCGATGCCGCGGATCACGTACGCGGTCGGCGGGTAGGCGAGCATGAACAGGCAGAGCAGCGAGACGCCGAAGGTCCAGTACATCACCGAGCGGGCGCCGTAGCGGTCGGAGAGATGGCCGCCATAGGCGCGGAACAGCGACGCCGGCACCGAGTAGAAGGCGGCGATCATGCCGGCCGACTTGATGTCGAGGCCGTACACGCCGATCAGATAGTGCGGCAGCCAGAGCGCGAGCGCCACGAAGCCGCCGAACACGAAGAAATAGTAGAGGGCGAAGCGCCAGACCTGCAGATTGCGGAGCGGCGTCAGCTCGAGCAGCGTGCCGCGCGGCTTCTCGCCCCGCCGGCGCCGCGCCGCCAGCACCGGGTCGTCGGATGTCGTGAACCAGAAGACCGCCGCCATGATCAGGAGGCCGATGGCCCAGACATTGGCCACCATCTGCCAGCCGAAGGCGACGAGGACGAACGGGGCGCAGAACTTGGTGACCGCGGCCCCGACATTGCCGACGCCGAAGATGCCGAGCGCGGTGCCCTGCTTCTGCGTCGGGTACCAGCGCGACACGTAGGCGATGCCGACCGCGAACGAGCCACCGGCCAGCCCGACACCGAGCGCCGCCACCAGCGTCATGACATAGGTGTCGGCGAAGGTCAGCAGCAGGGTGGCGATCGCCGCGAGCACCATGACGGCGACATAGACGATGCGCCCGCCATACTGGTCGGTCCAGATGCCGAGAAAGATGCGGCTCAAGGAGCCCGTGAGGATCGGCAGGCCGACGAGCAGCCCGAACTGGGTCTCGCTCAGGCCCAGCTCCTGCTTGATCTGGATGCCGATGATCGAGAAGATCGTCCAGACCGCGAAGCAGGCCGTGAACGCGATGGTGCTCATCGTCAGGGCGCGGTTCTGATCGCCGCGCGCAACGCCCTCGAGTTGCTGCATCGTGCCGCCTTCGGAATCGTTGTTGTCCGTACCGGCTTGCCGCCGGCCGTGGTCATTTGCCCGGCCGGCCGGTCCGGTTACGTTGATTCAGATCAAGCGATTGGGGTCTCGAGGCCAAAATAATTCATCGGAGCAGTTTCTTTGTCTTGGCGAATGCCTCAATCGGGGTCGGTCTTTATTAAAGAGCGTTGCGTGGATTGCTTTTTATCAATCGTTGCCGCGCGGGCGGGCCGCCGATAAGCTGCCCCTACCATCGAGGGGGAAACATGCGGCCCGAGGAAGCAGACGAGATCCGTACCCTGCCGCTGTTCCGCGACTGCGCCGACGCGCACTTCACGACGCTTCTGGAGCGCGGCTTCCTGCAGCGCTTCCCGCCCGGGCTCGTCCTGATCCACGAGGACGACCCCGCCGATTTCCTCCATGTCGTCGTCGAGGGCATGGTCGAGATGGTGACGTCCCATGCCGGCCGCGAGACCACGCTCGGCTTCGTCCGGCCCTTCGGCACGTTCATCCTCGCCGCCGTGCTGACGGACCAGGTTTATCTGCAGGCCGCCCGCACGCTCGAGAAATCCCGCATCCTGATGGTTCCGGCGGCAGCGGTCCGCGACACCATGCGCGCCGATCCGGCCTTCATGACGGCCGTCACCCGGGAGCTCGCTACCGCCTATCGCGACACGGTCATGGAGCTGAAGAGCCAGAAGCTGCGCAACGGCGCCGAGCGCCTCGCCAACTGGCTCCTGCGCCACGAGCGCGATGGGGCCGTGCTGATCCCGGTCGAGAAGCGCACGCTCGCCGCCCGGCTCGGCATGACCCCGGAGAACCTGTCCCGCGCCTTCGCCACGCTGGGCGCCTGCAACATCGAGGTGCAGGGCCCGAAGGTTCTCCTCCACGACCGCGGCGCCCTCGAGAAGCTGGCCAAGCCGAGCCCGCTGATCGACGACGTATCGACCTGAGCGGCCCGGCTCAGGACTCTTCCGGCATGAAGGGCAGGTCGGTCGGGCCGGTCTTCGCCCCGGCCGCGGTCAGCATGGCGTGCACCTGGCCTCGATGGTGCGTCTGGTGATTGAAGAGATGGGCGACGAGAAGTGCGCGCGGGCGGGTCACCTCGCGACCGATCGCCCCAGAGTACCAGGAGAGCTCGCCCTCGATCCAGTCCGGATCGAGCCCCGCCGCCCAGTCCCGGATCACGTCGTCGAAGCGCCGGCGCTCGGCCCGCAGCTCCTCCCAGGTGGCGCAGAGGGCCACGGAGCGCGGAATGTCGGGCACGGCCGGCGGCGGGGTGCCGGCGAAGCGGTGCAGCCAGATCTGGTCGCCCCAGAGGAGATGGCAGAGGGTCTTGTGGATCGAGCCGAAGAAGGTGCCCCGCTCGGCCCGCCGCGCAGGCTCGTCGAGCGTGTCGGCGGCAGCGTAGACCAGCCCGTTCTGCCAGGCATTGTAGCGGGCCATGGTGCGCACGTAGTCGGTCGTGATCATCGCCGTCCTCCCCCTTTCGCGGGTCGCGGAACGCTTCTACGTTCCGGCGAGCAGTGAACAGTCGTCCCGGGAGAGACGCAATGGTTCGATTCGGCATGCACAGCAGCCTCTGGACGGCGGCCTGGACGAGGGCGGCCGCGGAGCAGGTCGTGCCGCTGGCCGCCGGCCACGGCCTCGACGTGATCGAGATCGCCCTGCTCGAGCCTGCCGCAGTCGACGTCCCGCACAGCCGGGCGCTGTTCGAGCGGCACGGCATAGCACCCACCTGCTCGCTCGGCCTGCCGTTCGAGGTCTGCGCCCCGCTCCATCCGGAGAAGGCGACGGCATTCCTCATGACGGCGCTCGAGGCGGCGCACGGGCTGGGGTCCAACACGCTCTCCGGCGTCACCTTCTCGACCCTCGGCTACACCACGGGCGTGCCGCCGACCGAAGGGGAGTACGCCAACATCGCCGAGGCGCTCGGGCCGGTGGCGAGGCGGGCCGGCGAGCTCGGCATGACCCTCGGCCTCGAGCCCTGCAACCGCTACGAGACGCACCTCGTCAACACCGCCGACCAGGCGGTGGCGCTGATCGAGCGGATCGGCGAGCCGGCGCTGATGATCCATCTCGACACCTATCACATGAACATCGAGGAGAAGGGCTTTCGGAGCGGTGTCCTGAAGGCGGGCCGGCACCTGAAGTACATCCACCTCTCCGAGAGCGACCGGGGCGTGCCGGGCACCGGCACGGTGGACTTCGCCGCCACCATGGCGGCTCTCGCCGAGATCGGCTTTCAGGGCGACATCGTCGGCGAGGCGTTCATCAACATGCCGCCGGCCCTCGCCAAGGCGCTCTCCGTCTGGCGCCCGGTCGCGAAGAGTGCCGAGGAGGTGCTCGATCCCGGCATGACCATGCTGAAGCGGCTCGCGGTCGAGCACGGCCTGGTGGCGGCCTGACGGCATCGTGGATCCGGAGCAGCGACAGGTCCTGATCGCCCTCGGCCTGGTCATCGCCGGCGGCGTGCTCTTCGTCATCATGAACACGCTGGTCAAATTCCTGACGACCGAGCTCAACCCGGTGATGCTCACCTGGGCCCGCTATTTCTTTCATGTCGCCTTCGTCGTCGTCGTCTTCCCGAAAAGCCTCCTCGGCGTGCTGCGCGCCGACCGGATCCCGTTCCAGATCGGCCGCTCGGTGCTTCTCCTGCTGGCGACCATCACCAATTTCATCGCCCTGGCGCTCCTGCCGCTCGCCGAGGTGGCGTCGATCATCTTCCTCGCCCCCATCTTCGTCGCCGGCCTCGCCGTGCTGGTGCTGCGCGAGCGGGTCGTCGCCTGGCGCTGGCTCCTGATCGGCCTCGGCTTCAGCGGTGCGCTGATCATCGTCCAGCCGCAGGGCGGCACGTTCGGGCTGGGTGCCGCCGCGGCCCTCGCCTGCGCCTTCTTCTATGCCCTCTACCAGATCACCACGCGGATCGTGCGCGAGGCCCAGCCCATCGTCTCGCTGCTCTATGGCGGGCTGGTCGGCATCGTCGCCCTCAGCCTCGTGGTGCCCTTCTACTGGCAGGCGCCGACCGTCACCCAGTGGCTGCTCTTCGTTTCCATCGGCTCGCTGGGGGCCGCGGGCCATCTTCTCGTCATCATGGCGCTGCAGCGCGCCGAGGCCTCGAAGATGGCCCCCTTCACCTATGTCCAGCTCCTCTGGGCGATGATCGCGAGCTATGTCGTCTTCGCCGACCTGCCGAGCGCTTCAACCGTCATCGGCGCCGCCGTCATCGTCACCAGCGGCCTCCTCCTCTACCGCCTCGACCTGGCCGAGGCGGCTTCCCGCTCGGCGGCGAAGGCGGCATGAGCAACGTCGCATCGCCGCCGGCGCCGGGCTTCGACCTCGGTCGGCTCGACCCCTTCCTGCGCGGCCGCCTGCCCGGGCTCCAGGGCGAGCCGCGGATCGAGAGGATCGCCGGCGGCCAGTCCAACCCGACCTTCTTCGTCACCTTCGCCAACCGCCGGCTGGTGCTGCGCAAGAAGCCGGACGGTCCGATCCTGCCCTCGGCCCACGCCGTCGACCGCGAGTACCGCGTGCTGACAGCTCTGGGCGCGACCGGCGTGCCGGTGCCGCGGACGATCCTGTATTCTGACGACGAAGAGATCATCGGCACGCCCTTCTACCTGATGGAGCGGCTCGACGGCCGGGTGGTGCACGACAACGCGCTGCCCGGCTTCGAGCCGGCCGAGCGCCGCGCCGTCTACCGCTCCATGGCGGAGACCCTGGCCCGTCTGCACGCGGTCGACCCGGCCGCGGTGGGCCTCGCCGATTTCGGCCGGCCGGCCAACTATTTCAGCCGCCAGATCGCCCGCTGGACGCGCCAGTGGGAGCTGTCCAAGACCCGCGACCTCGCCGATATCGAGCGGCTGATCGACTGGCTGCCCGCGCACATCCCGCCTGACGACACGGCGGCCATCGTCCACGGCGACTTCCGCCTCGGCAACCTCATGCTGCATCCGGCCGAGCCCCGCGTTATCGGCATCCTCGACTGGGAGCTCTCGACCCTGGGCCATCCGCTCGCCGACCTCGCGCACGCCGCCATGGCCTGGCACTCGACCCCGGCCGAGTTCGGCGGGCTCGTCGGCCTCGATCGCGAGGCCCTCGGCATCCCCGACGAGGCGGAGTTCCTCAGAGCCTATGAGGCGAACGGCGGCCACGGTCTGCGGCTCCAGCCCTTCCATCACGCCATGGCGCTCTTTCGCTTCGCCGTCATCTTCGAGGGCATCGCGGCCCGGGCGCAGGCCGGCAATGCCTCGGCCGACAACGCCGCCCTGGTCGGCCGCCTCTCGGCCCGCTTCGCCCGCCGCGCCGTCGAGGTGATCGACGGCATCGTGCACGTCTGATCCGGAGGGATGCCAATGGAATTCGCCTTCTCCGCCGAGGTCGAGGCCCTCAGGGACCAGCTTTCGGCCTTCATGGCCGAGCACGTCCTGCCGGCCGATCCGGCCTTTCGTGCCGCCGCGTCGTCGGGCCGCCACGCCGTCGAGATCCTCGAGCCGCTCAAGGCCCGGGCCCGGGAAGCGGGCTTGTGGAACCTCTTCCTGCCGGCCTTGCGCGACGACGAGCCCGGCACGCGGCTGAGCAATCTCGCCTATGCGCCCTTGGCCGAGATCATGGGCCGGGTGCCGTGGTCGGCCGAGGTCTTCAATTGCAGTGCCCCCGATACCGGCAACATGGAGCTCCTGCACCTCTGCGCCACACCGGCCCAGCGCGAACGCTGGCTCATGCCATTGCTCGACGGCACCATCCGCTCCTGCGTCGCCATCACCGAGCCCGGCGTCGCCTCGTCCGATCCGACCAACCTGAAAACGACCATCCGCCGCGACGGCGACACCTTCGTCGTCAACGGCCGCAAATGGTTCACCACGGGCGCCCTCCACCCGGCCTGCCGCTTCGCGATCCTCATGGGCGTCACCGACGAGCGCCCCGACGCCGACCCCCATGCGCGCCACTCCATGGTCATCGTGCCGCTCGACACGCCTGGCGTGGAGATCGTCCGCAACCTGCCGATCATGGGCCATCTCGCCCCCGAGGGTCATTGCGAGGTCGATTTCGAGGACGTCCGCATCCCCGCCGCCAACCTTCTGGGCGAGGCGGGCAGGGGCTTCGCCCTGGCCCAGGCGCGGCTCGGCCCCGGCCGGGTGCATCACTGCATGCGCTCGATCGGCCAGTGCGAGCTGGCGCTCGAGCTCATGGCCGACCGGGCCATGGCACGCGAGGCCTTCGGCCGCCCGCTCGCCGACTTCGCCAACATCCAGGACTGGATCGCCCTCTCGCGGATGCAGATCGACCAGGCCCGGCTCTACGTGCTCCGCACGGCCTGGCTCATGGACCGGGACGGCAACAAGGCGGCCCGGGCCGAGGTTTCCGCCATCAAGCTCGTCGTCTCGCGCCTGCAGACCGAGGTGCTGGACCGCGCCATCCAGGTCTTCGGTGCCATGGGCCTCACCGACGACACGCCGCTCGCCCATCTCTGGACCTGGGGCAGAGCACTCCGCTTCGTCGACGGCCCCGACGAGGTGCATCTGCGCACCGTGGCGAGAGCCGAGCTCAGGCGGGCGAGGCACCGGGCCACGGGTGCCGGCCCCGGGAGCTGAGCCGATGCGCCGGGATGCCCACCTCGACCCTCGCCCTGCCAATTTCGCCCCGCTCACGCCGCTCGACTTCCTTCGCCGCTCGATCGAGGTCTTCCCGGGCAAGACCGCCGTCGTCGCCGGCGCCCGACGGCTCTCCTACACGGATCTCGGCGAGCTGGTCGGCCGGCTCGCCGCCGGCCTTCGCCGGTCGGGGATCGGCCGGGGCGATGTCGTCTCGGTGATCGCCGGCAACACGCCGGAGCTGCTCGCCCTGCATTTCGCCGTGCCGCTCACGGGTGCGGTGCTCAACGCCATCAACACCCGCCTCGATCCCGCCACCGTGGCCCACATTCTGGCCCACGCCGAGGCCCGGCTCGTCATGGCCGATGCCGAGCGGGCGCCGCTCACCCGCGCCGCTCTCGCGCAAGGTGGCCTCGAGACGCCGCTCGTGACCCTCGATGCCCTGTCCCTCGCCGGGTTCACGGAGGGTCTGCCGCCCTTGCCGGTCAGCCTCGACGCCGTCGCCGACGAATGGCAGCCGATCAGCCTCAACTACACCTCCGGCACCACCGGCAGCCCCAAGGGCGCCGTCTACCACCACCGCGGCGCCCATCTGAACGCGCTCGGCAATGTCATGGCGCTCGGCTTCGACGAACGGAGCGTCTATCTCTGGACGCTGCCCATGTTCCACTGCAATGGCTGGTGCCATCCATGGGCCGTGACTGCCGTCGGCGGCACGCATGTCTGCCTCGACCGACCCGATCCCGCCGCCATCGTGGCGGCGCTCCGGGAGGAGGCCGTCACCCATTTCGCCTGCGCGCCGGTGGTTCTCTACAACCTCCTGCATCAGGGTCGGGAGCAAAGCCCAAGACTGCCGAGGCGCGTGCGGGTCGCCACCGGTGGCGCGGCACCCACGACGGCATTGATCGAGGGCCTCGACGCCATGGGCATCGAGCTGATCCATCTCTATGGCCTGACCGAGTCCTTGGGCCCGGTCACTGCTTGCGCGGAACGCGCCGACTGGGGTGAGCCGGACGCCGCGGAGAAGGCGCGGCTGCTGGCGCGCCAGGGTGTGCGCCACCCGCTCGCCGCCGAGGTCGCCGTCGTCGATGCGGCGGGCGAGCCGGTGCCGATGGACGGGGCCACCATGGGCGAGATCGTCATCCGCTCGAACACGCTGATGGCGGGCTATCTGAAGGACAGGGCGGCCACCGAGGCCGCTTTCCGGGACGGTCGTCTCAATACCGGCGACCTGGCGGTGCGTCACCCCGACGGCTTCATCCAGATCAGGGACCGGGCCAAGGACGTGATCATCTCGGGCGGCGAGAACATCTCTTCCCTGGAGGTCGAGGGTGTGCTGCACCAGCACCCGGCCGTGCTGCTCGCCGCCGTCGTTGCGGTCGCGGACGAGAAATGGGGCGAGGTGCCGGTCGCCTGCCTCGAGCTCAAGCCCGGCCAGGCAGCGCCGCCAGCCGCGGAGCTCGAAGCCTTCTGTCGCGACCGTCTGGCCCACTTCAAGGTGCCACGCCGTTTCGTGCTCCGCGAGCTGCCCAGGACCGCGACCGGCAAGATCCAGAAATTCCAGCTCCGCGCCGAGCTGGCGTTGGATTGAGCGGCAGAAATCAGCCCAAGGCCGGCACGAGCTCGGCCGCGGCGGCATAGCGCTCGCCACCCTGGCGCCGGGCTTCGTCCATCGCCGCCTCGGCCCGCGCCAGGAGTGCCCGGAAATCGAGGCCGGGGCCGGATCCGGTGACCACGCCGATGCTCGGCCGGACGCGCAGCGTGGCGTCGCCGACCAGGATCGGCTCGCGCGCGGCGGCGATGATCTTGCGGGCCACGACATAGGCGTCGCTGATGTGCTTCATGCCGTCGATCAGGGCGACGAAGGTCGTGTCGTCGAGCTTGGCGACGGCGTCGGTGCGCCGCATTTGCCGCCCGAGCCGGTGCGCGAGCTCGACCAGCGCCGCCTCTGCCCGATCGATGCCGTGGGTCTCGCGCAGGCTCGCGAAATCGTCGACGGCGATGTGCAGGAGGGCCAGATGGGCGCGGTTGCGGGCGGTGCGCGCAACCGCGCGGCCGAACCGTTCCTCGAGCTGCGGCAGCCAGGGCAGGCCGGTCAGCGGGTCACGCACCGCACCCTGGACCAGGCGGTGCTCGCGCGCCTTGCGCTCGACCGCCAGCTTGAGCGTGCGGTAGAGCCGGTCGGCGTCGATCCGGCCCTTGCAGAGAAAATCCTGCGCCCCCTGCCGGATCGCCTCGGTCGCGACCAAGAGGTCGTCGGCGGCGAAGCCGGAGAGCACCACCACGGCGAGGGCCGGGTGATGCCGCTGCAGCCATTCGACCCCGTTGAGACCGCGCGCGTCGGGCAGCTCCAGATCGAGCAGCACGACATCGGGCGGCGTGGTGGCGATCGCGTCGGCCGCATCGTGCAGGCTGGCGGCCATGCGCGGCGCCAGACGCGGGCACGAGGCGAGCTCGGCGGCGAGGAGCGCCCGCTCGGCATCGCTGTCCTCGACAATCAGCAGGTTCAACGTGTCGGGCATGGCCCCCTGGTCCCGCGGCATCTGACGCGATCCTGGACCTCGGGACCTAAAATTCGGTTAACGCCCGGCGGGCATCGGCGAGCCGTGCTCAGTCGCGCCAGAGATAGGCGACCTCGAGCACCCGGGAGCCGCCGATCTCGAGCGTGTTCTCGGCGACCCGCTCGCCGCCCAGATGCTCGTAGAAGCCGCGCGCCGGGTTGCTCGCCAGCACCCAGACCAGGGTTCCGGCATAGCGGCGCCGCGCCAGCTCGAAATGACAGGCATCGAAGAGCGCGCGGCCGATGCCGGCGCCGTGCTGGTCGGGATGCACGTAGAGCACGTAGATCTCGCCGCCCGCCAGCGCCTGGCGCCGCGACCGCCCGCCGCTGGCGATGCCGATCACGCGATCGTCCATCTCGGCGACGAAGGCCCAGCCACGCGCCACGAGGGTGCGGCGCCAGTGGCGCTCGAAGGCGCTGTAGGTAAGTCCCTCGAGATAGTCCTCGGGCAATTGACCGCGATAGGCCTCGCGCCACGTGTCGACGTAGACCTTGGCGATGGCCGGAGCATCCTGCGCCTTCGCCCGTCTGACGGTCAGCGGTCGCTGCAGCTCCGATCGGCTCGGCCCGAGCATGACGTATCGTTTCCCTTCCCTTCGGCCCACCGGATCCCGTTCAACAGGGATCGAGGCGACAGTCGACCCAGCTTCCGGTCCGGCTGCTCTCGACCGCCGCCTCGATGAACCGGATACCTCGGGCTCCATCAAGCACTGTCGGGAAGTCGAGGGCAAGTGGCTCGACGGCCCTTCCGGTACGCCGCGCGACCACGGCATCGGCGACGTCCCGGTAAAGGCTGGCGAAAGCCTCCTGATAACCCTCGGGATGGCCGATCTCGAGCCGCGTGGCGTGCTCGGCCAGGGGCTCCAGCGCGCCATGCAGGCGGCGGGTCTGCAGCTCGGCGAAGCCGCCGCGCCGCCGGTGCAGCAGATGATTGGGCTGCTCCTGCTGCCATTCGAGGCCGCCCTCGGCGCCGAAGATCCGGATCGAGAGCCCGTGCTCGGCGCCGGCCGCGGCGTTGGTCACCCAGAGCGTGCCGAGCGCCCCGCCGGCCCAGTGCAGCAGGAGGGCGGCGTAGTCGTCGCTGGCCCGGCCGGGCACGGTCGTCGCCAGCTCGGCCAGCACCGCCTCGAGGTCGAGCCCGCTGACATAGGCGCCGAGATGCTGGGCGTGCGTGCCGATGTCGCCGAGGATGAGGGACTGGCCCGACCGCGCCGGATCGTGGCGCCAGGCGGCCGGCTCCGCCGTGTCGCGGGCAGCGGCGTGGCCCTGGACGTATTCGAGGTGGATCTGCCGCACGGCGCCGATGCGCCCGGAAGCGACCAGGGCGCGGGCCTGGCGGACCATCGGGTACTGGCTGTAGTTGTAGGTGGTGCAGAAGACGAGGCCGGTGGCCGCGACCTTGCGCACGAGGGCGATCGCCTCGGCGCTGGTCATCGCCAAGGGCTTGTCGCAGACCACGTCGAAGCCGGCATCGAGCGCCGCGTCGGCCACCGGGAAGTGCAGGTGGTTGGGCGTCATGACGGCGACGACGTCGATCCCGTCCGGCCGGGCGCGCTCCGTCTCGAGCATCGTTCGCCAGTCGGCATAGGCGCGCTCCGGGGCGAGGCCGATCGCGACACCCTGCGCCCGGGACCGCTCCGCATCCGACGACAGCACGCCCGCCACCACCTCGAAGCGGTCGTCGAGGCGGGCCGCGGTGCGGTGCACCGGGCCGATGAACGAGCCGGCGCCGCCGCCGACCACGCCGAGCCTGAGGCGCCGGCCGAGCTGCCGGAGCACCGGGTTCATGGCGGCGCGCTTTCCTTGAGGATCT
>Ga0116151_10004618_pt1 | contig 12031 bp, 7 predicted proteins | sample AD_UKC117_MetaG_FD_89893 | JGI IMG/M metagenome (GOLD analysis project Ga0116151, IMG submission 89893) | Active sludge microbial communities of municipal wastewater-treating anaerobic digesters from Hong Kong - AD_UKC117_MetaG | ecosystem: Engineered > Bioreactor > Anaerobic > Digestate... | reverse complement strand
CGGTTTTTTATAACTAAATCTCTTAACATAATATGTTTTTTTCTGCAAGATATAAAAAAGTTGTCATGCTGAGCAAGTCGAAGCATAGACAACTTTTATATTTTACATATCATACTTCGACAAGCTCAGTATGACATTTTAAATTGAGCTAAAGATTAATAATTTGTTTTTTCAATCTCAAAATAAGCCTCAGGATGCCCGCAAACCGGACAATTTTTTAAAGCTTTGGTGCTTTCGTGAAGATATCCGCATTTACGGCAAACCCAACGCACTTTTTCTTCGCGGGCAAATACTTTTCCTTTTTCTATATTTTCTAATAGTTTTAAATATCGTTTTTCGTGCTCAGCTTCAACTTTTGCAATTAGTTTAAAAGCTGTAGCTATATTTTTAAACCCTTCCTCTTCAGCAATCTTTGCAAATTCCGGATATAAATCTGTCCATTCCTCATTTTCACCGGCAGCGGCAGCTTTTAAATTTTCAGAAGTAGTACCTATTACTCCAGCAGGGTAAGAAGCAGTTATTTCAACCATGCCTCCCTCTAAAAATTTAAAAAAGGTTTTTGCATGTTGCTGCTCCTGTGCAGCAGTTTCCATGAATAATTCGGCTATTTGCTCGTAACCTTCTTTCTTGGCTACTTTAGCAAAAAATTCGTACCTGTTTTTTGCCTGCGATTCTCCTGCAAACGATTTTAGCAAATTTTGTTCCGTTCTTGTTCCTTTTATTGAGCTCATAATTTTAAATTTAATTGTAAATTGTATTTAGATTTCGAAGATATAAAAATCAACCCAAATAAAATGGTAATCGAATACCGGTTTATATAATTTAAATTGATTTTAAATACAGGTTAATATCTCCCTGAAACAATATCCCAATCAATAATTTCCCAGAATCTTTCAACGTAATCAGGTCTTTTATTCTGATAATCTAAATAATAAGCATGTTCCCAAACATCACATGTTAAAATAGGAATAAATCCTTCGGTTAAAGGATTAGCTGCATTTGATGTTTGCAATATTTCGAGGCTTCCATTAGGCTTTTTAACAAGCCATGCCCATCCCGATCCAAAAAGTGTTTTTGCAGCTGTCGAAAATTTGTTTTTAAATTCATCAAATGAACCAAAACTTGTATTAATAGCTGCAGCCAATTGACCTTTAGGACCAGAGTTATTCCCCTTACCAAACTGATCAAAATAAAAAGTATGATTCCAAACTTGTGCTGCATTATTAAATATTCCACCTTTCGATTTTATAATAATTTCAACTATATCATCACTCTCGAACTCAGTGCCTTGAATCAGATTGTTCAAATTATTCACATATGCTGCATGATGTTTATCATGATGAAATTCAAGTGTTTGTTTTGTGATAATAGGTTCTAACGCATCGTAAGCGTAAGGTAATTTAGGTAATTCGAATGCCATAATCTTTACTTTTTAAGTTAAACATTTTTTGTTAAACAAATTTAGACAATTAAATAAATAATTAACAACTAATTTTTTCCAAAACACTACTCTATAAGGATGAATTCTAATCTCAACTGTTTAATTAAACCCCTATGTTAAAAGATTATTAATAAGCTTTTTGAGCAATTATTTGCCTTTTACTTTTTCATAACATTAAGCCTTTAAATTTCAGCATTCTATACTTTTTAATATGCATACTACAAATGATAATACTTTGATTTGTTATATTAATTTATTCCCTTATTAACAATATGTTAAGATTAGATTTTTAATAAAAACCCAATAAAATGTTTTTTAATGGTCATATTCCATGTTTATGATGTCAAATTATAGTCAAAGTGTTTGGCGTTTTCTGATCATGAACATTTCAAAACGTTAATTTCCAGTTTTAGAACGTTAAATTGTAAAACAATAGCGTTTAATAAGTCATGTAAAAAAACTTATTCTATAAAAATGATTATTCTTAACTTCGACCTCGTTTATTAACTTTTTCACCTAAAAAAACAAATTAATTTAACTATTAAATACTATGAAACAATTAATTAAGAATCATCTTCTTAAGAAAATGGTAGTTGGTACTATTTTCTTGGGAGCTATTCAGTTCTTTATTTTTAACAAAGCTTTTTGTCAGGTTAACCTTTATTATGGGGGTAAATTCGGTACATCAATATCACAGTTTACCAATCAACAACCTCATACAAATGCCAAACAGGGAATTACAGCAGGAGTTTTTGTGGGATACCCAATAAACGAAAAGCTATCTGTGCAGCTCGAGTTTAACTACCTTGAAGAAGGAGGTCAACTTCTAGATTTCCAAACTGATGCTGATCTTGGTCATGACACATGGTATATTACCAAAGCCGATAATCAGAAGCTTACCCTTCATAATATTGATATTCCGGTAATGGCTAAGTATGCTATACCGTTAGGAAACGTAAAATTGTATGCCATTCTGGGTGCAGATTTAGTAATCAATATATATGCTAACAATAGCCACGAAACAACGGTATATGCTGATGATGGTAATATTACCACTTATACCGGAAATGAAGAATTTACCAGTAATATTGAAAGATACAGTGCTGGTGCTTTAGGTGGAATAGGATTTGAAATTCCCGTTTTTACTAATAATTATATCTTAATTGAAGGGAGATATAAATATGGAATAACAACTGTATATAAAGGTTACAGTTATAGAGGCATTCCACAAATCTCTGGCGACCTTAAAAACAATACAATGTATTTTACAATAGGATTTGGATTTTAAAAATATAAATAATCTATAAATGTTTAATTTAATAAATTTAATGTTATGAAAAATATCTTAAAATTTTTTGCATTTGCCTTAATGGCTATTCTTCTTTTTAACTCATGTGAAGACAATTATTCCGAAGAAGATGCTATGAATGCACAACAGGTTGTGGATTTAATCATTTCTGTGACCGACGAATCAAATTTCGACATAGCAGTTGAGTCTGCTACTGTTAGAGCGATTATTAATGGCGTTTCTGTTGAATTAATTACAGATGCAACAGGAATTGTTACATTTAAAGATGTTAAAATAGGTGGATATTTAAATATCTATGTAAGTAAAGAAAATTATACAACTACTTACACAACAGTAAATACTACTCCTTCAAATTACAGGCAAACAACTGTTTCAGCAAACATTTCAATTTACTCGTTAGCTGACGAGAATACTGCAACCGTTAAAGGACAGGTTAGCATTGAAACCAACCTTACAAATAGAACAAAAGAATATCTTAAAGATTTTGAAGTAAGAGTATTTAATTATAATCTCCCTAATGGTGCAATTAAAGCATTTGTAGGTACAACTGATTCTATAGGAAAATATGAAATTAAAGTACCTGTAAACTCTAATGGTTATGATGATATAAATGTTGAATTTGCTCAAACTTTTGAAGCTGAAAGAACTGCAGGTGTTGCAAACAATTATATATATTCTGTTGAAACAAAAACTGCAGTTTATCAACCAAATAATTATAACCCAACCTATATTTCTCAGGTTCCAAGTGCAGTTATTCAAATTGAAGCTCCAACGGCTGGTGGTACTGATTTTGCTTTAACAACCGAGGTTGATACCACATCAGGTGAATTAACTGAAGCTATTGGAGATTATTGGGATACTAATGATATGACAATACTTTCATCTGGCTCTGGTTATTTCCCTGATATTACAGGATCTGATACAACATTATGGGTACCTTTTTCTCCAGATACAAAAGGATTAGATACTGCGCATGTTCAATTAACTTTTGAAAAAAATGGTGGTTTAGTTAGTATTAATGGTTTAAAAAATTATGGCGTTTGGGATGGTCGCAATGCACAATATATGTCAAAACCAACCATAGATCTTAATATTGGTGGCGGTTCTGGCGCACAACTATATTATGATTTTAAATTAGATTACTATGTTAGAATAAGCAATCATGGTACAAACTACACTTCATTACCTAGTGTAAAAATGACTTATGTTGTTGAAGGTATTGAATATGTAGCTACCTACTCCTTAGGTTCTTATGTATTTATCTCAGAAGGAAGTATCTATACATATAATACTAATGGCATTTTATCTGAACAAATCAACTATGATACTGCACCTGAATTTACAATTGTAGAGAATGAAAGTAAACAAGCAGTAGCTTACCTGGGTCCCTGGACTTATGGAAGTGATAGTACTTTAACTGATAATGAATCATGGTTATCAACTGGTGAAAACTATGATCCCGCTAATCCACCAGTAGTTACTATAATAGCACTTGCAGGTTATGGTTCAAATGCAGAATTTTATGCTGAAGTTAGCAGTTCTGGTGTCATTAGTAACTTAGAATTAGTTAACGCTGGTAGTGGTTATGTATCTAACATTAATGATTTTGAAAATGACGGTAGCACAGGCCAAAATGGTGATGATGGTTATATTAGTGAAGATTACTTTAATAATGTTTTACCTGGAGATATTTTAATATCGAATGCTTATTACGGAACAGGTGAAGTTATAGAATAATAGTTATCATAGAAGAATAATTAGTTTAGAGAAGCCTTCTTATAAATCAGAAGGCTTTTTTTATATTATATAATGAGAAAGCAGGGTAAGATTCCCGGCCATCTTTCGAAACCTAAATTACAATTAAACCAATGTACTTAAAGGAACTTAATCCTTACAAATACAGACAACTTAACAGAACGTTTGCTAACCTGTTCCCAATCAATTACATTCCAGAATGCACCAATATAATCAGGCCTTCTGTTTTGGTAATCTAAATAATAAGCATGCTCCCAAACATCGTAGTTAAGAATTGGTATTTAAAATAAACATTCCAAAGTTTTGTCTGTTTATATAATTGTTTGGTCAAAAAGATTTGACAAAGCGCATTTATTAAACTAATTTGGGTTAAAATTTCAGCTTATTATTTATTAACTAAAATAACTTATATGAAAAAACTCTACATTTCATTACTTTTTGTAATTGGATGGACTAGCTTAATTGCACAATCTCCGGCAATTTCTGTAGACCCAGTATCTTTTACAGAAGATTTAAAGGTTGACTCCTTAAAAACATTCTCTTTTACTATTTCGAATACAGGAAATAGAGATTTACATTGGGAGCTTATTCCAAGTATTGTTTTTTTTGAAAAAGAAAATGGCGCTGATTACACATTAGCAGAAAATCAAGATCGGATTTCAGATAATGTATGGATAACCAGAGCAGATTATCGCGGTATTTTCAATATTGCGCAGGAATCTCAGTTTTATCATTACGAATCGCCTGTCGGAACTGAATGGTACGATGGATTAACCAGAGATGCTGATCCCAGTTCGGATTATAGCGACTGGAATAACGAGATAGGTGGTGATATGAGCACCGACACTGTATCTATGCATTTGATTGAAGAAGACCGTTTTTTTGATGTTGTTTTCGAATCGTGGGTAAGTGGCGATGAAGGTGGTGGCGGTGGATTCTCATACACCAGAAAAGAAATATTTAAATGGTTACAACCTAAAACCAAATCTGGAAGTGTTGCTCCCGGAAATGATGAAGTCGTTGAATTTGATTTAGACGGAACAGGTCTTTTTGCAGGAACATATAACGGTGTCATAATTATTTCTTCAGATGACGTAAGTAATCCTGAAGTTTCAATTCCTGTTACTATAAATGTTACTGGAATTGCAGGAATAAGTGTTAATCCGACCAGTCTCGACTTTGGTGACAAAGAAATTGGAGGAACATTTACTTTACCTTTTGAAATTGAAAATACTGAAAGTGATGTTTTAGAAATTAGCGATCTTTCGTTAGAAACCAGTTTCTTTTCAATAACAGAAACAAATATTTCAGTTGAACCAAAAGAAACTTATACACTTCTTGTTACATTCATGCCAGAAGATTTAATTGCTTATACGGATACTCTTCGTTTAACTACAAACGATAGTAATAATGAACTTGTTAAGATTCCACTTGATGGTGTGGGAATTAAAGCTCCAAACATCTCAGTCGATGCAACATCTTACGATGAAAATTTAATAGCCGGAAACACAGTTACAAGAACCATTACTATAAACAATACTGGCGATAGCACCTTAAATTATCGGGTAAAACTTTATACTGAACCCGTAACCTTTGTAAAAGCAGATTATGCTGACTGGAAGCTACCTGAAAATCATGATAAAATAACTCCTACTGTCGCCATTGCACGTAAAGATTATGAAGGTTTCTTTAATATAATTCAAGAGGATGAATGGAATGGAACCGGACCATTAGGAACTATGTGGGCAGAAGGATTTTCAGACGATTTAACACCAGGTGATTATACATCTAACATAAGAAATATTAATAGTTTTCCTTATTTAGTAGGAAGACAACTATCATTATATTTGGTTGATGATGACTTATACATCGATTTTAAAATAACCGATTGGACTTCAAACGGACAAGGTGGTGGATATGCATACGATCGAGAAGGTGCTGTATATTGGATTAACAGATCACTAACAACCAGTTCAATTTTAAAAGGAAATAACGAAACTGTCGATGTTACATTTGATGCAACAGATTTAGTTGCAGGAATTTATACTGGTAGTATTATTATTAAAAGTAATGATCCCGATCAACCTGAAATTGAAATTCCAACAACTTTAACTGTAACAGGTTCTCCAGTTATTAATGGATCACTTGTTGATTTTGGAAATGTTTACACCAATACAAGTAAAACATTAGATATTGAAGTTGAAAATAATGGTACTGATACTTTAAAAATATCAAGTGTTGTTAATGACAGTTCCTATTACTCAGTTGATTCATTTGATCAAACAATATTAGCAACTGAAACTGGAATTATAAAAGTTACATTTTCGCCTGATAAAGACGGTTTATTAATTGATACACTTTATATTACTTCTAATGATCCGTCAAATCCGGTATTTAAAATTCCTTTACAAGGAACTGGTGTTTTACCCCCAACTATTTCAGTTGACCAGACCAGTTTAAGTGCTACAATTGAATCCGGTACTTCTACAACTAAATCAATAACTATTGATAATACAGGAAGTACAGATTTAGATTGGGAAATTAACTTCTACAGTTCAGAAATGGTAACATTTACAAAAGAATCAAATACCGTTTCAACACTTGAAGAAAACCAAGACCGTATAAGTGATATAGTTTGGTTGACCAGAACAAACAGTGATGGATTGTATAATATTTATACAGAAGACTCATATTCAAGTGGAACATCACCTGATGGAGTTGAATGGGGATTTGATAAAAGTATTAATTTAACTCCTGGAAGTTATGGAACTTGGTCTACACACAATGATGAACCCATGAGCTATTTCAATCAAACAATCTCAATGCATCTGATTGATGAAAACCGGTTCTTTGATGTGGAATTTACCGATTGGGACGAAGGTTATACTGGTGGTGGATTCTCTTATAACAGAGTAGAAATCCCAGCATGGGTAACAGCACCAGGTTATACTGGAACAATATCATCTGGAAACAACGAAATGATAACTTTTACATTAGATGCAGCAAATTTAAATGCAGGAGTTTATACAGCAGATATTCATATTTTTAATAATGATGCTGATAATAATGATGTTATTATTCCAATTACTTTAACAGTAACCGGTATTCCAGAAATAAATGCTGATACATTGGTTGAGTTTGGTTCTGTTGAAGTTGGAAATACCAAAAAAGATATTTTCTGGGTAAGGAATATAGGTACTGATGTTCTGAATGTTACTGATATTACAAATGAATTATCTGTTTTCTCCGTTGAAAGTACAAGTTTTTCTATTGAACCAGGTGATAGTGCTTCAATTGAAGTATATTTTGCGCCTGAATTGACTCAAGTGTACGAAGATACATTAGAGATTTCAAGTAACGATGCTACTGATCCAATTGTTAAATTAGCTTTAAATGGTACAGGTATTGAACCTCCTGTTGCATCAATAAATCTGACCAAAATAGATACTTCTTTATTCACAGGCGAAACTGCGACCTATAAATTAGTAATCTTAAATACTGGTACGACAGATTTGAACTGGGAAATTGGCGGACAAAAGGTTGAATTTGAAAAAGCAGGCTATGCAGATTGGACGTTGGAGGCAAACCAGGACAGAATAACTGATAATGTTTGGATAACCAGAAAAGATAACCAGGCAATATTTAACATTGCTCAAGAAAATGGTTATGGAACTGATTCACCAAAAGATACTAAATGGTCATATGGCACCACTGCAAGTTTATCTGAATCCGATTATGAATCATGGGTTGTGGCAATTGATTCTGACCCACAAAGTATGATTGGTCAAGATATGTCGATGCATTTAGTAACAGATAATATGTATTTTGATTTGGTTTTTGAAAGTTATGCAGGCGGAAATACTGGCGGTGGATTCTCATATGTTAGAAATGAGATTTTACCAAATTGGTTAACATTCGAAGCTGTTTCAGGAACTATTTTAGCAGGTGAAAAAGATACAATTGATGTAGTAATCGATGCTACCGGAGTTTCTGGTCAGAATTATGCTAATTTTAGTGTCTTTAGTAACGATCCAAGCAATGACCAGTTAACTGTTAATGTCTCGTTATTTGTTGCTCCAATATTAATTGTTAATCCTATAGATAATATAAGGATGAATGAAGGTTTTGGTACTCACGATATTGATATTTCAAATGTATTCGAAGATGCAAATGGTGATCCATTGACTATTCAACCAGTTTCAAATAATACATCAGTTGTAACTGTCGGAGTATCATCAAATACTTTAACAATAACTGAAGTTGGTGCAGGCAAAGCATTAATTTCTTTAAGAGCGGATGATGGAAATGGAAACGTGGAATATACTGACTTTGAATTTATAGTAAATGCCGGCCCAACAGTTGCAAATTCAATTTCAGATATGATTCAAAACGAAGGTTTTGTAACATACAATATTGATATTACAAATGTATTCTCAGATGTTAATGGTGATTTATTAACTATTGATGTAACTTCTAGTAATGAAGCTATTTTAACAGCTGCTATAAGTGGAAATACTTTAACATTAACAGAAGTTAGCACTGGTAGTTCAATCGTTACTCTTTCAGCTGATGATTCATATGCCACATCTGCTACAACTGAAGACTTTACTTTTAGAGTAAATGCGGTACCAACAGTTTCAAATACATTAGCCGATGTAAATCTGGATGAAGGATTTGCTACTAGTACGGTAGATCTGACAAATGTATTTAGTGATGCCGATGCAGGAGATAACTTATCCTACTCAGCAGTAAGTAGTAACACTTCAGTAATTACAGTTTCTGTTTCAGGTACAACTTTAACCATATCAGAAGTTGCTATAGGTACATCTGATGTTACGGTAACTGCAGATGATGGAAATGGTGGCACAAACAATGATGTATTTACTGTAACAGTAAGTGCTATTATAGGAATTGATAATAGTTTATCAAATAATATTAAAATTTATCCTAATCCAACCAATGGAAAATTATACATTAATATTGATGATAAATCTAACGGAAAATCTGCTGAAATTTATGATTTAACAGGAAAACTGGTATTATTAATGAATCTTGATGAAAAACAGGAAATTGATTTAACTAAACAACCAAAAGGAATCTATCTATTAAAAGTTAAATCAAATGATTCAATAATTTCAGTTGATAAAATAGTTCTTGAGTAAAGAAATAGTTTTTACTAGAGAAGGGATATCAAATGATATCCCTTTTTTGTGTCAATAAAATTTATTACTATCTAATAAGTACTTATTTTATATTTTCTGCAGGAAAATATTTAATTTATAAAACAAAAAAGCCGGAGATATTTCTCCAGCTTTTTCGAAACCTAAATTACAATTAAACCTTGTATTTAACGGAAACCCTTTCCAATAAATACAGACAACTAAACAAAACGTTTGCTAACCTTTTCCCAATCAATTACATTCCAGAATGCACCAATATAATCAGGTCTTCTGTTTTGGTATTTTAAATAATAAGCATGTTCCCATACGTCCAATCCTAAAATTGGAGTTCCTTTAATTTCTGCAACATCCATTAATGGATTATCTTGGTTTGGAGTAGATGATACGACTAATTTACCATTTTGATTTACTAACCAGGCCCAACCCGAACCGAATCGTGTAGCTGCTGCATTATTAAATAATTCTTTAAACTTCTCAAACGAGCCAAAATCTTTGTTAATAGCATCCAATAACTTACCTGTTGGCTCACCTCCCCCTTTTGGCGACATAACATCCCAAAACAAGTTGTGGTTAAAATATCCACCTCCATTATTTCTTACTGCAACAGGATATTTCGATATATCCTTTAAGATTTCTTCAATGGATTTATTTTCAAGTTCAGTACCTTTAATAGCATTATTCAAATTATTGGTATATGCACCATGATGCTTGGTATAATGTATCTCCATTGTCATAGCATCAATGTGTGGTTCTAAAGCTTTGTAATCGTATAATAATTTTGGTAATTCAAATAACATGATATATAAATTTTAAAAGTTAAACATTCTTATTTAGAATAATTCTAAATCATTTTAACTACTAACAATGATTTATATAAATTGTTTAATCTATTTATAAAATTTATATTCGTTAAAACATCTCAAGCAGTGAACCAAAAAATCTTACAAATTGCTATTCCTAATATTATCAGCAACATAACAATCCCCCTGCTGGGTATTGTCGATTTAGCTTTAGTAGGCCATTTACAATCCGAAATTTATATTGGCGCAATTGCTTTAGGCAGTATGATTTTTAATTTTATTTATTGGGGTTTTAGTTTCCTTAGAATGGGGACAAGCGGTTTTACCGCGCAGTCTTATGGAAAAAAAGATTTTCAGGAAAGCTTCCAGCACCTTTTAAGGGCTGTTTTTGTCGGAATTATTGGTGCTGTTATTCTGCTTTTATTTCAAAAACCGATAGATTTTTTAAGTTTTAGCCTGATTAAAGGAAGCCCTGAAGTTGAACATTTCGCACGGCAGTATTTTTATATCCGAATCTGGGCGGCACCGGCAACATTGGCTATATATTCCATTTCGGGCTGGTACATAGGCATGCAGAATGCTCGTGTACCCATGATCATAGCTATACTTGTCAATTTATTTAATATCGGTTTTAATGTGCTTTTTGTAAAAGTTTTCCATATGAAATCGGATGGCGTTGCATTAGGGACTGTTTTTGCCCAATATCTGGGTTTGTTGGCATCGTTATTTTTTCTACGCAAATATAAAAAGCGTATTATGCAATATTTTAATTTGATAAGCATAATGCAAACGGATGAATTAAAGAGATTTTTTAAAGTAAATAAAGATATTTTTATCCGGACCATGAGCCTGGTTTTTGCTTTATCCTTTTTCACAGCTCAATCGGCTAAATATGGAGATTCATTGTTAGCTGTTAATACCTTGTTATTGCAGTTTTTCACCATCTTTGCATATATAACCGATGGTTTTGCCTACGCAGGTGAAGCATTAGCTGGTAAGTTTTATGGGGCAAAAGATAACCTTAAGTTAAAACGAGTTATTAAATTATTATTTGCCTGGGGCTTTGCAATTTCTTTACTTTTTACAATAATTTATAGTACAGGAGATTCTTTTTTAATTCAGCTATTTACAAATAATTCCGATGTTCTCGATAACCTTAAACCTTATCAGTTCTGGATTTATTTTATACCCATTATTTCTTTTGGGGCATTTATTTGGGATGGAATATTTATAGGTGTTACTGCATCATCTAATCTGAGAAATGCAATGCTTATATCTACTTTTTTGATATTCCTGCCTGGCTATTACGTTTTCCATTTTTATTTTCAAAATCATGGTTTATGGTTGGCATTTATGCTTTTTATGTTATCACGGTTTATAACGCTGAGTATTTACTATAAGAAATTACAATTGAATTATAAGCAATAAAAAAGCCTCACTTGTAAATAACAAATGAGGCTAAAAAATCGGCGACGACCTACTCTCCCACTAATGCAGTACCATCGGCGCTATAGGGCTTAACTTCTCTGTTCGGAATGGGAAGAGG
>Ga0116151_10004617_pt1 | contig 12031 bp, 8 predicted proteins | sample AD_UKC117_MetaG_FD_89893 | JGI IMG/M metagenome (GOLD analysis project Ga0116151, IMG submission 89893) | Active sludge microbial communities of municipal wastewater-treating anaerobic digesters from Hong Kong - AD_UKC117_MetaG | ecosystem: Engineered > Bioreactor > Anaerobic > Digestate... | reverse complement strand
TTGAGCAGCGGCGAAGTTCTGAATCACGCCCTGGCTGATGAGAAACACCGCGAAGATCAGCGCCAGCGGCAACAGCACATAGAGCGTGATTCGGGTTAGATCGACCCAGGCGTTGCCAACGCTGTGCGCCGTGTGGCGGGCGAAACCGCGGATCAGCGCGACGACGACGACGATGCCGGTCGCCGCCGACAGGAAATTCTGTACGGTCAGCGCGAGCATCTGCGTGAGATAACTCATCGTCGATTCGCCGGCGTAGCCTTGCCAATTGGTGTTGGTGACGAAGCTGACGGCGGTGTTGAAGGCTGAATCGGGGCTGACGTTGGCCATTTGCTGCGGATTGAGTGGCAACCAGAACTGGAGCCGTTGCAGGGCGTAGACGGCGAGTACGCCCAGCCCGTTGAACAGCAGAAGGGCGAGCGCGTACTGTAGCCATCCCATTTCTTCGTCCTTGCGGACGCCGCAGAGGCGATAGATCAGCGTTTCAAGCGGGCCACCGAAACGTATCGCCCACGAACGTCCTTCCATGACGTTTGCGATATAAATTCCCAGTGGTTTGACCAGAACCAACAAGATGAGCAGATATAGCCCGAGCAGTAACCAAGCGTGCGGAGTCATTATAAATCCTCCGCCATAAGAAGCGCGGCCACGAGATAGATTAGCAGTCCGACCGAGACGAGGCCGCCGAGAACGTAGAGCCAGGTCATGGGGTGCCTCGCAGTTTGGCACAACCGGCCGCGAGACCGACTGTTACCAAGAAAAACAGAGATATCACAGTGAGATAGACGAAATCCATACAGCACCTCCACGCGTGGGTACGACGGGAGAAATATCGGTGTGCCGTGAACGCGATCGATGCTCGTAGACTAGCTAGGCGGATCTCGATCAAAAAGGTCGTCGATAGGAAAAAGCCCGGTAGCAATCCAGCAATAGGCCATCCATTGCATAACCTCCACGCAAGCATTCACGGAAAACGGATTGGTTGCATGATAGGGATCAATGGCTAAAGATTGTGAAAAGAAGAAGGGAAGGGGTATAAAGATTCTGTAGAGAAAACGGGGTTTCAACCGCTACAACCAAATCGATGGGGCCAAGGGTTAAAAATGCGCGACTCGCGAGGTTACACTGGTGAATTGCCGCCGACGCGGTTCAATATGGCGCGGTATTGTCTGGAGGTGGCAGCCCGAGCGACGCCGGAGAAAGTAGCCCTGATCGTAGTCTCCGATGCTCATGCGTCCGTTGATCGGGCCGAGCGATGGACCTACTCGCAGTTGAGTGACGCCGTCAAGCGAGTGGCAGCAGGGTTGCGCGGTCTGGGTTTGGCAACGGGCGACCGCTTGATGATCCGCATGGGCAACACCAGCGATTACGCCCTGCTGTTTTTTGGTGCCATCGCCGCTGGTTGTGTGCCGCTGCCGTCCTCGGCGCAACTGACGGAGGAGGAGGCCGATTTCTTGTTGGCCGATTCCGGCGCCCGAATGCTCGCCATGACGGAGGAGCTGGCGATTCGATCCCCACCGGGCGTGCGGGTGCTCGGTCCCGCCGATGTTGCGGCGTTGCGCGCCCGATATGAGCCGTTGGATTACGCCGATACTGCCGCCGACGCCCCGGCTTTTCTGATCTACACCTCCGGTACCACCGGTCAACCCAAAGGTGTGCTACACGCCCAACGATCGGCATGGGGACGACGGCCGATGTATCAGGGTTGGTATGGCATCCGACCGGACGACGTCATCTTGCACGCCGGGGCGTTCAACTGGACTTATACGCTGGGTGTGGGCTTGACCGATCCTTGGGCAAACGGCGCGACAGCGGTGCTTTACAACGGTCCGCGTGATGTCACGGTCTGGCCGTTGTTGATGGCGAAATTTCGGGCGACCCTGTTTGCGGCTGTGCCAGGCTTGTATCGCCAAATTTTGAAATACAATGACTTGAACGTGTTCGATTTATCCAGCTTGCGGCACGGTTTGACCGCTGGCGAGGCACTGAGTACCGCTTTGCTCGAACAATGGCGGGCGACCACTGGCAAGGCACTGTACGAGGCTTTGGGCATGAGCGAATGCTCCACCTACGTGTCTTCGTCGCCGAGCGTGCCGGTCCGGCCGGGCAGTCCCGGCAAACCACAGACGGGCCGCTGCGTGGCGGCGTTACCGGTCGAAGGGGGCGAGGAGCCGTTGCCACCGGGCGAAACAGGATTGTTGGCGGTGCATCGCGGTGATCCGGGGTTAATGCTGGGCTATTGGCACCGGCCAGAGGAGGAGGAACTGGTCTATCGGGGTCCGTGGTTTCTCGGCGGAGATTTGGTCCATTTCGACGCCGATGGCTACATGATCTATCACGGCCGAAACGACGATGTGATGAATGCCATGGGCTACCGGGTATCGCCGCTGGAGGTGGAGCACTGCCTGAGCAAGCATCCCGCAGTGGCCGAAGTGGCGGTGACCGAACTGAGGGTGGGGGAGGGAGTTTCGGTCATCGCGGCCTTTGTGGTGCCGCGCGATCCCGATGAGCCCGCTGGGATCGATGCGGCGCCGTTGTTGGCTTACGCGCACGAGCATCTGGCCGCCTATAAGTGTCCCCGTGAGATCATCTTTACCGACAGTCTGCCGCGAACCGCCAACGGCAAGGTCCGACGCCGCGACTTAGCCCAATGGCGACGGTAAAGCCGGTGGCGTGATGCCTCGTAATACGCCTTCTTCCTCAAGCGCGGGCGAGGGGGAGGGCGCGTTTCGCCTGACAGCGGGACGGCATGTTGAAAGTAGCGGGATCAATTGTCGGTAACGTCGGCTGTCACGGTCTGAAATGTCGGCCCTTTTCTCGGATCGATTCCGGCGTTGTCCCGGTCCATTGCTTGAATGCCCGTGAGAAGCTTTTTTCGTTCAGAAATCCCACCGCCAAAGCGATTTGCTTGATGGGTTTAGAAGTTCTGTTTAACAAGTCTACCGCCCGGTCCCGCCGAACTTCGTCCTTAAGCGTCTGCAACGATGCCCCTTCCTCCTGCAATTGCCGGTGTAGCGTCCGGGGCGAGACGTGTAATTCCTTGGCTATCGAATCGCCGGTATGCAAACCGTCCGGTCGCGTTCTCAACAGCTCCCGAACCCGTTGGACCAGCAGCCGATCCCGCCGATAGGGAAACATCGTCAGCGGAAGGGCGTGCTGGAGCATCTTGTTCAAGGCCCGGTCGTCGCGGCGAATGGATAACGTCGCGTATTGAGGGTCAAAACTGATTTTGGCCGGCTCGGAGCGGAAATGCAGCGGACCGGGAAAGAGCATCCGGTAAACCTCGATATACTCTGGGATATCGAAAGGGAAACACGCTTCGAGTAAAGGGATCCGTGAATTGATCGCCCAACAGGCATAGCCGAGAATATATCGAAAGAGCGTCGCGAAGCAGAACTCCTCCATTTCGCCCAAATCCCGATTGACCTGAATCGCGATGGAGGCGGCCGATCGCGTGACGGTGAATTGCAATGCAATGTCATCTGTCAATAAGCCGTGATAGCGACACCACCGTTTCAGCGCGATTTCCAGCGTTGGCGACCCAAGAGCGGCTCGGCACAGCATCCCATAGCTGCCCCACGGCAACCGGCGCGAAAACCAGCCCAGCGCCTCGTCGTCCAGTTCTTGGATGGCAATACCAAATAGAGTCTGCATCTGCGACCCGGTGACGCGATTGCGCGGGTCCGACAAGAATTCTGGCGCGATTTGCGCTCGTCGGAGGGCGGCGCCCGGATCTTTATCGTAGCGTCGATAGGCCGCCAGGATTGCGCGAACGAATGCCACAGGGGTTATGGCGACCTCCGGCATTGCAGACATATTCGTTCGGCTCATCAGTGCATATTAAGCGCCAATCTTGGTCGGCATGGCAAATATTGCAACCATGTTGGCATTCTGGCTGGCAAATATTGCAACCAGATTGGCAAATCTTGCTTGTCGGTTGTTTTTAACATTGCAGTCATTGCGACGAGCTGGCCATGCCAACTCATGCTGGGTATTGCGGCGCCAATCCTTACCGCTGCACGGTAAAAGCGTATGATGGTCCATAAAACTACACGACAGGAGAAGCTTCTTATGTCCGCGGTCGTCAGCCATTTTAGAACTCCCGTCTCCGGTATCGACAAAGTCAAACCCACCCACAAAATCCGTTTCGTCACTGCCGCCAGCCTGTTCGACGGTCACGACGCCTCCATCAACATCATGCGCCGCATTCTCCAGGCCAGCGGCGCGGAAGTGATCCATCTCGGTCACAACCGTTCGGTGGAAGAAATCGTCACCGCCGCTTTGCAGGAAGACGTTCAGGGTATCGCGGTCAGCTCCTATCAGGGGGGGCACGTCGAATTCTTCAAGTACATGATCGACCTGTTACGGGAACGTGGCGGTGCCAATATCAAGGTATTCGGCGGCGGCGGCGGCGTGATCGTGCCCGAGGAGATCCGTGAATTACACGAGTACGGTGTGACCCGCATTTTCTCGCCCGAGGACGGCCAGGCCATGGGCTTGCAGGGCATGATCGACCACATGCTGATGATTTGCGATACCGATCCTGGTCGATATGCGCCCAAGGATCTCGGCGCGATCAAAGAGGGCAACTGGCGGGCGCTGGCCCAGCTGATCACCGCCTTGGAAAATCGCGTCGTCGCGCCTGAGTTGCGCCAACAGATTTTGGCTCAGGCCGAGAATTGTAAGGTACCGGTATTGGGCATTACCGGTACCGGTGGTTCCGGCAAATCCTCGCTGACCGACGAACTGGTGCGGCGCTTCCGGCTGGATCAAGACGACCAGCTGAAGATTGCGGTCATTGCCGCCGATCCGTCGCGGCGCAAGACTGGCGGTGCGCTGCTGGGCGATCGCATTCGCATGAACGCTATCACCAGTCCGAATCTCTACATGCGTTCGCTGGCGACCCGCGCCGCTGGCAGCGAGGTTCCCGAGACCTTGAGCGATATCCTGGCCGCCTGCAAGCTGGCCGGTTTCGATCTGCTGATCGTCGAAACGTCCGGTATCGGCCAGGGCGATGCCGCCATCGTGCCGCTGGCCAATCATTCGCTGTACGTGATGACTCCGGAATTCGGCGCGGCCTCGCAGTTGGAAAAGATCGACATGCTGGATTTCGCCGATGCGGTCGCGATCAACAAATTCGACCGCAAGGGCGCGGAAGACGCCCTGCGCGATGTGCGCAAGCAGGTGCAACGCAACCGCAAGGCGTTCGCCCAAGCGCTGGATGACATGCCGGTGTACGGCACTATCGCGGCCCGCTTCAACGACAATGGTGTGACGGCGCTTTATCAGGGGTTGGTTGGATTATTGCGCGAACAGGGGTTCGAGTTACCTTCGGGCCGATTGTCGCTCGTGGAAGGCAAGGCCACGACCGGTGAAACCGTGATTATCCCGCCCGCTCGGGTTCGTTATCTGGCCGAAATCGCCAACACCGTGCGCGGCTATCACGAGATGGTGAAAGTCCAAGTCAAATTGATGCGGCAGCGCCAACAACTGAACGCCGTCAAGGCCATGCTGGAAACGGCTGACAAGCCAGTTACTGACTTGGAGCCACTGCTGGAACAGGTCGAAGCGCGGATCGATCCCCATGCCCTCAAGCTGGTGGAAAACATGTGGCCCCAGGGTCGGATTCTCTACGGCGGCGATGAGTACGTGGTGAAGATCCGCGACAAGGAAATCCGGACCAAGCTGGCCAGTCGCTCGCTGTCCGGTACACGTATTCCCAAGGTGGCGCTGCCGCGCTTTGAGGAACATGGCGAGCAATTGCGCTGGATGATGCTGGAAAATCTGCCGGGCAGTTTCCCTTACACCGCCGGGGTGTTCGCCTTCAAGCGCGAGAACGAAGATCCGACCCGAATGTTCGCGGGCGAGGGCGACCCGTTCCGCACTAACCGCCGTTTCAAGAAGCTGTCCGAGCACGCCGAAGCCACCCGGCTGTCCACGGCCTTCGATTCGGTGACCTTGTACGGTTGCGATCCCGACGAGCGTCCCGACATCTACGGCAAGGTTGGCAACTCCGGCGTGTCCATCGCCACGCTGGACGATTTGAAGGTACTGTATTCCGGCTTCGATCTGTGCGCGCCAACGACGTCGGTATCGATGACCATCAACGGGCCGGCGCCGATCATCCTGGCGATGTTTTTCAATACCGCCCTCGATCAACAGATCGAGCAGTTCGAGTCTGACAACCATCGGTTGCCAACTGACGACGAAATTGAAAAGATCAAGGAATGGGTGTTGGAAAACGTGCGCGGCACGGTGCAGGCCGACATTCTCAAGGAAGATCAGGGCCAGAATACCTGCATTTTCTCCACCGAATTCGCCTTGAAAATGATGGGCGACATTCAGGATTACTTCGTCCATCACGGCGTCAAGAATTTCTATTCGGTTTCGATTTCCGGCTATCACATCGCCGAGGCCGGCGCCAATCCCATTTCGCAACTGGCCTTTACCCTGGCCAACGGTTTTACCTACGTCGAAGCGTACCTGGCGCGTGGGATGCACATCGATGATTTCGCGCCGAATCTGTCGTTCTTCTTCAGCAACGGCATGGACCCGGAATATTCGGTGATGGGTCGGGTGGCGCGGCGCATCTGGGCCGTCACCATGCGTGATAAATACGGTGCGAACGAGCGTAGCCAGAAGCTGAAATATCACATTCAAACCTCGGGCCGCTCGTTGCACGCCCAGGAGATGGATTTCAACGACATCCGCACTACCCTGCAAGCGTTGATCGCCATTTACGACAACTGCAATTCCTTGCACACCAATGCTTACGACGAGGCGATTACCACCCCGAGCGAGGAGTCGGTGCGGCGGGCAATGGCGGTGCAGTTGATCATCAACAACGAGTGGGGGCTGGCCAAGAACGAAAACCCCAATCAGGGCGCGTTCATCATTGATGAATTGACCGATTTGGTGGAAGAAGCCGTGTTGCAGGAATTCGAGCGGATCAGCGAACGCGGTGGGGTGCTGGGCGCGATGGAGACCGGCTATCAGCGCGGCAAGATTCAGGAGGAATCGCTGTATTACGAAACCATGAAACACGACGGCTCCTTCCCGATTATTGGCGTCAACACCTTCCGCAATCCGAACGCCAAGCCGGATCAGGTGAAGATCGAATTGGCCCGCTCCACCGAAGAGGAGAAGCAGAGTCAGTTGCAGCGGCTGCGGGAATTTCAGGAACGGCACCGCCGGGAAAGCGGTCCGATGCTGACCCGGCTGAGACAGGCCGCTATCAACAACAAGAACCTGTTCGCGGTGCTGGTGGATGCGGTGCGTTGTTGCTCGCTGGGGCAGATCACCACGGCGCTGTTCGAGGTTGGCGGGCAGTATCGGCGGAATATGTGATCATCCTGGCTGGGTTGGGTTTGCTAGGGAGCTGGATAGGTGGCGAGTCTAGGACCGAAGGCAGCGGCTTTTGTTATGATGAGGGCCATCATGGCGACTGCGCGGCCAGGAGCGATTCGGTTTGGGCTCGCTGCCAGGCTAAGCCGCTGTCGGTGACTGACGATTTCTGACAGGTTGCCCCATGCGGACTGCCAAGCCACTGTTGGAAGAATTGATAGCGTTGTTGTGGATTTCCCGACTCCCATGCTGATGCTCCCCAATGATTTCCAGCCGGAACTATTGCCGGCTGGCGATGACGATATACCAAGCTGGTGGTTCACCTTCGCCGGCAGTGATCTGCTGGCTCGATCCGTTCCCGACGGCGCCGAACTACCCGTGGCCTCGATCTGGCCCTTCGCCAAGCTGCCGACGCTACGCCGGATCTACCTGGGATCGCTCCATGGCCGGCCTTGCCACGCGGTTGAAGTGGCAGCCACCGCGTCCCCTCCGCCAGGACTCAAATTCGAGAGCTTGCGAAGTTTGTGGACGCGGCTGGACGAAGCGTTGCTCGGGGTGGCTAGCCATGCCTTACAATTGATTGAGTGGGACCGCACCCATCAATTTTGCGGTCGTTGTGGCATGACCACCCAACGTCGGGCCGAAGAGCGCGCCCGACACTGTCCGGCCTGCGAGTTAACGGCGTATCCCCGCCTGTCACCGGTGATCATGGTGCGGGTGGTGCGCGAAGGGCGCATTTTGCTAGCGCGAGCACCGCGGTTCGCGCCGGGCGTTTACAGCGTGCTGGCGGGTTTCGTGGAAGCCGGCGAAACGCTGGAACAAGCCATTCATCGAGAAATCGCGGAAGAAGTCAATATCCGGGTGCGGAACCTGCAATACGTCGCCAGCCAATCCTGGCCATTCCCGCACTCGCTGATGATCGCATTTACCGCCGAGTATGCCGATGGTGACTTGCGAGTAGATGGACGAGAGTTGCTCGATGCTGGCTGGTTCGCGCCTGACGCCTTGCCGGGTTTGCCCAGCCCGATGAGCATGGCGTGGCGGCTGATTCAGGACTTTGCCGCTGGAGCGGCCGGAATCCATTCTGGCTGAAGGGACAAACCGGTTTCGGTGAACGTTCGAGCTGCTTTTCGGAGGTCGGCAATGGTTCAGCCACCCAGGAAATCCACTGTTACCCCGGCCGATGATATGGAGGGCAAGACCCGATTCGAGCTGTTGTGGAACCGTGCTGTGAGTGGTGCCGGGGTGTCCGCGCCGACGGTTTTTTCTAGACTGGCGCGACTGTATGGGGAATCGCATCGCCACTACCATACCTTGGACCATATCCGACGTTGCCTGGAGGAATTGGATCGGGCAATCGAGGTTGCCGACAATCCCGACGCGGTTGAAACGGCGCTTTGGTTTCATGACGCAATTTATGTTTCGGGCGCTAAGGATAACGAATGGCGAAGCGCCGAACTGTTCTGGAATTGGTCGGAGGGTTGCGCGGATTTAGCTTTTCGGGAACGGGTGCGCGATCTCATCATGGCCACCACGCATCGTGGCATACCGAACTTGCCGGACGCCTGTCTGATCGTGGATATCGATCTTTGTAGCTTTGGGCAGGCTTGGGATGAGTTCGAGCAGGACGGTCGGCAAATTCGGGCCGAATATGTGGATATCAGCGATGAGGATTATTTTTCCGGCCTGCTGCAATTTTTGCTGTCCCTGTTCAATCGATCATCGTTCTTTTTTACTCATAACTTCCAGCAGCGTTACGAACGGGTCGCGCGCGCGAATACGTGGAGACTGATTGAGAGTTTACAGTCCTGCGGTTACGGCGTGGTTGACACTCCAAATTCTAAAAGAGAAGAGGCTCGGGACATGATCCGAGAACTGGGCAACTTGGCGTCCATATTAGATAGCCAGCCGTCATCTCGCCAGCAGATATCAGCGACCGTACTGTTTGCCGATATCTGTGGTAGTACTCAGTTGTTTGAAAAACATGGTGATTGGCAAGCACGACAAATTGAAAGCCGGGTGTTGGATCTGCTCTCGGCCAAAACCAACGAATTTGGTGGTACGGTCGTCAAGACTATCGGCGATGAAATCATGAGTCGGTTCCCAGTCACGGAACAAGCGGTGAAAGCTGCTTGTGAGATGCAGGAAGCCATCAAAAATGATCCTTCGCTGTTGGAATTGGGTATCTCGATCAAGGTTGGCGTGCATCACGGACCCGTATTGATCGAGCAGAATGACCTATTTGGCGATGCCGTGAATATCGCCGCTCGGATGGTATCCCATGCCAAGGCCGATCAGATCATCACAACCCGCGAAACCGTCCGGTTTTTGCCAGACAAGCTCGAACAGATGACCCGCAATCTGGGCTTGTCATGGGTTCGAGGTAAACAGGACGAGATGGAAATTTTTGAGGTCATCTGGCAGCAGGAGACGACCGGGCTTACTCAACTGGTCAACGCCGGTCAGCAGAAGGAATTACGCAACCTGCTGTTTGCACGGTTAATCCTCGAATATCGCGGCGATCGGATAGAGTTGGAACCCTCTGCCCAGACCTTTACTATCGGTCGTGGCAGAAAAAATCGTTTGATCGTGGACCGAGAATTGGTATCCCGTAGCCACGCCGATATCGAGTTTCGGCAGGGTAAGTTTGTGCTGGTGGATCACAGTACCAATGGGACCTATTTGCTATTAAGCAACGGCTCGCGATTCTTCGTGCGGCGCGAGGAGTTCACTTTGCATGATCAGGGCAGCATTTCCCTGGGTCAGACGGTCACGGATGACAATACCGATCTGCTTCGCTATCAATGTGTTTACGCTTGATGGTGTCTCTCCTTGGAAGAGGACGGATTTTTTAAAAGTCAGTTACCGTTAAAAAAGAAAAAGATTGGACTGAAGGGAAAGTCCAATGGTCGCTAAATTTAACGATAAATTCTAAAAAGTGAGAATAAAAATGGGACCATTATCCGGTATTAAAATCGTCGAATTTGCAGGATTGGGGCCGGTGCCCTTTTGCGGAATGCTGTTCTCTGATTTGGGCGCGGAGGTGGTGCAGATTAATCGCCCAGCTAATGCCCCCGAATTGAATCTATTCGCCGCGCACAAAAATATCCCCAACCGGGGGCGGCGGCTGATCGGCCTGGATATCAAATCCCCGGATGGTCGGGAAACCGCCTTGCAACTGCTTGAACGGGCTGATGTGTTGGTCGAAGGCTTTCGACCCGGCGTTATGGAACGGCTGGGGCTGGGGCCGGAAGTTTGCCACGCTCGCAACCCGCGCTTGATCTACGGCCGCATGACCGGTTGGGGGCAGACTGGGCCACTGGCGCAGACCGCCGGGCATGACATCAACTATCTGGCGATTTCCGGCGCGCTGCACGCCATTGGCCGGGCGGATGGCGGGCCGACGCCGCCGCTCAATCTGATTGCCGATTACGGCGGCGGGGCCATGCTGCTAGCGGTCGGCATTCTGGCCGCGCTGGTTGCGGCGCGAAGCTCCGGCCATGGTCAGGTAGTCGATGCCGCCATGACCGACGGTTCGGTGCTGCTCATGGCCGCGATTTACAGCCTGAAGGCGATGGGCCAATGGCGCGATGAGCGGGAAAGCAATTTTCTCGACGGCGGCGCACATTTTTACGATACCTACCAATGCGCGGATGGCAAATGGTTGGCGGTTGGTCCCATTGAGCCACATTTCTATCAAATTTTGCTCGAAGGTTGCGGTATCGAAGATCCCGATCCCCGCCAACAGTGGCGTGCCAAGTCTTGGCCCGGTATGAAGGAACGGCTGCGGGCTGCGTTTCGCACTAAAACGCGGGACGAATGGTGTGCGCAATTTGAACACAGCGACGCTTGCGTGACCCCAGTCCTCAGCCTGGAAGAAGCGCCCCATCATCCACACAATCAAGCCCGCCAAACTTTCGTCGAGGTGGACGGCCTGATGCAACCGGCTCCCGCGCCGCGCTTCAGCCGTACCCCGGCGGCCATTCAAAGCCTGCCCGCCACGCCGGTCAGCGCGACAGCGGATTGGTTGGCGGAATGGGGATTTTCCGCTGACGAGATCGCCCGGTTGAAGGCAGCCAGCAGTTTCTGAGTAGCACGGCTTACATGCAGCAGCCTACAACATAAGTAAGTCGCGCAACCCCCGTCATTGAGGAGCCCGCATGACCGGAAATTACGACGACATTCTGTACGAGATCAAGAATGGGGTCGCCACCATCACCATCAACCGTCCCGACAAATACAACGCCTTTCGCGCCCAAACCTGCGAGGAACTGATCGACGCTTTTCTCAAAGCAGGCTGGGATCGTAAGGTGGGCGTCATCGTTTTGACCGGCGCGGGGACAAAAGCGTTTTGCACCGGCGGCGATCAATCGGCGCACGCCGGCCATTACGACGGCCGAGGAGTAATCGGCCTACCGCTGGAAGAACTGCAAAGCGTGATTCGCGACGTGCCCAAGCCGGTGATCGCCAAGGTGCGCGGCTACGCCATCGGCGGTGGTCACGTCCTGGCGCTGCTGTGTGACCTGACCCTCGCCGCCGAATCGGCCAAATTCGGCCAAGTCGGCCCCAAAGTCGGTTCGGTCGATCCCGGATTCGGCACTGCCTACATGGCGCGGGTGATTGGCGAGAAGCGGGCACGGGAAGTGTGGTACCTCTGCCGCCAATACACGGCGGCCGAGGCCGTGCAAAT
>Ga0116151_10004613_pt1 | contig 12034 bp, 10 predicted proteins | sample AD_UKC117_MetaG_FD_89893 | JGI IMG/M metagenome (GOLD analysis project Ga0116151, IMG submission 89893) | Active sludge microbial communities of municipal wastewater-treating anaerobic digesters from Hong Kong - AD_UKC117_MetaG | ecosystem: Engineered > Bioreactor > Anaerobic > Digestate... | reverse complement strand
TAATGCTGAAGGCTGAAAAAAGAGCCGTTACAGGAAAAAATAATAATAGAAGATTAAGAGTTAATGGAATGATACCTGCCATTATGTATTCGCATGGTGAAGCTGAGACTTTATCTGTTAATGCAAAAGAATTTGGATCAGTTTTTAAAGGACATATTTCTGAAAGTGTTATCCTGACTCTGTCTGTAGATGGCAAAGATCATGAAACGATTGTTAAAGATTATCAGAGAAATCCAATTTCTGGTGATCTGATACATCTTGACTTTTATAAGGTTACTGCAGGAGAAAAAATACATACGATCATTCCTATAGAGTTTACCGGATCTGCTGTAGGTGTCAAAAAAGGCGGTGTTTTTGAACCAGTAGAGCGAGAAGTTGAAGTTGAAGTTCTTCCAAGAGAACTGCCAGAGAAAATTGTTGTTGATGTAACAAATCTTGAGATAGGTGAATCAGTACATATATCTGACTTGAAAGTACCAGAATCTATGACTTTCAAACAGGATGCGGATCACGTTCTTGCTCATGTTATTATTGCACGTTCTGCGGCTGCTGATGAAGATGAAGAAGATGCAGAGGAAGAAAGCGAAACTGTCTAATTTTGTTTTTTTCGTGATCCTGTTTAATAACAATTACAGGAGTTAGCTTTTTGAAATTAATTGTTGGATTTGGAAATCCTGGTGATAAACACGTAAATAATCGCCAGAATATCGGTTTTAAAGTAATCGAAATTCTGGCGAATAATGCCAATATTGATGTTCGTGTAAAAAAGAAAAAATCAATAATCGGCAGGGGCAAAATAGATAACCAGGATGTTGTTTTGCTTAAACCTCAAACTTTTGTCAATTTAATTGGCGAATCGGTACTTTATATCGCCTCCTTTCTTCGAATTAATGTAAAAGATGTAATCTGCATTTTTGAAGATTCTACCCTGGACTTAGGTGATTTAAGAGTAGATTATGTCCTTTCTGATATACATCATGAAGGGGTTATTTCTATGGAAAAAGGACTTAAATCGGATCGATTTGCAAAAGTTAGAATTGGTGTAGGTTCTCCTGGAAAAGGAGAGAAGATGGAGGAGTATCTTCTTAAAGATTTTACTGATGAGGAAAAACTAATTCTTATTGATGTATTGAATAAATCTGAATCGGTGATTTTTGATTTATTGAGAAATGATATCGAAACAGTACAAAATAAATATAACCCAGAAGGTGCTCCTAAGATAAAAAGAAGGGTTGTAAAATTAAGAAAAGTATAATTTTCGTTAAATGAAACTCCACAGTCCTTTTAGCATAAAAATTATTTATTAGCTTACCTCGAATTAATCCTCTTGTGAATAGTATCTTGCCCCAATCTCTTCTCTGTTTTGAAATTATTTTCAGCTTTAATTTATAAAAAGAACAATCGTGTAATAAATATGGTATAGCATGCCATTTGCAAAAAAATTAACGTTTAAAAGAATAAAAACAATTAAACAGTTTTTTTAAAAAATTTAGAAAGTGAAATTTATCAAATATTCTAAAATAATAGTCCGATAATGAAGTATAATATAGATTAAGTTTCTTGATATAAAAAGTATTCGGCAATATAAAATCTGTAATAATTTGTAACAAAAAAGGATATTTGGAAGCTTTATTCTGTATACCGTAAAAAGTATTTAATAAAATACTTTTGGAGATGGATTTGAGAAAAATTCAAAAAATTATTATTTGGCAAATTGTTCTATTTTCACTTTTTTGGAATGGATATGTAAAAGCACAGGGTTTTGAAGTCGATGATGAGCGTTCGTATAAAGATTTGATGGATGCTGGCGAATACGAAAAAGCCCAAGAGAAAATTTTTGCTAAATTAAAAGAAATAAACAGTAAAAATACAAAAAACAAACGTATTCCTTCCAATTTTATAAGTTTCGTGTCTATAGAACAGGAAATTGATATAAACTCACTTTTTAATGAAAGAACCGTAGAAAATTTTTTAATCGAAGACAACCCGGAACTACACCAGCTTCATTTGGATGCGGCACTGGTAAATTATCAGCTAAAAGAGTATAAAAGGGCTGCTTCATATTTACATCAATCGTTAAGATATAAACCAATCGAATTTAAAAAGGATGATAATCTGTTTTCATTAATGTCACAAATATATCTAAATATGGACAACATTACTGCATACAGAAACAGTCTTGAACTTGCCTTCAAATTGAACCCTGCAATTAGTAAATACTCAAAAGATTTGGGATTATCATATTATGAGAGCAGTCAAAAGAAAAAAGCGATATATTATCTTGTTAACTATGTTAAAATGGAATCGTATGAAATTGAAGATAAAAAGATATTTGTAAAAATAGCAAATCTTAATGCAGATATAAATCGTAATTTGGAAGCTCAAAAATACTATCTTTTGTATTTGGAAAAGAGTGGAGATGACTATGATATTTACTATGTGGTGGGTAATCTGGCATTTAATGAAACTGGAAACCTAGATTTAGCTCAAACCTGTTACATGCAGGTTGTACAAAATATGAAAGATGAAGAATCGCTAAAAAAGTCAAAAAGCATGGAACATCTAGGTGATATAGCATTTAAAAAAATGTACTATAATGCAGCTCTTGAATGGTATTTGCAAAGCATAGAATTAGAGAAGGGGTATCGTGATAATCTTGAAAATAAAAGAATCGAAATTAAGGACTATGAAGAGAAAATTAACAATTTAAAAATTGAATTACTAAAAAGCAATAATTACGTGCAATACAATGAGTACCAATTTTTGAGGCAGGAATTGGCTAGATTAAAGCGGGAAGAAATTCAATTAAATTACGAATTGCGTAAACATGCCTCTGGTAAAAGAAGGTGGAAAACCGCGATTGTATATGAAAAAACTGAACAATTGAATAAGGCAATAGACTATTATAGGGAATCAATTAAACTTGACTATAAATCAAATGAGGCGCGTGAACGTATTGAAAAAATTCAGTTGAAAATAAATCGGGGTTATTAATCTATGGGAAAGTTCTACTGAATAAATGAATTTTCAAATAATGGAGTAATATTATGTCAGGTCATAATAAATGGTCAACAATCAAGAGAAAGAAGGGTGCCAACGACGCAAAGCGAGGTGCAATTTTTACAAAACTAATACGTGAAATAACTGTAGCAGTAAAAAATGGCGGAGAGGATTTAAATTCAAATCCGCGTTTACGAACTGCTGTAGCAAAAGCTCGTGAAAATAATATGCCAATGGATAATATAGAACGAGCGATATTAAAGGCTTCCGGGAAAATGGAAGGTGTCGTTTATGAAGAGATGCGATATGAAGGATATGGTCCAGGTGGCGTTGCGTTGATGGTTGATGTAATAACAGATAACAAAAACAGAACTCATCCTGAAATAAGAACTATTTTTGGTAAGAACGGTGGAAATCTGGGTGAATCGGGATGTGTCGGTTTTATGTTTGATCGCAAGGGAATGATTATTATAGATCCAGACCAGACTGATGAAGATACGGTAATGGAGTTAACAGTGGATTATGATATTGAGGATATTAAGGTAAATGATGATAATTCAATAACTATTATTACCTCGCCTGAATCGTTTAATGATGTAAATGATTTAATTACTTCGAAAAGTTTCTCTACATCTTTTAATGAGATAACCTTTATACCTCAGACAACCGTTGATCTTGACGAAAAAAAGGCAGAACAGTGTATGCGCCTTGTAGAACTGCTTGAGGATCATGATGACATTCAGAATGTTTATGGTAATTATGAAATTTCTGATGAAATAATGGAAAAAATTCAAAGCTGATGCGAATATTGGGTATTGATCCCGGATACGGAATTTTGGGATGGGGAGTCATCGATAAGGGTTTAAAAATTGTAGATTATGGAGCTATTGAGACCCCCTCGACAATGCCCTTAGATGAGAGAATGTTTGTAATTTATACCGAGCTTTCCGATATAATATCCAAGTATAAACCGGATACCTGTGCTATCGAAAAACTGTTTTTCTCTAAAAACACTACTACTGCCATGAATGTGGCAAACGCTGTTGGCGTAATATTACTAGTGTTACACCAGTATATTGTTTTGTATACCGAATACACACCTATTCAGATAAAACAGGCAATTACCGGTTTCGGAAGAGCCGATAAAAAACAGATGCAAACAATGGTTAAAAACATCTTTGGGTTGAAAGAAATACCACAACCTGATGACGCAGCAGATGCTTTAGCGATAGCTGCTTGTCATTCGTTTGCAACTGGTGATAAATAATAAGATTTTTGAAAACTATTTTAAATAAATAAAAAATAAGGTTTTAGGAACTGTACTTTTTTTTGGTTTATATGAGATAATTAGGCAATTTTCTTGACGTACAAGAGAGCCATTAAACAATAAAGTCAGGAAAAAATAATGGAAGAATTTCAATATTCAATAAGTAAAGAAGAGATAAATGAGTGTGAGCTTGGAAGTTTTGAAGGTGATATACATTTAATCTCTGACGAAAAACAGGCACAGCAAATAATTGATACTTTGTCAAAAGAGGTCTCTATTTTTGGTTTTGACACAGAGTCCAAACCATCGTTCAGAAAGGGCGAGTTCCATCCTATTGCTCTGGTTCAATTGGCTACCAATGAAAGGGCTTATCTTTTCAGAGTAAATTGCATGAAAAACATACCTGATTTTTCACCACTGTTATGTGATGAGTCAATTATAAAGGTTGGGCTAGGGTTAAAAGATGAATTATATGAGGTCAAAAAGACTCTGGGAGTCACTTCTCGAGGATTTATTGATCTAGAAAAAATTGCCGCATACCATAAATTTCATCAAAGAGGCGTTAGAGCCTTAGCAGCGTATTTTTTACAAATAAGAATTTCAAAATCTGCTCAAAAATCTAATTGGGAAAGAGCTGATTTAACTGATCAACAATTGAGATATGCGGCAACTGATGCATGGGTTTGTTTGAAAATTTATGATAGCATGATTGAAAAAGGGTTTTTACCATTAGAGAATCCTTCTGATATGTTTGTTGAACTTAAGGCAAATAAAGAAAGTGAAAAAAATTAACAAATACTGTTTTGAACATGTAAAAGATTATTATGAACAAAATATTAACAGTTATTCCGAGAACCATCAAATTCTAGGATGGGAAAGCCGGGAGGCACAGCATATCCGGTTTTCCGTATTGGTAGATAACGTTGACTTATATAAAAGATCTTTGTTGGACGTTGGATGCGGCCTAGGAGATCTTTTTTTTTACCTATGTAGCCAGGGTGTTGAACTGGAACAATATTATGGTGTTGATATTTCAGAAGTTGTAGTTAATAAAGCTTTGGAAATGAATCCCCATCTGAATATTGAACATCGTGATATATTTTCTGATCAAGATTTTGTGCAAAATAATAGCTATGATGTAGTATACGCATCGGGCATATATAACTTGAAACAGAATAATAATATAAATTTCTTGGAAGAGTCATTATCAATTTATAAAAAAGTATCGAAAGAATATGTTGTTTTCAATCTATTAAGCGAAAAATCAGAAGATAAAGAAGATGCTTATTATTATTACTCTTCAAATTGTATTACTGAGTTGGTAAGAAAATTTAAATTTGCAGAATTCTCGATAATTGAGGACTATTTGCACAATGATTTTACGGTAATTTGTAAGGTGAATAATGAAAGTTGAAACATTTCCAAATGGACCACTCTCTGTTAATAGTTATTTATTGTATAAAAATCGAGTTGCTGTTGTTATAGATCCCGGGCATGATTTAGCCGGATTAATTAATAGATGCAAGTCAATGAACCTTGAGGTTCAAGCGGTTCTACTTACGCATGGGCATCTTGATCATATTGCCGGTGTAGCTCAAGTTTTAGAAAAATACCCGAAATGTTCGGTAAAAATTGATAGAAATGATTTGGAGATGGCAGGCGCGTTAAAAATGCAAGCTCAAATGCTTATGATGGATTGCCCTGATGGTTTTGAAATAGACGATGTTTTGGATACTCCTTGTAAGCTGAATACAGAATTGGGAGAATTTGAGGTTGTTCGAATAAGTGGACATTCTTCAGGATCGGTATGCTTTATTATTGATAACATGATTTTCTCCGGTGATACCCTGTTTAATTTCGCTGTAGGGCGTACAGACCTGTTGGGAAGCACAAGTAACAAGGAACTAATCGAAAATATAAATAATAAATTGATAAAAAAATTTGGTGACACTACAAGAGTTTTCCCAGGTCATGGACCAGAAACAACAATAGGTTTCGAAAAAATGAACAATATTATGTTAAAGGGAAAAATCTAGGATATTATAGAATAATTACAGCAAGATAGTTATTTTTATTAAATGAAATAAATCTCAGGTTAGGTTTTATAAAATTGATAATGTACAGGTGTTAAATTTTAAGATCTGTTAAGAAGAGGATAAAATGGCAAAGAAAGGTTATTTGATACTTGAAGACGGATTTGAACTGGAAGGCTATAGTTTTGGATATGAAGGAGAAAATCTCGGAGAGATTGTTTTTAATACATCTATGTCGGGATATCAGGAAATATTGACGGACCCTTCCTATTGCGGACAGATTGTTACTATGACTTACCCAATGATTGGAAATTACGGTGTTAACAGTGAAGATGTGGAGTCATCAAAAGTTCAGGTAGCGGGTTTCATAGTAAAAGAGTATAGCAAAAATTATTCAAATTTCAGGGCTGATAAATCATTATCTGAATATCTGATAGAAAACAAGATCCCCGCTCTCGAAGGTATAGATTCCAGGCTTGTTACAACGCATATTCGTGATAAGGGAGCTTTGAGGGGTGGAATCTTCTTTTCAAAAGAAGGTGCTGTTGAGAAGCTTAAGGCTTTTCCGAGCATGTCAGGACTGGATCTTGCATCCAAGGTGAGCGTTACCGAGAAGTATGATTTTAGTAAACGAGAAAATGGACCAGTTATTGCAGCAATTGATTTTGGAATAAAAACCAACATCTTACGTTTACTTGAAGAATCAGGTTTTAAAGTCAAAGTTTTCCCTTGTAATGTAAAAATCGAAGAGATTGGTGATGTAAGCGGTTACTTTTTATCTAATGGACCTGGAGATCCTGAAGCTGTAGAGTGTGGGGTATCTCTGGCAAAAGAGATTATTAAAACTGGAAAGCCCTGTTTCGGAATATGTCTAGGACATCAAATTTTGAGCATTGCTTTGGGTGGGAAAACATATAAGTTGAAGTTTGGTCATCGGGGAGGCAATCAGCCTGTAAAAAATATTAAAACAGGCCGTGTCGAAATAACATCACAAAATCATGGATTTGCCGTTGATTTTGATTCCTTGAAAGATAACTCTGATATAAAAATAACACATATTAACCTGAACGATAATACTGTTGAAGGAATAGAGCATTGTTCATTGCCACTATTTTCTGTTCAATATCATCCTGAATCAAATCCGGGTCCTAATGACTCAAGATACTTGTTTGATGAGTTTTTTAAAAGGGTTGGTAAAATGGCAGTGTAATTTGGGACAATTTTATTGTTTAATGGATAATGTTACTATTTCAAATGGGAATGGCTTTTGAAATAGTAACATTTATTAATACTTATTCTATGATTTTGTTTAACAGTGCTCTAAAAGATGATGGGTCGGGTAAGTGAAAACGAGCTTCTGTTTTTCCGGTACCTATTTTAATGGAATAATCCTTCTCAGATAATATATGAAACATATCCTCGTCAGTATGGTCATCTCCAACGGCTAAAACAAAAGGAACATCTGTATGATGAATAAGCATTGATTGAATGCCTTTTCCTTTGTTTACAGAAGAATCTTTGACTTCAAGAACTTTGTTTCCATCCATAATAGTCAGATTCATCGTTCGTGTTAAATCCAAAAGAGTTTCACGTAAATCGTTCAGTCTTAACGAAGAGAGATCGGGATCACAACGGCGATAATGCCAGGCTAATGAAAAAGTCTTCTCTTCAATAAATGACCCTGGAGTATTGTCGGTAAACATTTGAATAATAGGTCGTATCTCTTTTTGCCAATCGTTATGTACTATTTCTGTTTCGATCCATTCTTTATTCTGTTCTTTAAAAGATAGTCCGTGATTAGCTATCAGGTTAACATTAAAAGGGTTGAAATGTTCTTCAAGAAATTCCTTTTGTCTTCCACTTACAATTGAAATTATGTTTTTCGGGTCTTCTGTAAGCTTGGTCAGTATTTGTTTAAGTTCAAGATCCGGTACAGCCTTTGACGGGGAATTATTGAACATTACTAGAGTTCCGTCATAATCGAAGAAGATTAGTCTTTTCTCGGCCGACTTATAGGCTTTTATAAAGTTGATTTCTTCTTGGTCTTTTAATAGTATTGATTTAATGGAAGTTTGCCTTAAGTGAATAGAGCGAAGTTTGCGCATAAATTCACTTGCCCAGAAAAAAATATTGTATCGCTCGAGTCTTTTGTGAAGAATAGAATTACGTTCGATCTGTTCCCTTTTCGGCATCTCGAGAGCTACTTTAAGTTGATGCGATATCATCTGAAGATCATTTGGATTAACAATAAGGGCTTCGCCAAGTTCTGTAGCCGCACCAGCTGTTTCACTTAATATAAGAGTACCAAGTTTATCTGGTCGTGAAGCAATATACTCTTTGGCGACGAGATTCATACCATCTCGTAAAGGGGTAACGAGTAAAACATCCGCAAGATTATAGAGAGAAACCAGTTCTTCAAATGGAAAGGGTTTGTAAAAGAACATGATTGGTGTCCAGCCTATTGTTCCATGTTTTCCGTTTGTGTGGCTTACTAGTTCTTCTATTTCTTTAAGTAACAGGCTATAGGTATCAACATCTGACCGCGAGGGAGCAACGATCATGATAAAGCTGACTTTTTCAAGATAATCAGAATTTTCTGTAAAGAAAAGATCAACTGCTTTTATCCTTTCAGGAATACCTTTAGTGTAATCAAGACGATCTACAGAAAGAACAACTTGATTACCACGCGTTTTCATCGCGTACTCATTATTTGAGTTTATTATGTTTTTTTCATTTATTGCGGTATTAAATTTATTATAATCGATGCCCATAGGAAAAACGTCTACAAGTATGGTGCGGTCTTTATGATAAAAACTTTGACCTTTGGCATCAAGAGATAAAACTCTGCGAATACTACTTATAAAATGGCGAGCATAATCAAAAGTATGAAAACCAATAAGATCAGATCCGGTTAATCCCCATAATATCTCCTCTCTCCAAGGCAATTGTCGGAATAATTCATAAGATGGAAATGGTATATGCAAAAAAAATCCAATTGTTAAAGTGCTGTCATGATTACGTAAAAGTTCTGGTAATAAAAACAGCTGATAATCGTGAATCCAGATAGTGTCATTTTTTTTAATTATTTTCTTAATTTCTTCAAAGAATTTATTATTTACCTGTTTATATGAGTTCCAGAGATGAGGATCAAAAACTGTGGTGTTTTGAAAATAGTGAAAAAGGGGCCAAATGGTTTTGTTACAAAAACCAAGATAGTAGTCATTAATTTCATCCGAACTAAGTTCTACGGGAATACAGCTATACTGACTCTGTAATTCATTATAAATAGGCATCTTTAGATCTTCCGGTACATCTTCACAGTCCAAACCGTCCCAGCCGACCCATAAGGTGTTGCCGTCTTCGTGAAAACTTTTTAGACCTGTAGCTAGGCCTCCTATGCTTTCTTTGTAATATACTTTGTCTTGTTCAATAGTGATGTTAACAGGAAGTCTATTGGAAACAATAATTGTTTTACTCATATACCCTCCAGATTTAGTGTTTCAAGTGTGTGAACAAAACGTCCTTCTTCGGAAAGTTCATCTTCAGATATTTCCCAGGCGACATCTATTAATGCAAGATGAGAATAACCCTGAGGAAAATTTCCTAAAAGTCTTTTTGTTTTAAAATCCATATCTTCGCTAAGAAGATTCAAATGGTTGCTATATTTAAGTATATTGTTAAAAAGAGAAATTGCCTCCTTTTTTTCACCTATTTTATATAAGGCTTTGATAAGCCAGAAGGTGCAGATTGTAAAAGAAGATTTAGGAGAACCAAAATCATCATTATTTTTATAGCGATACATTAGGCCATCTATACACAAATCATCTTTTATTCGTTTGACAGTTGAAATGAATCTTGGGTTATCCGGGCTAACAAATTCATAGTCACACATAAGCAAGTTTGCGGCATCCATGGCGCTGTTTTCGTATGCTTGAGTGTAAGCCTGGAGTTCTTCATTCCAGCCATTTGTTTCGATATCATTTTTTATTGTTTTTGCGCAATCTCTCCACTGTTTTTCATATTTTGGTTGTTGAAGCAGTTTCGCAATTTTTGAAGCTCGATCCATTGCCACCCAACAAAGTACTTTAGAAAAAACAAAATTCTGTTTTTGCGAACGAAATTCCCAAATACCCATATCTGGTTCTTGCCAGTGATTTTCAACAATACGTGCGACATTTCTCACAACGGTCCAGAGATGCTCTCCTTGATCAATGTTCATTTGAAAATAGTAAAAGTTTTTAAGTATTACATCTAAAAGTACACCATAAATATCATTCTGTTTTTGCTCGTAAGCAGCATTGCCAATTCGAACTGGCTTTGAATCGCAATAACCGTTAAGCCAGGGAAGTTCTGTCTCGGTCAGATTCTTTTCTCCATGAATACCGTACATAATTTGAATCATCTCGTCTTTGTTTGGAATAAGCTTAAGTACATAACTTAAAAATCTTTCGGCACTGCCATTGTCACCGAGACGTGTTAATACACTGATTATCATGGACGAGTCACGTATCCAGCAAAAGCGGTAATCCCAATTGCGCTCTTCACCAATTGTTTCTGGCAACGATGTTGTTACAGCAGCAATGATGGCGCCAGTTTTTTGATAAGTTAAAAGTTTGATGGTGATAGCGCTGCGGATTACTTGATCAAGGTATAGCAGAGGCCATTCACGCCTTTCGACCCAGTCAAGCCAATATGTCTTTGTGCGATAGTATTCCAGATATGCTTTTTCGAGATTAGGAGTTAACAGCTTTTGGTTATATGATACAATAAAAAAAAGTTCGTCGGTTAATTGATGATTGCCATTAAGAACATTAATATCGTTAGATAAATTAGAATAAAGATAAGCTGAGTCATACTTGCCATTGGTAGAAAACATTTTTAGGAAATTTTCTTCTTCAATTATTGTTGTTGGGTGTTTCGCGTAGTTTAATGCTGGTTTAAAATCAATATTAACGACAGGATTACCTTTAAGTGGTGTTACTATTCGGATTATTTCAGGAGGTTGATGATAACCTCTGGCGGGATGAAGATATCGAGGCATAAAATCTGTAATCATGAATGAATCATTATTGTCTTTGGAAGTAAATTGTGTTCTAAGAATAGGTGTTTTATACTCGTATGATTGCTGGATAGTATAATCGCCACTCATCTTTATTGAAAAGTGTCCACCGTTTTTGTCATCAAGTAGTGAGCCAAATATAGACGAGGACGAAAAATTGGGCAAACACAGCCACTCAACAGAACCTTCTTTTGAAATCAGGGCGGCACTCTGGCAGTTCCCTATAACACCGTAATCAAGATTTTTTTTTTCCATATAACCTCAGTAATCAAAATTCTCCGAACCTTATTTAAGGGCGACAATATATAATTCTTGCCCGATTGTATCTTTGTCAAACAGTTTATATGCGTAAGAATTTGATAATTTTATAAAGCTGAAATCAGAAAATGAGGTTGATTAAGAGATAGAGCTGCTTGTTAAATTTTAAGAAAAGTGTTCTATATAGAAACACACATTGAAAATCAAAATATATCAAAATTTTGGAAAATCGAAACTATCCTTTGCAATGTAATCAGTAAAATACGATATTTGTTCGCAATAAATGAAAATAAATATAAATAGTTCGCAATTTGCGAACAAAATGCTTGACGTTAATATTTATAATAATTACTATTGTATTTAATGAGAGTGCACTCAAAACCAATAATTGACAAGTTTGCAAGAAAACATCCGGAT